>Ga0265303_10000071_pt1 | contig 42422 bp, 38 predicted proteins | sample Helome_2_FD_192494 | JGI IMG/M metagenome (GOLD analysis project Ga0265303, IMG submission 192494) | Marine sediment microbial communities from subtidal zone of North Sea - Hel_20160317 (Illumina Assembly) | ecosystem: Environmental > Aquatic > Marine > Subtidal zone > Sediment ... | reverse complement strand
AAAACTCGGGCTAAAGCCCTCAAACAATTCAAGATTTTACGCTCCACTGCGCTAAGCGCTTTTTAACAAAAGTCCGCAAAATTAGCTCTAAAGAGGTTTTGAAATGGCTTCTAATCAGGAAAATCTAAGGTAATAATAGAGCTTATGAACTGCCTTCAAATTAAGTTTGCCATCAGGATGATTTGCCTGTCGCTTTTAATAGGAGCCGGCTGTGCTGAAATGCAGGGCCGCTCAATTAAAACCTATCATTCTGATTATCGCGCTGCCGTTCAGGCCAGCTCGGACGCTCTGTGGAATCTGGAGATCCCGGTTCTTAAGGAAGTATCGGATGAGCTGAAAACCGAATTTTTGGCAAGACGCCCTGATGGCACGCCGGTGACGGTGATGGTGACACGGGTCGATCAAAATTTTACGCAAGTATCGGTCAGCACCGGCAACGGGGTTGACCGATACATGGACAGGGAGGTTTCCAATCAGATCCAGGGGTTTATCAGAGGACGGTTGGGGAAGATCACAGTCGAAGATTAGTTGTTTTTTTGTTTGGAGTAACCCGGGATCAGCGTCTGAGAGCTCAAAACGCCCGATATCTGCCGGATCTTGTTGTGCACAAAATCCCCGATGGTTTCAGCATCCGAGGAAACCAGATCGCGTTTCAACACAACTTTGGCGATGACATCGACATTGCCGTGAACTGAATGCACTTCTTTGACTTCATCAAGTTTGAACAGCTTATCCACAAGCCGGACCTCCTTTTTAGCTGCAACATTGATCAGCACAAAAGCGGTAATCTCCCGCAGCATCTCAGGATATTCGGTTTCCTTTAATTTGGCCATTTTAGTTCTAAACGCCTCCATGGTCTTGGGTACCAGCTGACTGATACCGATCCCGTATCTGAGCCCCTCGTCATTTCTTTCCCATTGGTGTACCGATATAAACGTATACAGATCCGCCAGTGTTCTGCCCGGAAAGTGTTCGATCAAACCGCCCTTTTTAATAATGGCGACCAGTGGCCGGTAAACAGTTGTATACCAGTCTTTGGCTGCATTGGGAATGGTTATCGGCCCCTCGCTTTTGCCGGCAAGATATTTCCGAAGGCGGTAAATCTGCTCGAGCAATAGCTCGTACTGGCCAAAATCCGTCAGTTCGATGGTATAGGGTAATTGGGTTATGTCGTCGAATTTGGCCTTTTCACGATAAAGCAGATTCTCCAGAGAACCTTTGGAGGGAATAAATTCGGTTACCTGTGCCTGGATTTCATCATAGCCGAGTTCATTGGCCGCCGCAATGCGATGATTGCCATCCAGGGCGTAATATTCATTTTTGACCTGGTATAGCTTTACCGGTGGGAGCATTTTGCCTGATCGCATTCTGTTTTTGATCTTTTCCAGCCGTTCAACGGGCACGTGCGAGCGGATCCGGAACCGTTCGTCAAAATCGTGATACCGGCCAACGCTGCCGACAATTTTTACCAGGGCAACTGAACGAATGCCGCGATCGCGGGTTTCATAGGCCGCTTCATTTTTCTGAACTTCTTTGAAAGATTTGAGCATCTGGGTTTTCCTAAATGTTCGGCAGCCGGATTCAGCCCCTATGCGTTGCTGTCTGCGACCATATCGAACACATAATACCCGTAGGTGTTGATCACCCGGGTACGGTTGTAAAGGGTTATGCGCTGGGATGCATCGGCAAAATTGGCATGGATGTGTCCATGAATAAAATAGGTCGGTGAATATTTTTCAATCAGCCACCTGAAGCTCTTAAAGCCCCGGTGGCATCTGTCTTCCGCATCGTGGATATGCCGCGGGGGCGCATGCGTAATAACGATATCGACACCTTTTCGCCACCAGATCCGTGGACGCAAACGTTGTATCTTCCAGTACATCTCCTGCTCGGTATACTGGTGAGGCCCGCCGTTATACCAGCGCGAGCCTTCCAACCCCAGGATATTTTTCCCTTTAAATTCAGCCAAATCATGGGCCAAATGCGTACAGCCCCCGGGCGGTCGAACATCATAACGCAGGTCATGGTTGCCGCGCACAAAATAAAGCGGTGCGTTCAGGCGATCAGACAGAAACGAGAGATATTCAGGCGGCAAATCACCGCACGCCAGAATGAGTTCGACACGCTCAAACTGCCGAGGATCAAACTGATCATATAAGGCGGGTTCAACCCGATCGGAAACCGTTAAAACCCTCATTTAATGGCTCACAAATAATGATGTTATCCAATTCAACAGGCCATACACGGTTCATCAGAAAAACAAAAAAAAGGAATCAGATTTAAGCTGATTCCCTTTTTGACTATCACGAATGATTAAAATGGTGCTGCGGTCACTCCCTGTTTTTTTCTTCTTGCTCACGTTTGCGTCGGTCCTCATTTGACCGCCTTTCGGGAATGTGCTCGGTATATGAGAATCGTCGCCGATCAACATTTGAACGACGATTTTCTTTGCTGGAATCTTTTTTATCTGACGTCTTTTTTGCTGCCGACGTCTTTTTTGCTGCCATTGAAAAACCCATTTTGGCCTCCAAACATTAAAAGCATCGCTCTTTTTATGCCAATTCCGCCTAAAAATCAACTTAAATCTCGATTTTTCCCCTAAATGGGCCATCTGCAACGGCGTTGTGCGTCGCATCCGGCAAAGATATTTTATAAAAAGTTCTTGAAAAGTTCAAGGTCCATCATCTATTTAATAAAAGCAGCCGACGATAAGCCGCAAAACGGTCAAAACGAAGCACACATCGCACATACATCCACTGCTCCATTCTGCAATATGATGCTATAATACAACGCGGGAGGAATAATGATTGCCTTTTACGTTTACGATGAAAAAAAAGAAACCGATACCATTGTCATACCGGAAATGGGCTGCAGCATCACGGTAACCCTTGATATTTTTGAAAAATTCATTTCTGTAAATCCGGACTTTACAGAGTGGTCGGGGGATGCCTGCGGCGATCTGTCCCCGGAAAATTTTGGTGTTGTCATTGCGACCCGGGAAGACCAAGGCGATGTTTGTGTGACCAATAATGAAATGTGGCGTAAGCGCATGTTTTTTTATATGAACGGGCCGAAATAATTTTATTACCTGGCGGTTTTGGGGCGCCAAATACAATCCACATACAAGCGCCCGCTGAAATGACAGACATGCATACAAACAAATCGATGGTCTCTTAACAAATCAGCCCTTGTCTTTATTTTACAATGAATTGCCATCCGCTTCGTTTTAAGTTAAGAGGTTTATGTTACTGTGTTATATTCTCGGTGGTCAAGCCCTGATGATCCATCACCAGGATAGACATACACCCGGCCACTGGGCACCAAAGATCCATTAAAAGAGAGATGAAAAATGAAAACCGACCTCATGTTTGATAATGAAAGTTTAGCGGATAACATGGTCTTGACCGTAATCCTGATTGCGACCATCTATTGGGTTTTGGACTCGATTTTGAACCTGTTTTTTTCCAACCGGTTTAATTTGATCGCTGAACTTTTCGGCCCTGATCTTTACAATGTTTATATCCGGGTGATTGTATTGTGTCTGTTCATTATTTTCGGGTCCCACGCGCAAGCGATCATAAACAAGCTGAAACTGGCCAAAAAAAAATTGGATGAATCCGAAGAACTATGGCGATCGCTGGTGGAAACCGCTCCGGACATCATCACTACCGTTGATCGCAAGGGTACGATCCACTTTATCAACCAATCCACCGGTATACTTTCACCTGATCAAATGATGGGAAAATGCTTCTATGATTTTCTGCCGCAAGCGTATCAGGAGATGGCAATGGAAAGCGTTGCAAGCGTGTTTCGAACCGGTGAAACCGACAGTTTTGAAGTCCTTGTGGGCGAAAACACCGATACGACCTGGTATACTTACCGCGTTGGCCCGCTGCGGATCGGCGGGAAAGTGGTCGCAGCCACCATTATTGCGTCAAATACTACGGAATTTAAACAAGCGGAAGAACTTGTGCGTTACAAAGAGCTGTTTGATAATGTGGCCGAAGGTGTCTTTATTCTCAACCGCAAAGGTCAGTTTATTGAAACCAACGAACGTGTTCTTGAAAGCACGGGATATACCAAAGAAGAACTTCTGAATTTAAATATTAGCGACCTGGTTGAAACCGATCAAATCTTTTTTGTGAAAAAAACGATGGAGCAGGTCAGTCGTGAAAAGGAAATGCGATTTGAACTGAGCCTTAAGTCCAAGTCTGACGGCCGCATACCCAATGAAATCAATTGCCGCTATATTTCCTATTTGGGCGAATTTTGCTATCTGTGTGTCGCCCGCGACATTACGCAGACGAAAATGCTTCAGAACCAGCTGATCCGCTCCGAAAGGCTGGCCGCCACCGGCCAGTTGGCGGCCTCCATTGCGCATGAAATCAATTCGCCGCTTCAGGGAATAACTGCCCTGATCAATGTTATTCAAAACCAACATAAAAAAGATAAGAAATTATTGGACCAGTTGGATCTGGTTAAGAGTGCGTTCGAAAGCATCCGGGATACCGTCCGCAACCTGATCGATCTCAACCGACCAGGTAAAGAGAAAAAACAACCGGTGGATATCAATCAGGTTATCGAAAATACCGCGACGCTGGTTCGCAGTTATCTGACGAAAAGCCGGGTGAAAATCAATCTGAATATGGCCGCCCAAAAAGCCAAGTTGACGGCATCGCCGCAGCAGTTGGGACAGGTCCTTATGAATCTGATCAACAATGCGGTCGAATCCATAACCGGGACTCCTGAGTTTCAGAAAAAGCTAAAAGAAAATCCGACTCACAGCGGTGAGATCTTTATCGACACCTTCAATCAAAATAAAGAACTTGTTATCAAAGTCAAAGACAGCGGACCCGGTATTACCGAGGTCGATCTGGAGCGGATTTTCGATCCTTTTTTCACACGGAAAAAAACCATGGGTATGGGGGTGGGGTTGTCCATCTGCCACGGAATCATCGAAGACCACAAAGGCTACATCGTCGCCGATAATGACAAAGACGGCGGAGCTGTATTTACAATAACACTGCCGCTCAAATAGGATGGCTAAAAAGCGTGCTGGGCGTTCGGGAGTGCCTGGTCCGGATTTTGACTTTTGGTTTGGGCCCACAAATTGACCAATATTTTTTGCGGGGCCACCCGGTCAATTTTGACATCGAAGGGTAAGAAAATGTTTTTGGCAGAAAGCCTGATGAGGTGCTTGCCGGCGTCGATGTTGCTCAGGTCAACACTGACCTGTACGTCTTGATCTTTAAGCGTCCGGATCTTATTCCGCCGACCCGATAGGGTTAAATCCACCGTGGGCGTCGATCCCTGACCCACTTTCAGCTGATCGGGAATATTGGTATGTTGTACGGGTACCGCGAGGGTCAGCTCTGATTCTTGCTGGCTCGCCAGAGCAAACCATGCAATCGTAACAAGCGCCAGCGCACCTAATTTGGTTCGCCAGTTTTCCATAAATAGCCCTTTGAAAAAATCCTTCATAGCGGGCATGTTGATTTGCGGACCGCCAATAACTTCATTGAGGTTGGCGGTTAATGCATCCGGGTCCTGCCAGATTACGATTTTGCCACCCACAACGGTAGCAACCTCCGAGCGTTCTTCGGAAACCACCAGACATACAGCATCTGTAACTTCAGACAGGCCCAGTGCCGCACGATGCCGCGTGCCATATTGTGCCGGTAAATTCTCATTCTCAGATAGCGGCAAGATGCAGCCCATTCGGGTAATACGATCCTGGTTTATGATAATGGCACCGTCGTGCGCCGGTGCATAGCGATTAAAAATGCTTTTGATCAAAGCCGGATCGGGCAGGGCCATAATTGTCTGTCCGGCGTGAATAAATTCGGAAGGGTTGTCATTTCTGACAAGCACCATTAAAGCCCCGGTTCGATCGGCAGCCATCTCAAATAGCATCTGAGACAGTTGTCTGCCAAAAGTCTTCTTGAAGGCGCGCCGGCGGGATCGCAGATATCGCATCGGACTGACTCTTTCAAGCACCTGGCGAATTTCACTTTGAAACAGAATCAGTAACAAAATGAGAAGTACTTGCCATAAGATTTGAAAAACCCAGGTTGTCAGATAAAGATCCCATAATTTGGCAAGCGAATAAACGCCGCCCAAAGCCACCAGGCCGATAATCACACGAAGTGCGCGACTTTCACGGAACCACACGTACAATTGGTAAGCGACGATTGTCAGAAAGAGAATATCGACGATATCTCGCCACATGGGCGTCGGAATGAGATCAATCAGATACAAGGGTGACTCCGTTATCGATTTGCAACAAGTTTGGCAAGGCAAAAGCCTTTTCTTGCGGCCACCACATTTTAGTAGGGATATAAAAGAATATTAGCAGGATAACCGGCATTCGTCAATTTTGCTGCCAGCGACACAAATATGGAAAGCGGTATAAAAAAGGAATAGCGGAACGAAGAGCAGCATATCAATCGCAGGTCCAAACCGAAATTTAGCCTGCATAAGGTTTACCACATACCTTACAGCGCCCATCGGGCCCGATCACGCCAATGCAGCTTTCATCAATGCATAGCGTGCGGTTTTCCCAATCATCATCGCTGTCGGATGTCGGTGGCGCAGCAACAGCTGCATCATCGACCGGCTGGCTGTTGCTCTGGGCGGCGTTGCTCTCTTCATCTTCAGTCTGCGGTTGTTCATGTGGGCGGCCACATTCTTTGCAGCGCCCGTCGAGCCCGATCACACCAATGCAGCTTTCATCGCTGCATAAGATGCGATTTTGCCAGTTAACATCATCCGAGTCGTTTTCTTCTTCGCCGTTTAAATCGACAGGCTCATCCGACATATTTAGACCTCCAGAAATCGTTCAAGTTCTTTTAAATTTTCAATATGATACGGTGTGAGTAACGATTCATTCCGATAAGCAACAAAAGGGATTTTTGCTGCACCAGCCGCCTCGGCATCCACCGGTGAATCACCGACGTACAGTGCCTGATCGGAGGTAATGTCAAAATGGGATAATACTTTAAGCAACACGTCCGGGTAGGGCTTTGGACGTGGGATATCAACAGAGGTGACCACCAGATCAAAGTATTCGGTCAAATTGAATTCAGAGAGCAACCGATCCACTGTATCTGTACGATTGGTGGCAATAGCGGTCTTAAATTGGGGCCTTATTTTATTGAGCAACGGGGCCAGATCGGGTTCAACTTTTAGGTATTTAAGAAATCCGCCGTAATCCATCGTTTGTCGATAGGCGTGCACAGCAGCGACGCTCTCGTCGTCACCAAATAAGTACACAATTGATTCATTCAATGTGTGCTGATGGGCATAGGCAAACTGGTCCGCCGTCAGCGCCGGTCTGCCGAAATGTTCCAAAATATGATTGTAATAAGCCCAGTTGGCCGCTTCGGTGTCAAAAAGAACGCCGTCACAGTCAAATGTAACAACACGAATATTTTTCATATGGATTTATTGATTTTGCTTTTTTGTTTCTTCAGTCCGTTGCCGGAGATCACCAAAAACGCTTATACTTAATTTGGGCTGAATCTTGCTGTCGGTTTCCAAAGTGATCATATCAAAGTAGCGCCCTTTCTGTGACCGCTTGTTTTCAATCAAGAGCGCATAAACCGGACCTTTCTCGCCTTTTTCTTCCGACAATTCAAAGCGAATGTCTTTGCCGTCTTTGGCGCTGATCTTCACGATTTTGAATGGATATTTCTTTTCAGGGGTGATAGTCACTTTGCTTTTGATCTCGTCTCCGGCAGCCCCCCGCAATTTAACTCGCCTGGGCTGAATGGTGACAAATTTATCAACGCTTCCGGTAATGGTAAGTCTCAACCGCGGATTTTTTTCATCGTTTGTGAAAAGAGTGGCATGCTTTTGGATTGTGTGACCGCCCTTGTTGTTCGTGTTCACCTTTAGCGTAACTTTACCCTCACCACCGGGAGGGATCTGCCTCGTATAAGAGGCCGCTGTGCACCCTCAGTCGGTTTTGACTTTTTGAATTTTAAGCGGGGCAGAGCCCTTGTTCTCAACCATAAAATCATGAGCAACTTCTTGTCCTTCCACAACCGTGTCGAATTGGTAACGGTCGGCAGGCAGAAACGCCAGCGGCAGCTTTAAGGAAACCCGCAAAATCTCAACGCGCTCGCTGTGTGAAGGCTCTTGGGGCCCATCCTTTGGAGTTGCCGGTTTAGCGCCACCGTAATTTATTGTCATCAGCCGGTTATTTTCAATTCCGTGTTTCGAAAACCACTGTTTTACCGCCTGGACGCGTTTTTGTGAAACCTTGCGATTCTTTTGGGGTGCGCCCTGTTGATGGCCATACCCTTCAATGCGCAGACCCATAGCTGGATCCGCCTCAAGCGCTGCCTGAATTTTCTTTAAATCATTTTCAAATTCCGGCTCAATTTCAGCAGATTCGATTTTAAAATAGATGGTCGCTTGAACGACTCGCGCACGGTCGCTTTTCGCCCCGTAAGCATGTGCCACAAGGCAAACGACAAATATTACCGCTATTAAAGAAACCCATTTTTTTCTGACCATAAACGTTTCTCCTTCATTGGACTCAACCTTAGTCGCTGTGTAAATTTTATGTTGCCATACGATCGATGTCAAGCCATTGGCGATTGAACGTTTGAATATCTTTGTTTTTTTGTTTATACCGATTTTCATATTAATGTTCCGAATTACGGAATTGCGGCATAAGGGGTTGTAGAAAAAACGTTTTGATATCGGAACGTTTTTTTGACAACCCCTATAAAAAGAGCCGGATTGCCGCTAAAAAGTCGACAATCAATTCTGGTACCCATCGCCATCCGCCTCTGGTGAATTCCGGTTTGGTTCAAAATGCTCACCTGCTTTCAGCGGACTCCGCTTTTACACCACCCCGCGTCTTTTTAACACCTTTATTTTAGGTATTATGTATAACCGGTTTACATGAGTGAGACGGGGTCGACATCTACAACAACCCTCACCCTTCTACGATTGAACACAGCAGGATTGTTGGCCATCAGTTGGCCGACAAATTGATGCAGGGCATTGGCGCGCGTGCCTTTCAAAAGGATTTGCCATCGATATCGGCGGGCAATTTTTGTCAAAGAGGATTCAATGGGTCCCAGGATTTCAACGGAAGCGTAAACAGATGCGTTTGACGTTTTCAACGACAGGCATAAATTTCCGAGAGTAGCGGCACAATCTTTGGTCAGGTGTTGATCTTTTCCAGAGATCTTAAGTTGGATCATTCTTGAAAACGGTGGGAAATTCAAAGTTTTGCGGAAATTGATTTCCTGTTTGTAGAAGGAAATAAAATTTTGCTCTTTCGCCGCTGAGATACTGAAATGGTCCGGATTATAGGTTTGTAAGATTACCCGCCCAGGAGAAGTGCCTCTGCCTGCGCGACCGGCCACCTGTGCAATCAGCTGAAAGGTCCGTTCACCGGCTCTAAAATCTGGAAAGCTTAGCGATAAATCGGCACAGATGATTCCCACCAGGGTGATATTTGGAAAATCGTGCCCTTTGGCCACCATTTGGGTGCCCACCAGGATATCAATTGACTGATCTTTGAGACCCTTGAGCAATTTAAAAATGCTTCCCTTACGGGTGGTGGTATCCCGATCCATACGCGCGACGCGGGCCTTTGGAAAGAGTTTCTGCACCGTGGCTTCAATCTTTTCGGTACCCAGTCCTATTTTTTTTATTCCCGAAGATCCGCAACTGTCACAGCTGGTTGTCGCAGCACGGGAAAATCCACAATAGTGGCATCTAAGGGCATTGGCCTTTTGGTGATAGGTCAGGGAAATATCACAATGTTTGCAACGCAAGGCCTGACCGCATGATCGACAGAGCACAAAATTGGCAAACCCGCGACGATTGATAAAAAGCAGCACCTGCTCGCTGCGATCAAGTGTGTCTTTCATCGATCGGTGCAATTCAGGTGTAATAAAGCGTCGAACTCCCCGATATCCCATGCTTTCACGAAGATCCACGATTTTTACGGCGGGCAATGAGCGGCATTCGATACGCTGTTTCAAATTGATTTCAATAAATTTCTTGGATCGGGCATTATAGTAGGATTGGATCGACGGTGTTGCGGACCCCAGCAACGCCAGGCAATCGTTACGTTTTGCCCTCACCACCGCAAGGTCTCTGGCATTATACCGCAAGTTGTTTTCCTGCTTATAGGAAGCATCATGCTCTTCATCTACAATAATGAGGCCGACCGCAGGAAATGGTGCGAAAATAGCCGACCGCGCACCAATGGCAATATCCACCTTGCCATGCAGGATAAGACTCCATTGATCAAAGCGCTCACCGGCCGAAAGACCGCTGTGAAGCACGGCTATGCGTTCTCCGAAGCGGGCACGAAAGCGGCGCTCCATCTGGGTGATCAGCGCAATCTCGGGAACCAGCACCAAAACGGATTTCTGCTGCTTGAGGACTTCAGCAGCGATATGCATGTAGACCTCTGTTTTGCCGCTTCCGGTGACGCCTTGCAAAAGAAATGTTGCAAAGCCTTGGCTCAATCTATCATTGACCCGCTCTACGACGCTTTGCTGTTCGGCATTCAAGTCAAAGGCCGTATCCGCACGAATGGTCTCACCAAACGGATCCCGATAGATTCGTTTATGCCGAACGATCAGATACCCATCTTTTTCAAGGGCCCGAACCAGACGGGTTGCGCTGGGTACCTGCCTTTTTAACGCGGGCATCGAAATTTCACCTTGCTGACGGAGAATTTCGATAATCTTATGGCGGGCTTTTGAAAGTCGATCCTGAGACGGAATCGATTTTGCAAGAGCGATCTGGCGCTCCGTGCGGGTTTTGGTCGAAGCAGGCCTCAATTCTCGCGTCTTTGAGACCCATCCGCTGCGTTGAAGTGACTGGATAAGTGCGCCGGGCACATTTTGGTTCAGCCTGTCGCTCAGGTGCTTTAGGCGGCAGGGCCCGGATTCAAGCAGGTTTAATACCGCTCTCTGAAGAGAAGTAACGGTATTATTCGTTAAGGCCGCATTTCCCTCCGCTGTAATCGAAAGCGATGCATAATCATAGAGCGTAAGGCCGCCGGGAAGCGCATTTTTGATAACATCCCCGATGGGATGTTTATAATAATCGGAAATCCATTGAAAAAAAGGGACCATCGACGACGGAAACAAGGCCTCTTGATCAAGCACATCCAAAATATGCTTGATTTCAGCCGGCTCGGTTTCTGTAGCAGACCCCAAGATGTAGCCGGTTACCCGGCGTTGCCCGAATGGAACCAGAACGCGTTTGCCGGCTGCTATAAACGGGCTCAAGAAAGACGGGACGCTATAAGTAAAGGTATGATGAACGGGTAAAGCAACCGCAACTTCGATGTTTGAATTTCCGGCAGTCATGGGTCAATAGTAAGTCATTTAATTTTTGCTAAAAAATTTCGTTATTTTTTGTCAGTCTATTCGTAACGCTTTCTAATCTTTTAAATTTTTAACAAAATGGATATACATATCCTAAAAATAGTGCTAATATAGCCTTAAGTTAGTTAGGATTCAACCTATAGTGTTCCCGAGCGTTGACCGGTTTCTAAAAATACATCTTGATGGCTGGTTGAGCCGCATAAATTTTTATTTCGAGGCATATTTGCTCGGAAAAACCTAATGAAATTCCAGATCTGGACGATAGATAAGTTAAGGAGGCAGTTATGCGAAACTTTATAAAATCAGGGGCAGTTATTGGTGTGATCGCGGCCTTGATCTGCGTGCCCTTTGCAACTTCAGCCCAGGCTCAGGAGTATTTTGAAGCCAAAGAACCCGGCGGCGGCGCCATGATGTATGATATGGTTGTTGTCCGGCCTATCGGTATAGTGGCCACAGCTGTCGGATCGGTTTTTTGGCTGATCTCGTTGCCATTTTCGGCTTCGGGTGACAATACCGATACGGCGACCAAAAAACTGGTGAAAGAACCCGCCGCATATACCTTTAAACGACCTTTAGGCGAATTTTAGCCCCCATTTAAATCTTCTTCTGTCTTGACACAGGGGTATTAATTGCATATACGAGGCTGCAATTAATGACTCATGATACAGCTGTACCTGTTTTTTCTCCTACCTGTCATACCATACACTTAATCTATCACAAAAGGAGGTCGCCGTGCCGGTACATGTCGTAGATCACCCCTTGGTCAAGCACAAATTGGCGTTCATGCGGGAACATGATATCACAACCAAAGATTTCCGCGACCTTGCTTCCGAACTGGCCAATCTTCTGACCTATGAGGCCACCAAACACCTGGAGACGGAGACCGTAACCATTCAGGGCTGGGCCGGTCAGATTGAAGTTGAAAAAATTAAGGGCAAAAAGATCACCGTCGTACCGATTCTGCGGGCCGGACTTGGCATGATGAACGGCGTCCTTAACCTCATACCAACCGCCAAAGTCAGCGTTGTCGGTTTATACCGCAACGAGGAAACCCTTGAACCCATTAGGTATTACGTCAAAATGACCAGCAAGATGGATGAGCGTATTGCGCTGATTCTGGACCCCATGCTGGCAACCGGCGGCACGGTAATCGCCACAATTGATCTGATCAAAGAATCCGGCTGCAAAGAAATCAAAGGGATCTTTATGGTCGCCGCACCGGAAGGGATCGAACGGCTACAAACTGCTCATCCCGATGTCGAAATATGGGTTGCCGCCATAGATGAAAAACTAAACGAGGTCGGATATATACTTCCCGGCTTAGGAGATGCGGGCGATAAAATATTTGGTACCAAGTAAACCCAGCGGAAATAATTGATTCTGTCACCTCATTTTCAGTGATCAGGGAACCAGCGTAAATATGGTCGTAAAGGATTGGATCACAGACTATAAATTGAATTACCCAGACAGTCTATTCAGTGTCCAAATTCTTCTGGTCGCATTTGGTGCGCTGATTACCGTGCCCATCCTCACCGGTCTCGATCCCAGCATCGCATTGTTTTCGGCCGGTGTTGGAACCCTCATTTTTCATGGCTTCGCCAAAAGGCAGATTCCGGTTTTTCTGGCATCATCCTTTGCCTACACGGCTCCGATAATGGTTGCAACCGAAACATGGGGTCTTCCGGCCACCCTCGGCGGACTGGTGGCCGCCGGACTTGTCTACATGGGCATCGGTGGCATCATTTACTGGAAAGGCCGCACAATCATTCCGTCCTTATTTCCGCCTATTGTGGTCGGACCGATTATTATGGTCATCGGGCTGATGCTGGCACCGGTAGCCGTTTCCATGGCTTTGGGCAAGTCGAATCCCGCTCATCTGATACCCGATAAAATCGGCCTGCTGATCGCCGCCATTACGCTGGCAGTGACCATTTTAATCTTTATGCTGGCCCGGGGCATCCTGAAACTGATGCCTATTATGGGCGGCCTCTTAGCCGGATATTTGGTCTCTATCCCATTTGGAATCGTTGATTTTTCAATAGTTGCCAGCGCGCCATGGTTTGCGGTCCCCAAATTTGTATTTCCTCAATTCAACATGGATGCCATTGTTTTTCTAATACCGGCAGTGGTTGCTCCGGTCATCGCACATTTCGGGGATATCTTCGCCATTGGCGCGGTTACTGACAAGGATTACCTGATAGAACCTGGCATCCATCGCACATTGATAGGCAACGGCGCGGCAAACACAATCGCGGCCTTTGTCGGTGGTCCCCCGGTTCGCATTTACGCTGAAGTTACCGGAGCCGTAGCCGTCTTCAAAAAGTGGCAGCCGGCCATAATGGTCTGGGCCGCTGTATTAGCAATGATTCTGGCCTTTGTGGGTAAATTGAGCGCCGTCATCCAAACCATTCCCGATCCGGTTAGCGGTGGCATTCTGATTTTATTTTTTGGTGCGTTGGTGGTGGCAGGCATGAATTGTCTGCTAAAAGACCCGTCCAAATTAATGGAATTCAGAAATATATTAGTTGTAGTGCTCATTTTGGTGTCTGGAATCGGGGGGATCACCTTTTCAGCCGGAGCCTTCTCCCTGAAAGGCGTGACGCTGGCAACCCTTACGGGTGTTATTTTGAACCGGATCCTTCCGGAAAAAAAACCGGATATATAGTTAAAAGCGTGAATTCAAGGAGTGTATTTTGGCAAAGCTGGTTCGTCTGGGCAGACAAATTACAGATGCTATTTTAACGGTGTTGAACTACGTAAAAGCAACAACCGGAAATGAACCCTCCCAGGCGGAAGTTGCAGATGCCCTCAAAAGCTATTTTTTATTGAACGAAATCGGAAACCAGATCAAATTTCAACGCAAAAAACAGGTTTCACAGCCTCTCCCGGATACGCCTGCAATAGATCCGTTCTGGAAGATAAACCTGAAAACGGGTCCATCCAAAAACAACTTGGTCCGAGCCGGTCTATTTTACGAAAACATGCAAGACGCCCTCATTACGGTGAAACGCTTTGTAAAGGATTCCGGCGCGGATGAACCCAGCGAGGCAGAAATCGCATCAAGCCTCATGAGCAGTTTTATTCTCAGTGAAATCAAAAACCAAATCGATTGGCAGCGAAATGGCGAGAAAAATGCCGAAAAAACCATATCTATAACAAAATAAGCTGCTTAAGCCTTATATTGTATTGCCCCCGCCAAGTTTTTCTCAACTCTCCCATTCAATCAGCCGATAAATGATTTAAGGTGCTGGCGCCAGCGTTAACCGCCAAGGAGCTCAGCCTTAACGTAAACTGATTTATAACGGTATAAATAGCGCTGCGCACAAAGACCCAAACAAAACATACGCCGCCGCCAGAGGAATGGAAAACATGCAAGCCCAAAAAATTATTTTAATCATTATGTTCCTGACGCTAACCCTTGGAATATCATCAGCCGAAATTTACAAATGGGTTGATGAAAAAGGCGTTACGCATTATTCAGATTCTCCAACCCGCGACATTCCAGATACCACTGAAACTGAAAATGATGACATTCAATCTTCCGCCGCAGCTCCTGCTGATAATCGCCCACCGGCTGATGACACCCGCAAGGGCAATCTGGAACCTGATTTTTTTGACTTTTTGAAGGATTCCCAGGACGACCCTGTCGCTGTCAATACCCCAACTGTCGAGATATATGAAACCAGCTGGTGCGGCTATTGTAAAAAGGCCAAAAATTTTTTCCGCTCACGGGGAATCAAATTTACCGTTTATGATATCGAAAAAGATCCGCAGGCCGCACGCCGAATGAAGACCATGACGAAGCGGCGGGCGGTGCCCTTTGTCGTCATAAATGGTAAGGGGATTCAGGGATATTCTGAACAGGCCTACACGCTGGCGCTGCAGAACTAAGACATATCTCAACACCGCATTGAAAACCCCGGTAGCGAACCAGCATCTGATGGACGCGCCCCAGGCGGTATCATCGCTCTCGAACGGATCAAGCCCTCCTAAAGTATATCGCGGTTCAATTGCTTTTCTTGCGGTATAACTTCTAACTGACACCTTCGGGCATAATTCGCATAATTCGATTGCATCAAATAAAAAGGAGCGGTAGGTTATCCCAGACCAATTCAGCCGCGTGAATCCATGGGGCAGGTTTCTCTTTGAGATGATCATCCAGGGCGTCAAAAATTCTCTTTTGGATTTATCTAACAAATGCGATATTGTTAATTATACCGCTTGTCATAATAATGTTCCGAAATAAAGGATGGCGGCATAAGTGTTGTAGCAAAAAAACGTTCCGCAATCGGAACGTTTTTTTGACAACCACTATAACCATGAAAAGGAGACGTCAATATGATCAATCATGTCGTTTTGATCAAATTTAAACCGGGCGTCAAAGATACGGACATCGATGACCTCGAAAAAAGTCTGGATAATCTCCCAAATAGGATTGTTGAGATTCAAACCTATGAATTTGGGCGTGATCTGCTGCATTCTGAGAGATCTTATGACTTCGCGCTGATAGCATTGTTTGCCAACCTCGATGCTATCAAACGCTACCAGGAGCACCCTGCTCATTTGAACGTTCTGCAAAAGATAAGTAAGTTGAGCTCAAACATTTTAACGGTTGACTTTGAAGGGACCGATGCCGGTAAGATTAAAAAAGATGACGCGGGCGCAATACTGAGCCGTCTTGGCAGAGTTTAGTCGTGATCACCTATTTCCGAGGCGAGGTATTTATGCGGAAAAAAGTCTATATTGCCTATACAGGGGGAACCATCGGCATGAAGCGCACAGCGGACGGTTTTGTGCCGGCTGCCGGATACCTCGAACAACTCATGGACAACGTACCGGAACTTAAAAGTGAATTTTTGCCGGAATACCGGATTGGCGAGTACGAACCGCTGCTGGACTCCTCTAATATGACTGCCGGCGACTGGCTCAAAATAGCCAATGACATATCCGACCGCCACAGCGAGTTTGACGGATTTGTGGTCCTGCACGGCACCGACACCATGGCCTATACGGCCTCGGCTTTACCCTTTATGCTGCAGGGGCTGCAAAAACCGGTTGTCATCACTGGCGCCCAAATCCCGCTGTGCAACATTCGTAACGATGCCCGCGAGAATCTGATTACGGCGCTGCTAATAGCGGCCAATTTTAAAATCCCTGAAGTCTGCCTGTGCTTTGGCGACAAACTGCTGCGCGGCAACCGGGCGGTAAAAGTCGATGCGGACAGCCTGGATGCATTTGAATCACCGAATTTCCCACCTCTGGGAACTGTCGGTATCGAAATCAAAATAAATTGGGATCTGGTCTTGCCGCCCCCCAAAACCCGTAAAACTATAAAAGTAACGGCATTGAATGAATCGCGCGTGGCCGGGCTAAGGTTGTTTCCGGGCATTTCAGTCGATATTGTCAAAAACTTCCTGCAGCCGCCCATGCGGGGCTTAATTCTGGAAACTTACGGTGCCGGCAATGCACCCGAAAACCGTGACCTGGTTGCGACATTGAAAGCGGCCAATGACCGCGGCGTCATCATAGTCAACTGCACCCAGTGCCTGAAAGGTACGGTCAATATGGAAGGCTATGCCACCGGCACCTCACTGGCAAAAGCCGGTGTCATCAGTGGCTTTGATATGACACCCGAAGCAGCTTTGGCAAAACTGTCGTTTTTGCTCAGTCAGGAATTGTCGGTTACAAAAATGAAAAAATTGATGCAAACCGATTTGCGGGGTGAATTAACGCACCCCTGATTGGCGGAGACAATGCAAAAGAATCTCGCGCAAAGTGGATGGCTTTGAGGAGTAGACATGGAAAATATGAAAGATATAGATCAATGGGTGTGGGTGGTGGTTCAGGATCCCGGCGGCAATGAGCAGTTTCTAGGCCAGTACGATCAGCAGATGGATATCTCGTTTATTCCAGCTTTTATCAACAAGGAAGCTGCCCAGCAGTGTTTCCTGAACCTGACGCGCCAACCGGGACATAAATACGAAGTGCAGGCAATTTTGCGTGAAGAATTATTAAAGGATGCCGCAGCCGGCGGTTTTTTGATTTTTTTGCTAAACGAAAGCGGCGATGTACAGGAAAGAATCAAGCCCGGACCTCAATAGATAGCGATACATGCCGGTCTCCTCAAATGTAATTTGCAACAAACATCACATATGCTTTTAGCGGAAGTTTGTCGACGCCTTCTCAGGTTCATAGCATTCGATCGCCGAAATTACAATCCTGTGCGCTTGGGAACCACCACCTTCATCCCGCAGGGCTCGCCCTGGATGCGGTAAAATATATTGAGGTTTTAGCCTGATTATACTAACATATGTAGTAATGGAGAATTCAGAATTTCCCATTTATATGATACAGCTGACAAATAGCAAATTGAGGTAAAACAGGGATGACGGAAGATAATACCAAAGAGGCAGAGCGGCCATCTGAAGAAAACAATTCGGAGCGTGACGGTCCCGCTGAAACTTCGGCAAACCCCGCTGACAAAAACGATGACAGCGCCAAAAGCAGCATAGCTGAGGAATCTGCCGCTCAGGAAGATAAACAGGCAGAAGCGCTATCTGAAACTGCAGCTGCCGACGAAAATGGCTCTGAAGAAATACAGACGGTTGAAGACTTTGACCTGAATTTGCTATTGGACATTCCGTTGGAAATAACCGTTGAACTGGGTCGGACCCGCATTCAGATTCAGCAGTTGCTCGAACTCGAACCCGGCTCAGCAGTCACCCTTTCCAAACTCGAAGGTGAACCGGTTGACATACTGGCAAACGACAAATTGATTGCCAGAGGAGAAGTCGTTTTGCAGAATAAAAAATACGGGATTCGCATAACTGAAATTACCAGCCGCATGAATCGCATCAAGAGCCTCAACTAAAACGCTTCCTGTTCCCACAAGCTGTCATCGATGACCAATTCAACTCATTTTGAAAATCATGCCCCCCGCTGAAAGTCAAGGGACGAGCATTTCGTTCGGTTTTATAGTGGTTGTTAAAAAAACGTTCCGTTAATCCAACGTTTTTTTCTACAACCACTTATACCCCAATTCCGTAATTGGGTGTTTTTAACCGGGTGCCTTGCACCCGGTTACACCCGCACCGATTAAAGCACTACCGTGCCTTTGGTTTTTTCGCTGATAGCGCAAAAATCCAAGCCACCCGCTCTGCGGGTGGTCGGTGACTCGGAACATTATGATGAAAAGCGGTATAAAGGCCCGTGCGCCATAATGGTTCTTCCGCCAGACCGGTTATAATTCCTTGACAGCGAAATCGATCTGTCGATATACCAAAAAGCATAACACCTGAATTTTGCAAGCGGCGGAGGCGTCATGCAGAAAAACCAATTGCTTTATTTATCAAAAGCAGATGTGGAAGCCATCGGCGTAACGATGGCCGAAATAATTGAATCTCTGAAAGTCACTTTTCGCGCCAAAAGCGAAGGCCGCACCGAAATGCCCCCCAAACCGGGCATTCACCCCGGTGGGGGAGACAATTTCATTCATGCCATGCCGGCCTACATTGCGGATTTAAAATCGGCCGGGATTAAATGGGTTGCCGGATTTCCGGAAAACCACCAGAAAGGGCTGCCTTACGTCACCGGTTTGTTGATTTTCAATGATGTTGCGACGGGTTTACCGCTTGCCGTAATGGATTGTGTCTGGATTACGGCCATGCGCACCGGAGCGGCCACCGCCGTTGCCGCCAGCTATCTGGCACGCGCCGATTCATCGGTGGTGGGTGTGCTGGGCTGCGGCGTGCAGGGACGCAGTAATGTAGAGGCCTTAAAGGTGTTGTTTCCTTTAAAAACCGTCCGGGCCTATGATGTGAATGCTGAAACGGTAGAAAAATATGCCGCGGATATCCACTCCCGCCTGAATCTGGAAGTCGTGCCGGCTGTAACACCCAGAGACGCCGTCAGCGGCTGCGATATTGTGGTTACCGCCGGTCCGATTTTAAAAACGCCCCATGCCACGATCCAGGCTGGCTGGCTGGACGAGGGTGCTTTTGCCTCACTCGTGGATTATGATTCCTACTGGGATCCGGCCGCCATGGCGGAAGTCGCCAAATTCTGCACGGACGACACCGCCCAGCTGCAACTGTATCAACAAATGGGGTATTTTAAAAAAATCCCGAAAATTTATGCCGATCTTGGTGAACTGGCGAGCGGTCAAAAGCCCGGACGCCAGGCATCTGAAGAACGGACCATGACCGCAAATCTGGGCCTGGCCCTGGATGATATGGCCGTTGCTCCGCTGTTGTATCAACGGGCGGTGCAGAAGGGGATCGGGACCTGGCTGCCGCTCTAAGGTTCAAGGGTTCTGCGTTCAGGGTTGCGGAATTTATGAACCTCTGAACCTTTGAAGGCTGAACCTTTGAACACAGTGACTGACACCCGACACCTTGAAAATTTGGCACCAGTATTTTACATTTTGCTTGAGTTGAGGTTGTGAAGACAATGAGCCCTAAAACCTACGATATCATTATAGTTGGTGGCGGCATCATGGGCAGTGCCACGGCTTATTATCTGATGATGGCCGATCCAACGCTCAAGGTCGCTGTGGTTGAGCGTGACCCTAGTTACGCGCAAGCGTCAACCACCCTTTCAATGAGCAATGTCCGCACCCAGTTCAGTTTAAAACAAAACGTCCAGATCTCCCAGTACACCTTGCAGATTCTAAATTCCTTTGAAGAAGATATGGCCGTCGACGGCCAGCAACCGAAAATCTATTTCCGGCAGGAAGGGAATCTTTTTCTGGTGCCTGCCAGTGACGAAAATGCCGCCCGGCAGGCGTTCCAGATGCAAACACAACTCGGTTGCCGGGTTGAATGGTGGCCTACGCAGAAGATCATAGACCATTATCCGTTGTATGAACCGCAGCCATTTGTCGGCGCGACCTTCGGGCCGGATGACGGCTATTTTGATGCCTATGCCGTTCTGATGGCTTACAAAGCCAGGGCCCGTGCACTGGGGGCCGTCTACATTCAGGATGAAGTTGTAAGGATTACAAAAAACCGGCGAGGTGTTAGTGGTGTGGCACTGTCCGCCCACGGCAACCAGACCGCTGAATATGTCATCAGCTGCGCCGGGGCATGGGCTGCTGAGGTGGCCAAAACGGCCGGTATTGACCTTCCGGTTATTCCGGTCAAACGGCAGGTATTTGTGCTGGATACGGCCTTCAAATTCGAAAAACCGTTGCCCCTGACGGTATTGCCCTCGGGACTGTATTTTCGCTCGGAAACAGGGGGGCTGATCCTGTTGGGAAAATCGATGGAGGACGATCCAACTGGTTTTGCGTTCAGCTGGGACGACCAGCGATTCATAAACCATCTTTGGCCGGAACTTGCTGAATTCGTCCCGCAATTTGACCGTCTTAAAGTGGTGCGCGGCTGGGCAGGCCTGTATGCGGTCAATACCCTGGACGGCAACGCCATTCTCGGACAATGGCCGGAGCTAAATGGACTGTACCTGGCAAACGGATTTTCCGGTCACGGCCTGCAGCAGGGACCCGCGGTCGGTCGCTACTTGAGCGAACTCATTCTAAAAAAGCCTTTGTCACTGGACCTTTCCATTTTTTCCCCACAACGTATACTTGACAATCGAGCATTGAGCGAAACGGGGCTGGTTTAACATTTTCTGAACATTAATCTTGACTAATGCCCAAATGTTGTTTAAATAAGCGCCAAGCCGTTTGAAGCGCAATCATTGACTAAATCTTATTTAGTATTGATTTCAGGATGTTGGCAGATAGCCCAAAAAAATCTAAAAGGATTGTTTGACATTTTAAGCCATTGAGATTATAGCGTAATAGTTTCCGGCTTCCGCTCAGACGCCGAAAGGAGGTGATGCAAACCAGCAATGCTGTTGTATTTTTTGGACAGAACTCTCAACGTATCAAGCGTTAAACATAATGAAAGGAGATCGAAAAATGAACCGAAAGCTAATTATGATGTTGACGTTTGTATTTGTGATCGCTTTCGCATTTGGCGTTCAGGCCGAGGTGAAAGATCCCATCGGAGTGGTCAAACTTCGCCCCGGTGAGCCCATCCACATTGCCTATTGGGTTGTCATTTCAGGTCCAAACACATCCCTGGGCACCGATATATTCCGCGGCATTGAACTTGCCACGGACGAATTCGGCGGTCAAATCAAAGGCTGGCCGATCAAAATTACCGGCCAGGATGCCGGCTGTAGTGCCGAAGGCGGCCAAGCCGCCGCAACGAAACTGGCGGCCGACCCGACCGTTGTCGCGGCCATCGGCTCCGCCTGCTCAAGTGCAGCCAAACCCGGCGTCCCAATTCTGTGGAAGGCCGGCATTCCGTCCGTATCGCCCTCAAACACCGCTCCGTTCCTGACCGACCCCGAACGCGGTGACGGTTACGGGGGGTATTTACGGACCTGCCACAACGACAAGGTCCAGGGTGCGATTGCGGCGAATTTTGCTTTTAGAGAGCTGGGTCTCAAATCAGCGGCCACCATCCATGACGGCAGTGTTTACGCCGAACAGTTGGCGCAGGTGTTTGCCAAAAATTTTAAACAAATGGGCGGCGCCATCACATCCATGGAAGCCATTTCCCCCAACGACACCGACATGCGTCCGGTGTTGACCAAAATCGCCACCGGGAAACCGGATATTATCTACTATCCGATCTTTATTGCCGAAGGCGGATTTATTACCCGTCAGGCCAAAGAAGTGTCCGGTCTGGAAAAGACCGTCCTGTTTGGCGCCGACGGCATGTTCTCGCCGGATTTCTACAAAGCGGCCGGCATGTCAGCCGTGGGGATGTATCACTCCAGCCCGGATTTTTCGGCATTCGCGGGTGGATACAAAACGTTTCTGAAGGCACACCTGAAAAAATACGGTGAAAAACCCATTGCGCCGTTTCATGGTCACGCCTATGACGCTACCATGATAATTTTGCAGGCCATCGACAAAGTGGCCGTCAAAGAAGGCGGCAATCTATACATCGGCCGCAAAGCGCTGCGGGATGCGATGTATGCCACCACAAAATACCAGGGACTGACCGGCACGATCACCTGTGACCAGTATGGCGACTGCGCCGATCCGAAAATTGCGGTTTATAAGACGGCAGCCGACAATGTGAAGCAAGGCGTAATGCCGAACAAACCCGTCTGGAAACCATATTAACTATATCGATAACGCCGGCCTCTTCGGGAGCCGGCTTTTTCCTTGATGCTGCATGAGAAGCCGGGTATTCAAAGGGTACCCGGCTCTCCGTGCAAAACAGAATATTCTTCCCGCCCGTTAACCGCCCGTCGAGAAACAACACTTCCTGCTACGGGAAAATGCTCTGTCTCACAAGACAAACATCAGGCTTGCAAGGATTAAAAAGGAAAAGGACGATGCTGCAACGAATTCGCGAACGGATATCACCCACCGACGTGGTGATGTGGCTGATCGGCGGCGGGTTGCTGTTCATGGTCGTCTGGGGCTCGATTGCTACCCTGATCAAAGGGACTTATACCACGCGACACTGGATCGACTTTGTCATCTTCGGTCTGGCCCAGGGCAGCGTGTATGCGCTGATCGCCACCGGTTATACCATGGTCTACGGCGTGTTGCGCATGATCAACTTTGCTCACGGTGAGGTCTTTATGAGCGGACCCTATACGGCCTATTTCGTAGCCGCCTGGTTTTACCGCAGCGGCTTTCTGGAGGCCCAACCCATTCCCTGTCTGTTCGTCATCTTCATCGTGTCCATGAGCATATCGGTTACGATTGCTTTTTTTCTGGAACGCATAGCCTACCGGCCCCTGAGGGGCGCACCGCGGCTGATCCCGCTGATCACCGCCATCGGCGCCTCCTTTTTTCTGCAGTATTTGTTTCGGGGACTCTACGGTTCCAGCTTCCAGGCTTACCCGGACATTGCGATGATGGAAGGCCATTGGATTATTGCCGGCATCCGCATTCTCAAATTTCAGGCCGTGGTCATCGTGGCCGCTGTGGTGCTGATGTTCGCCCTATATACCTTTGTCATGCGCACCCGCATCGGCAAGGCTATTCGGTCAGTCTCCGAGGACAAGGAAGCCTCTGCTCTGATGGGAATCGACGTGGACAAGATGATCTCTATGACCTTTGTGGTCGGGGGCGCAGCTGCCGGTGCGGCGGGCGTACTGTATGCTATTATGTTCAAACAGGTGCATTTTTTCATGGGCTTCATCCCCGGCATCAAAGCGTTTACAGCTGCGGTTTTAGGTGGTATCGGCAATATCCCGGGCGCCATGCTGGGCGGCATTTTCCTCGGCCTGGTCGAATCGGTCGGTCCCAGTTTATTTCTCGACGGACTGGGTATCGTGGCACCCTATCAGTTAAAGGACGCGATTGCCTTCACCATGCTGGTCATGGTGCTGATTTTCCGCCCGACCGGATTTCTTGGAGAACGACTGGCCGTTAAGAAAGCTTAGCAACTATTATGCTGTCAGAAAGGACGGTTTTGGCAAAATGAATCAGGACCAATCTCCCTGGCGCTATGCGGTCAACATCGGGCTGATCGGAGCCTTGACGGTGGTTATGCTCGCTCTGATCGGCATGGTCGCGGCCTTTAACAAACGCGACATTATTTATAAAGTCGTGACCATGGGCGATACGCTGCTGCTGCTCACAGCGGTATTTCTCAGTTTCCTGGCTGCTAAAAAAGCCGGCCGTGATCAGACCCTAACGGCCATCGGCACCGCCATCCTCACCGGTGTAATAACAGCGGCCGGCATTGCCCTGCTGGTCGCCGTCGGCCAGCTCATCAATTTGCGAATGATGTTTATCAATGCCTCGCCGGTGCTGTATCAAATTTTAACCTTTTATTTCGGCCCCAAGCTGGGCATCCCCCTGGTGCTGTTGGGCGGTGTTCTGAGCGGTCTTTTTGCCGGCGTGCTCTATCTGGCGCCGCCAATGCTCCGTAAAACGCTCATCACAGCCTTTAGCAGTGTGATCATCGCCGGCGTGCTGCAGGACATGCTGCGCCCGGTCATCTCTCTCTGGGGCCCGCTGGCCAAAATCAACCTGTTTTTATTCGCCGCCAACGGTTTGGCTTTCAAAGGCGCGGTGGGGCTGTTCGTTTTGGTCGCGCTCCTCGTGTACGTATGGGGCCGCAAGGGCAGCGCCGTTAAAAGCAAAGTGGTGGGGCTGCCGGCCGGGCAGCAACGCACCCTAAAGATCGCCACCATGCTGGCCATTGCGTTTGTCCTTTTGGTTTTGCCGAAAATCCTGGGGTTATTCCTCAGTGAGGTCCTGACCATTGTGGGCCTATACGTGCTGCTGGGTCTGGGCCTTAATATCGTGGTGGGGTTTGCCGGCCTGCTGGATCTGGGCTATGTGGCCTTTTTTGCGGTGGGTTCATATGTGGTCGCCATTTTGACATCCCCTGAACTGGGATTTTTTAGTATGGGCTTCTGGTCGGCCCTGCCCTTTGTGATGACCGCGGGCATCCTTTCCGGGGTGCTGCTGGGGGTGCCGGTACTTAAAATGCGCGGCGATTACCTGGCCATCGCCACCCTGGGGTTTGGTGAAATCATTCGGATTCTGGTCCTGTCCGACTGGCTGCGGCCGTGGATCGGCGGCGCCCAGGGCATCGGCCAAATTCCCAATATCAGCATAGCCGGCTACATCTTCAGCACCCCGCAGCAAATCTATTATTTAATTCTGGCCGGCTGTCTGCTGGTCGGGTTTATTTCCTGGCGCCTGCGCGACTCCCGCCTGGGCAGAGCCTGGATGGCCGTGCGCGAAGATGAGGACGTGGCCCAGGCTATGGGCATAAACCTGGTGGCCACCAAACTGATGGCCTTTGCCACCGGCGCCGGTTTTTCGGCCCTGAGCGGCGCTATTTTTGCCACCAAAATCGGCTCGGTCTATCCCCACAGTTTCAACGTCATCGTTTCCATCAACATTATCTGTCTGATCATCGTCGGTGGCATGGGCAGCATCCCCGGCGTCATTGTGGGCGCTTTTGCCCTGGTCGGTTTACCGGAACTGCTGCGTGAATTTGCCGAGTTCCGGCTGCTGGTATACGGTGCCGCGTTGGTGGCCATGATGCTGTTGAGACCGGAAGGGTTGTGGCCGGACGTCAAGCGGCGGCGTGAGCTGCACGTCGAAGAAGACGAAAATGTGGCGGAGGCGGCCGAAGCCGCCCCGGCGGCAAGCGCTTAGGAGGAAAACATGGCAATTCTGACAACAAAAAGACTCACCAAACAGTTTGGCGGTCTAGTTGCCATCGACAATCTGGATCTGGAGGTCAAAGAAAACAGCATCCACAGCGTCATCGGACCCAACGGAGCCGGTAAAACCACCCTGTTCAATTGCATCACGGGCTTTTACAAACCCGAATTGGGCGAAATCGACCTGATGGGCCACACGCTGGTGGGGCTGCTGCCCGATCAGATCGTGCGCCTGGGGGTTGCACGAACCTATCAGAATATTCGCCTGTTTCCCGCTCTAACGGCCATGGAAAACATTCTGGTAGGCCTCCACTCCCATCTCAAAGCACGTTTCCTCGGAATCGTCATCGGAACCCCGGGCACCCGCAAAGAAGAGCAAAAGGCCGATGAAGAAAGCAGCCGCCTGCTGCGCTTTGTTAATCTGGGCGGCAAAGGAGAGCTGTTGGCCAAGAACTTGCCCTACGGCGAACAGCGGCGGCTGGAAATTGCTCGGGCGCTGGCCACCGATCCAAAAATTTTGTTGCTGGATGAGCCCGCCGCCGGTATGAACCCCCGGGAAACCCGCGAGATGATGGACTTTATTCAGAACTTGCGGGATGAGCTCGGCATCACGATTATTTTAATCGAACATCAAATGAAAGTGGTCATGGGCATTTCCGAGACCGTCACGGTTTTGGATTACGGTGAAAAAATCGCCGAAGGCACACCGGCGGAAATTCAAAAGAACCCGAAAGTGATCGAGGCCTATTTAGGAACCGGAGCGAGCGCTGCTGATGCCGCCGCTTAGATTAGAAATCGGGAGGAAAGTTTACCATGGCAATGCTTGAAGTTGAAGGACTCCACACCTATTACGGACTCATCCATGCCCTCAAAGACGTTTCGGTCAACGTCGAAGAAGGCGAAGTTGTGACCATCATCGGCGCCAACGGTGCGGGCAAGAGCACCATGCTCAAAACCACCAGCGGCCTGCTGAAGCCCCGCAAAGGATCGATCCGCTTGAACGATGAGGAGCTTACCCAGCTCCGACCCCATAAAATCGTCGAAAAAGGCGTGGTCCAGGTTCCCGAGGGCCGCCGTATTTTCGGGACCCTGACGGTCATGGAAAATCTGGACATGGGCGCCTTCATCTGCACCGACAGCCAGAAGAACAAAAAGAACCTGGATCGGGTTCTGGAACTCTTCCCGCGACTCAAAGAGCGCAGCAAGCAGGTAGCCGGCACCCTCAGCGGCGGCGAGCAGCAGATGCTGGCCATGGGCCGCGCGCTTATGACCAATCCAAAAGTACTGCTGCTGGACGAACCTTCCATGGGGCTGGCACCGGTGCTGGTCGATGATATCTTTGCTACCATTCGCCAGCTGCACGATGCTGGAACGACCATCTTACTGGTCGAACAGAACGCGAGGCTAGCGCTGCAGGTCGCCAGCCGCGGCTATGTGTTGCAATCGGGTTCGGTGGTGCTTAGCGATACCGCCGAAAACCTGGAAAAAAACGAAATGGTCCGCGAGGCTTATCTGGGTGAGTAGTGGCATAGCGCATAGTGTGGATGTTCAAGTAATTAAAAACTCGCCTGCTCGCCAAACCGTCCGAGGACAATAAAAAAGGAAAGCACAACATTTCCTACAAATCCTGCAACTCGACTCATCACCTGCCACTGTAACTGTCCCTCTGTCGCACCGTCTCCATTTATATTTCCGTTTAATTCAGTTTTATACCGCTTTCCGTAATAGTGTTCCGATATATGAAATTGGGGAATCGCTTGAATCGTAAGTTCGTTGCGCTATGCACTTTGCGTTTAGGAAACAGGCATCTAATAACGAGCACATCGTGACAACTGAGTGTGCATGCATTACGTTAATTCTGCCTCGAAAGGGCTGCTATGATAAATATTACGGATAATCCATATATTGCTTAAAAAATAATGTCTGATAACGAAAACATCATCAAAGCGGCCATCGCCCTGGCCGAAACCTGGCAAAAACGGGCCAATGATTTACTGCAGCCGCAGGAAAAAAAACGGTACCGTCAACTGGCCCGTCTGCTGGAAAATCCAAAAGATAAAATTCTGCTCACCAAACTGATCGATCAATGCTTTCGGTCCATCAACCCGCATCGGGTTGCCGATCAAATTGGCTATCTGCTGGCCGAATATGGCATTCCCGCCTTTTTTTCACCGTTTGAACGCCTGCTGATGCATATTTTTCAATATGCCACGCGGTTTATTCCGGAAGTCACGGTTCCGAAAATGATCGCAAAAATGCGGACAGACAGCAGCCATGCAATCATTCCCGGTGAAATCGATGCATTGCAGAGGTATTTGCAAAAAAGAAAAGCGCAAAAGGTGCGCATCAACATCAACCACCTGGGGGAAGCGGTGCTGGGAGAAGAAGAAGCCCGCACGCAACTTCAGCGCTATCTCGGTGATTTGAAAAATCCTAACATAGAATATATCTCGGTTAAAATTTCAACCATCTACTCCCAGATTCATCTGCTGGCATTTGACCATTCGGTGAACATTATCAGCGCGCGGCTTGCCGAATTGTACCGCACGGCTGCAAGGCACCAATTCACCGGGACTGACGGCAGCCAGGCACCTAAATTTGTCAACCTTGACATGGAGTCCTACCGGGACCTGCCCATTACTGCCGCCGCTTTTATGCAAACACTGGATCAACCGGAATTTAAGTCCTATTTTGCCGGAATGGCGCTGCAGGCGTATTTGCCGGACTCCTACGGCATGCTGCAAAAAATTACGAACTGGGCCCGTCAACGTGTGAATGCCGGTGGGAGCCCGGTAAAAATCCGCATCGTTAAGGGCGCGAACCTGGAGATGGAGAAGGTCGAGGCCGCAATTTTTGACTGGCCCCTGGCGCCTTATGGCAACAAACTGGCCACCGATGCCAATTACAAACGCATGCTCGATTTTGGCATGCAGACCGAAAATATACAGGCCGTGCGTCTGGGAATCGCCTCGCATAATCTATTTGAACTGGCCTATGCCTATCTGACGGCTAAACAAAATCAGGTATTGCCGTATTTCTCATTTGAGATGCTCGAAGGCATGGCCGATCATATACGCCGGGCCATTCAAGAAACCGGCCAGGAAGTTGTGCTGTATGTGCCGGTTGCGACCCGGGCGCAATTCATCAATGCCATTGCCTATCTGATTCGACGCCTGGATGAAAATTCCGGGCCGCAAAATTTTTTGCGCCACATCAGCCAGCTTTACACCCGGTCCAGTAACTGGCAGGTTCTTGCCGACCGGTTCGCCGACTCTGTCCGCCAAAAAAGCGACGTCGGTCAGATACCCCACCGCAAACAAAACCGGCTCAACGAAACGTTTACGACCTCAAAGGATCTCAACTTTACTTCGGAATTTAAAAACGAACCCAACACCGATTGGTCCCTGGCAGCCAACCGAAAATGGGCCAAGAGCATCCGCCAAAAATGGAAAAAGCGTTCCGAGGACCCGCCCCTTGACATCCCGCTGGTCATCGACGGCGAAGAAATTTTTGCCGATTGCGAACTCGGTGATAGCCGGGATCCGTCGCAAATCAACGCCGATGTCAAAGCGGCCCGATTTGCCCTGGGCGCTGCAGCCGATGTGGATCGGGCCGTAGCCATTGCCAAAAGCGATCCGGACGGATGGCGCCGCAACAGTTTTAAGGAACGCCAACAGGTTTTTTCGAAAGTGGCCATACAACTCCGCAAAGCCCGCGGGGATCTGATTGGCGCGGCCGCCGCTGATACCGGCAAGGTGTTTACCGAATCCGATGTTGAGGTTTCTGAAGCCATTGATTTTGCCGAGTACTATCCCCGGTCGGCCAGCGTCTTTGCCGATATCCAGACTATCCGCTGTCGCGGCCAAGGGGTCGGGGTGGTGCTATCACCTTGGAATTTTCCGATTGCCATTCCCTGCGGGGGCATCGTCGCATCACTGGCAGCCGGCAACACCGTTATCTTTAAACCGTCAACCGAGGCGGTGCTGGTGGCCTGGGAACTGTGTCAATGCTTCTGGCGGGCCGGTGTACCCAAAAAAGCATTGCAGTTTTTGCCCTGCTCCGGTGAGACGACAGGCAGTCGCTTGATCACTCACCCGGATGTGGATTTCATTATTCTAACCGGCGGGACAGCCACCGGCTTAAGTATATTGAAGCAGCGACCGGATGTTTTCCTGGCCGCCGAAACCGGCGGTAAAAATGCCACCATTGTCACCGCCATGTCGGATCGGGATCAGGCCATCGGTGATGTTATCTACTCGGCCTTTGGCAACAGCGGTCAAAAATGCTCGGCCACATCTTTGCTGATTCTTGAAAAAGAAGTTTATGACGATCCACATTTTAAAAATCAGCTGATCGACGCTACCTGCAGCTACCGCACGGGCCCCGCCTGGGATTTTGAAAACAAAACGGGGCCCCTGATACGCCCGCCCCGGGGTGATTTGAAAAAAGCTTTGACCCATCTTGAGCCCGGCGAAACCTGGGCCTTGAAACCTGAAAATGTTGACAGCAATCCGTACATGTGGACACCGGGAGTTAAATGGGACGTTCAACCGGGCAGCCGCACCCACAGGGTAGAATTTTTTGGTCCGCTGCTGGGGGTGATGCGGGCTGAAGATTTGAATCACGCCATCGAGATGGTCAACCAAACCGGCTATGGCCTTACCTCCGGTTTGGAAAGCCTGGATCCCCGGGAGCAGACCCGCTGGAAAGAAGGTGTCAAGGCGGGCAACCTGTACATCAACCGGGGAACCACCGGTGCGGTAACGCTGCGTCAGCCCTTCGGGGGCACAGGAAAATCAGCTTTGGGAGCCGGGCTAAAGGCCGGTGGGCCCAAATACGTTGCACAATTTATGCATTTTGAAGAGACGGAAATGCCAACGGTCGGCCAGCTTCAGAAATCGCACCCCCTGCTGCATCTGGCACAGCAGTGGCAACAAAAAATCGATCGGGGGGAATTTGGGGGTATTGAATCCGATATCCGTAAAACCGTGCAAGCCATAAAAAGCTATCTGTATCAGGTGGAACAGGAGTTTTCACAGGCAATAGATTATTTCCATCTGCGGGGGCAGGATAATATCCTGCGGTATCTGCCGGTTGGCAGGTTGGTGGTCCGCTTACATGCAGAGGATAGCCTGTTTGAAACCCTGGCCCGCATTGCGGCGGCACAAATAACCGGATGCCGATTGATGATCAGTGCGCCCAAAAAATTACACAACGCGGTTACCCAATTTTTACTTGCAGCAGAAGGCCGTCGGCTGGTCGGTGAGCACCCCGTCTTAAAGGAAACAGATGTGGATCTGATCAGCAAACTTCCCGCAATTGATCGCATCCGCTTTGCCGCACCCGATCGGGTGCCGCCGGAACTGTTTAAAGCCGCCGCAAAAACCGGCTTTTATATCGCCCGCAACCCGGTGATAATGGAAGGTCGCATTGAACTTTTGCAATACTACCGCCAGCAGAGCATCTGTCATACCTATCACCGCTACGGCAATCTCGGCGAACGAGCTCAGGAGTGGGAAGGTCCATGATGCAGCGCCGGTCGATTGTTTCGGACAATTCGTTATGGTGTCAGGTGTCAGAAGACAGCTGGTTAATCCCGGAAGATGAAACAGCTATTCTGACTTCTGTTTTCTGTTCTCTGTTTTCTGTCCTCTGTCTTCTGGCACGCGCAGCACTAGTCCCCGTTAAGATGGGAGCGGGTATCCAGCCATAGTCCCCGCGCATGCGGGGATCCAAACCCAAATGAACATTTCTGGATTCCCGCTTTCGCGGGCAGGACAAATTTGAAATGAAAGAACCCCGAATCCCTGAGATGAATTTGCCACGCCTGCTGTCATTCAAATTCTTGCGCCATGCCCTATGCCCCATGCCCTTTGCCACTAAAGTGCGCAGTATTTTTCGTAGGCCGCCTGCGAAAGCGCAGCGATAGGACTCTGGTACCGAATCTGCCCCTGATAAACAATACAAGCACGATCACTGATAGATCGGGCGAAATTCAGGTTCTGTTCCGCCATCAGAATGGAGATCCCTTCAGATTTTAATCTCTGGATGGTTGTCAACAGATGATTAACAATAACCGGCGCTAAGCCCTCTGTTGGCTCATCAAGAATGATCAGCTCCGGATTGCCCATCAAGGTTCGGGCAATGGTTAGCATTTGTTGCTCTCCACCACTGAGCATTCCAGCCAGGTGATTGCGCCTTTCTGCCAGATTTGGGAAGAGCTCAAGTAAGCGGGCAGGGGTCCACTCTCCATACCCCTCTGAAGGCGGCTGTCGACCTACTTCCAGATTTTCAAGAACCGTAAGGCCTTTAAATATCCTACGATCCTGGGGTACATAGCCCAGACCCAGAGCACAGCATTTATACGGTGGCAATTTATCAATCGATTTTCCTTTGAAAAACACCCGTCCACTTTTTGATGAAATCATTCCCATGATACTTTTTAAAACAGTTGTTTTACCGGCGCCATTACGACCGAGCAATACGACAACTTCCCCGCAGTAGACATGGAGCGCTAAATCAAAAAGAATCTGAGCCTTTCCGTAATAAGTGTTGAGAGACTCAACATTAAGTATGATGTCCTGAATGTTATGTTCCATTGTGAATTCTAAGATAACCTAAATTGAGCGTTTCAAATTCATAAGCATTATGAGGATGCGGTCCCGAGATAAATTTTTTTGACTTCATTATTTTTTTGAACTTCATCCGGCGGGCCTGCAGCTATCATTTTACCGCGATTCAGAACAATGACCCGATTTGCGTAGTCAAAAACCACCTTCATATCATGCTCGGTAAATAAAACACCCATTTCGCGAGTATGCACAATCGATTCAGTCAGCTTCATTAAACCCTGGCGTTCAGCCGGCCCCATCCCGGCTGTGGGCTCGTCCATCAGCAGCAGTTTAGGTTGATTGGCCAGTGCAACGGCCAGTTCCACCCGTTTGAGGTCGCCGTAAGCAAGAACACCACAGGGGCGATGGGCTTGATCTGCAATGCCCACCAGATCGATTAACGCCATCGCTTCGGCTACATAAAGTCGGCTGACGTTTGTGAGAAGAGATTTTGTTCTTCGGTTATGCGATAGAAGTGACATTTGGACATTTTCCAACACTGTCATTGACGGAAAAGTTGATGTTATCTGGAAGGTCCTCCCCACGCCCAGTTTCCAGACATCTCGGGGTTTTTCCCCGTTAACCTTTTGTCCCATAATGAAGATGCTGCCTTGATCCGGATTTAATTGGCCGTTGATTAAATTGAAACAGGTTGATTTACCGGCCCCGTTAGGCCCGATCATGGCTATTAACTGCCCGGCTTCCAGCTGAAAACTCACATCAACAACGGCTCTGAGACCGCCAAAAGCCTTATGCAGATTTTGAACCTTTAGTATAATTGCCATGACTTTTTTCTTCAGTTTTACTTTCTTGTAAAGATTTCACCATAGAGTTCATAGAGCACACAGAGAAAATTATAAATTGGTGTCTCGACAACTCGCAGAATTCAATCTCTGTGATCTCCGTGTTCTCTGTGGTAAATTAAAATATTTGATGAATTCTAATCCGGTTAATCTTCAAAATACCTGCCCAATCGAGTATGAATGGACCCGGCAATCCCATCAGGAAAAGCAATGACCAAAAGGATAAAAATACAACCTAAAATTAACTGCCAATAATCAATCCGTGCGATTTGGTCATGCAGCCAGGTAAAGGCGGCCGAACCGACAATCGGTCCAAATAAGGTTTCAATGCCTCCCAGCAGAATCATAAATAGAAAATCAAATGAACGCGGGATGGCCATTACGTCCGGAAACACATTCCCCTTTGAAAACACATAAATTCCGCCAGCGAGCCCGGCGAAAGTTCCCGCCAGGGTAAAAGCAAACCATTGGTGCCTGTGCCGGTTGATCCCGATCGAATCAACGCGCAACGACGAATCACGACAGGCGCGCAGCGTATAGCCAAAGGGGGCGAAAATAAAATAGCGCAGCGCCAGAATACCGCCGATGCACAGAATCAATGTCAGATAGTAGAACACGGTCTTATCGCTGGCCCAGGCCGAAGGCCAAATGCCGAGAATTCCGTCATCACCGCCGGTAAATTTCCCCCATTGAAACACAATCGACCAGCAAATCTGAGCACATGCCAGGGTGAGCATCGCCAGGTAAACGCCCGACAGCCGCACGCAAAACCATCCGATTATCAGGGCCACTAGCCCTACTAACAGGGGCGCTAAAAGAATGGCCAGCTCCATCGGCGTTTGCAGATAGTGCACCGTCAGAGCAGCGGCATAGGCACCACCGCCGAAAAAGGCCGCATGCCCGAAAGACACCATCCCGCCGGGTCCCATGATAAAATACAGGCTCATGCTGGCCAGTGCAAATAGGGCAATTTCAGTCATCAGCACCAAGCCGAAGGAACCCACAAATACAGGCATTATAAATAGGAGGATCAAAAGCGCCAGGCCCAATAATTTTAATTTCTTTGATGCAGGCTTCAGCGTCGCAGTGGACATCTTCGCTGCGCCTTGTACCTCGGGCTCAGCATTGCCCAGCAGGCCATGGGGACGCATCACCAGCACCACGGCCATTAGCAGAAACATCAAAACTAAAGTGCTTTGAGGAAATATGAGAACACCAAATGCGCTCAGTTCACCGATAATTACCGCTGCCAGATAGGCACCGGGAATACTGCCCATTCCACCAACCACCACGACAACAAAGGCAGCTGCGATGATGTTTAAATCCATAAGAAGATTGGCTCCTCCTTTGGGAAGCTGAATTGCACCTCCCAGCCCCGCCAGACAGGAACCCAAAAAAAACACGCCGGTAAACAACCGGCTTTGATTTACTCCCAGGGCATCCGACATCTCTCGATCTTCCGTAGCCGCCCGCACCAGAATACCCCAGCGGGTTCGATATAAAAAAAACCAGAGCCCAACGAGGATCAGCGGTGCAATAATAATCAGGACAACATCATATTGCGGAAGTAAAACTCCCATAATATCAATGCTGCCGGCTAGTCCCGGCGCCTGCTGCCCGAGAATATCCTCGGCTCCGAAGAACCAGCGGGACAGGTCTTGGAAAATTAAAACGATGCCGAAGGTGGCAAACAAAATAAACAGCTCCGGCGCATAATAAAGCCGCCTCAGCAGCAGGGTTTCAATTACGATGCCGATTATTCCGACAGTTAATGCTGCCATCAGAATCCCGGCCCAAAAGAAAAAAGCCCCCTGAGGAAAATTAGCGATTAAATAATAGGCGAGGTAGGCGCCCACCATGTAGAAGGAACCGTGGGCCAGGTTAACGATTCGTAAAACACCGAAAATCAAAGAAAGCCCGCAGGCAACCAGAAACAGGGCAGATGCATCCGATAGTCCGGTTAGAAACTGAACAAAATAAAAACCCAAAAGGATTCCTTTTTCGAGTTTCGGCATTCGAGTTTTGTTGCCGGTGTGGCCAAACGACCACACCGGCAACAGAGCATTATTGCGGTCTTAATTTCATGACCTGCGCATCATCGGGAAGATAGTCTTTGCCATCTGCATAATTCCATCTCACCATGATGCCTTTACCCTCTTTGAGAGCAGTATAACCGACGAACGCACCCATTGATGACTGATGATCAATTTTTCGGAAAGTAATCGGTCCGACGATCGAATCGAATGTTAATCCCTCCATGGCCTGAATCATTTTTTCGGTATCGGCACTGCCGGCCTTTTTTAGCATATGGTAAATCGCATACATGGCATTATATCCAACAAGTGAGCCGTTACGTGGGTAGTCGTTAAATCTTTTCTGATAGGCTTGCAGAAATTTATTGTGTTGGGGTGAACTAATATCGTACCAGGGATACCCCGTCACCAGCCACCCTTGCGGTGCCTCCTCTCTTAACGGATCAAGGTATTCGGGTTCGCCGGTTAACAAACTGACCACGAAGACATTTTTAAATGCATTTCTCAATTTACCCTCTCTGACGAATTTCGCCAAATCGCTGGCAAATAAGGCGTTATATATTGCTTCAGGATTTGCACCGGTGAGTGCCTGAATTTCTGCACCCGCATTGATATTAAACAATGCCGGCCATTGTTCAGCCACAAATTCAACATCCGGTCTTTTGGCTTTTAGTAGTTTTTTAAATGAGGCCACCGCATCCTTACCGTAGGCATAATTCGGTGCAATGGTAGCCCACCGTTTCGCCTCATTCTTGGCTGCTTCTTCAGCCAGCATCGCATTTTGCATTGAGTTAGACGGACGCAGCCGAAATGTATAGCGATTTCCTTTGCGCCAAACCAAGGCATCGGATAATGGCTCAGTAGCAAAGTACAGTACCTTGTTGCGTTTAGCAAAATCAGACAAAGCGAGTCCGACATTGGATAGAAAAGAGCCCATCAGTAAAACGACTTTATCTTTTAGAATCAATTCTTCTGCAATTGTCACTGCGGTTCCCGGTTCGCCAGCATCGTCACGGGAAATAACCTTGAGCTTCTTGCCCAGTACACCCCCGGCAGAGTTGATCTCTTCCAAGGCAAGCTGCCAACCATTTCGATAAGGAAATGTAAAACTGGTTAGTTTGCTGTAGGTTTGGATTTCACCTATTTTGATGGTGTTGCCCGGGAAAACATCGGATTTAGCGGAAATCCAGAAAATTAAGGCGCCGAGTATCAGCAAAAGCAAAATTACCAAAATTGCTGATGGAAAAATCTTAGCGTTCTTCATCCCCTGTTCTTCCTTTCTCAATTCGGGTCAATGTTGTGTCATCTAAGTATGCGATTGCTTTTTGGTCTGTCAAGAAAAATGAAAAAGCTGCAAAATCGCGGTTTTGCGTGCATTGAAAAACATCTTGCTGTTTTTGCATCAAATTTGTATGAATAATCAGAATAAATAGTGCAAAAGGAGCAGCTTAAAGCATTGGAAAAAATCGGACTGGTTGTTAAATCAGATACCAAAGCCAAAAAAAAGGCCGACGAGCTCGAGGACTGGTTGCGGTCTAAAAAAATTGAAATTGTCCGCAAAAAAACAGTTGAGCCCGGGCAAAAAAACGACAGCGACAGTCTGCCGCCGCCTACGGATTTGGACTGCATTTTTGTGCTGGGCGGAGACGGTACCTTCTTAAGCGCAGTCCGCTGGATTGAGGATCAGGATGTTCCCATCTTGGGGATAAAATTTGGGGAAGTGGGCTTCCTGGCGGAAATTGCAGAGGAGAACCTTTATGCAACCGCTGAAAAGGTTTTGAAAGGCGATTTTATTCTGCGGTCCCGCATGCGCCTCTCCGTCAAAGTGAAGCGCCGCAACAAGACCCGGGCACAGGAAACCGTATTGAATGATGTGGTCATCAACCGCGGTGCACTGGCGCGGCTGGCCCATATTGAAACCCGCATCAACGACCACTATTTGACCACCTACAGCGCAGACGGCTTAATCGTGGCAACGCCGACAGGCTCGACCGCCTATTCATTGGCCGCCGGCGGCCCTGTCATCCACCCGGCAGTACCGGGCATCATTTTAACTCCGATCTGCCCCTTCACCCTTACAAACCGACCTTTAATCGTTCCGGAATCGGCACACATTAATATCAGGCTGGCTAAAGGTTCTTCCGATATCATCCTGACGTTCGACGGACAAAAGGGGCTGGAAATAAATGACCAGGATGAAATTCAAATTCAAAAAGGACCCCATCCGGTTCATTTGATCACGCTGCCGGAGCGGCAGTACTTCGATATATTAAAGGATAAGCTTAAGTGGAGCGGCAGCCGCGCTTAGTTTTTGTTTATAAATGGATCTTTTTCCGATAAGCTGCGTTCTCCGCGAATTTTTTCCTTCGACGTACTTCAAGTACGCCTCAGATAAAAATCCTTGTGCGGCCTTGCTTATCAAAAAAAGCTCTCATTTATAATTCAAAAACTTACTTTTTTAAAAGGGAACTGTACGTTTAATCCCACCCTTTCCCTAGTTCCAGTTCGAATTAAATGAAAAGGGTTTCTGCGAGGCTAAAATTTTAGCCCGCAGAAACCCTTTTTTGTCATCGTAGGGTACTTGTTTTTGATTCAGAAATGAGAAATTTTCCCCAAGGTCAAGGAAAAATCTGATTTTATACCGGAGGCATATTAAAAAAACGGCCTCGGTCCACAAGCTTTGCTCGCCATACAGAAAAACGTTTTTGTTATAGAGTCTTAAGTCTGGCTTTTATGCACATAGTGTTACAAAAAAATTAAGGCTGCTCCCATGCATTTGTAACTGAGGAGCAACCTTTGTATTAAAAACTGTATTTTCGGTTCCTAAATGAGCAATTTTTTCGATGGGCCAGGCCGCACAAGGGTTTTCGCCAAGCCGCACATATAGTACGGTGCAGGCGAAAAACCCGCGGAGAACACAGGCCACCGGAAAAAGGGCCTTTTAGGAACCGAAAATTAGGTGCCGATGTTCCAGGATGCTAAGTACTTCTTCTGTTCCGCGGTCAGCCGATCGATTTTGGTTCCCATGGCCGCCAGCTTTTCTTTAGCGATTTGTTTGTCAATTTTCTGCGGGACCGGATAAACCTGTTTGGCCAAAGGCTTTTTATTTTTGACCATAAACTCGATGCTGAGCGCCTGGTTGGCAAAGCTCATATCCATGACACTTGAAGGATGACCTTCAGCAGCCGCCAGGTTAATCAGACGACCCTCGCCCAGCACATTAATCCGGCGCCCATCTTTCAGAGTAAATTCTTCCACAAAGGGCCGGATCACGCGCCTCGATTTAGCCATACGCTCCAGGCCAACCAGGTCGAGCTCGACGTTAAAATGACCGGAATTGGCCACGATCGCGCCATCTTTCATATATGAAAAATGTTCTTTGCGGATGACATTAATATTGCCGGTCAGAGTACAGAAAAAGTCACCGATCCGGGCGGCCTTGCCGATCGGCATAACGGTGAATCCGTCCATCACCGCTTCAAGGGCCGGCAACGGATCGACTTCAGTGACAATCACATTCGCCCCCATACCGCGGGCTCGCATAGCAACACCGCGGCCGCACCACCCGTAACCGCAGACAACAAAATAGGTTCCGGCCAAGAGGCGGTTGGTAGCTCGGATAATGCCGTCGACGGTGCTTTGGCCGGTGCCGTAACGGTTATCAAAAAAATGTTTTGTCTGCGCGTCGTTTACCGCAATAATCGGATACTGCAAAACCCCGTCGGCGGCCATACTCCTAAGCCGGATAATGCCGGTTGTGGTCTCTTCGGTCCCCCCCTGAACATAGGATAAGAGTTCGGTGCGCTCAGAATGAAGGGTCGATACCAGATCAGCGCCATCATCCATGGTGAACTGTGGCTTGAAGTCCAGCACGGCATTGATGTGTTTATAGTAAGTCCGGTTGTTTTCGCCTTTGATGGCAAAAACCGGTATTTTATCGTGTTTCACCAGGGAGGCAGCCACGTCGTCCTGCGTGCTGAGCGGGTTGGAAGCACATAAAGTCACTCTGGCGCCACCGGCTTTGAGCGTCTGCATCAGGGAGGCGGTTTCAGTGGTCACATGCAGACATGCAGCCAGGCGTATACCTTTCAGCGGTTTTTCTTTCGCAAATCGTTTCCGGATGCGGTTTAAGACCGGCATGTTCTGATAGGCCCACTCAATTCGCAAGGCGCCGTCTCTGGCAAACTTAATATCCTTAACATCATATTTCATCAGCAATATTTCTCCTTCGCAAAGATTCCTGACCCCGAGGGCCAAAGTTTGATTTCACCCCTGAGAGTTAGAATAAATCTACAGACCTGCTTTTTCTTTCAAAACCTCAGCCATATCGGTATTCTCCCATGAAAAATCCGGATCGTTGCGGCCAAAATGACCATAGGCCGCCGTTTTGCGATAAATCGGGCGCAACAAATCCAGATGTTCGATAATGGCTGCCGGTCTTAAGTCAAAAACGTCTTTGACAATGTCCTCCACCTTTGATTTGGGTATCGCACCGGTGCCCATCAAATCAACCATAACCGAAACGGGTTCAGCCACCCCGATGGCGTAGGCAACCTGGATCTCACATTTTTTTGCAAGCCCTGCGGCAACGATGTTTTTGGCAATATGACGCCCCATATACGAAGCGCTGCGATCCACCTTGGATGGATCTTTGCCTGAAAAGCAGCCGCCGCCATGGCTACCCTGGCCGCCATAGGTATCCACAATAATTTTTCGGCCCGTTAAGCCGCAGTCTCCCATCGGGCCGCCGATCACAAACCGGCCGGTTGGATTGATGAAATAGCGCGTATCACCGTCGGTCATGTCTTGCGGGATGACCTTTTTGATGACTTCCTCGATGATGGCTTCTTTCAAATCGTCATAGGTCACATCCGGTTTATGCTGGGCGGATACCACCACGGTATCCACCCGTTTGGGCGTCCCGTTTTCATATTCAACGGTGACCTGGGATTTACCGTCGGGTCTTAAAAAATCCAGGGCACCATTTTTGCGAACCTTGGCCAGCCGGCTGCACAGTTTATGGGCGTAGGAAATCGGCATCGGCATCAGTTCCGGTGTTTCAGCGGTGGCGAATCCGAACATCAGTCCCTGATCCCCTGCGCCCTGTTCCTTAAATAAGCCTTGACCGGTGTTGACACCCTGGGCAATGTCCGGAGATTGGCGGTCAATACTGGTAATCACCGAGCATGTCTGGCAGTCAAACCCCATCTGTGAGGAGCAATATCCGATGTCACGGATGGTATCCCTTACAATCTGAGGCATATCGACATAACAATCGGTTGTGATTTCACCGGAAATAAACGCCAGTCCCGTCGTAACAAGGGTTTCGCAGGCGACCCGACAATTTTTATCCTGAGCCATAATCGCATCCAGAACGGAGTCGGATATGGCATCGGCGACTTTATCCGGATGTCCTTCAGTCACGGATTCAGAGGTAAATAAATATTTTTCCATATTGATCTCCTTACTTGGATTTCAAAAATCTGGGCAGCGAATCGGTAAAAATTATAGCCGAGACATAAAAATTTCAGTTTAACTGAAATCCAACAAATAAGCAAAATAAAATTTGCCGAAGTCTGGAGTTTTTAGATCAACCGTCAGGATAAGTCAAGTTGGGAGTTTGATCGCTGCGTTTGAGCGCTGTCGATATTCAACAATTTTTATAACACCGGGAATTTTGAGTTAAGCGCACCTGTTTGTTCGATTCGAGCTTGACACGAATTGCATAAAACTGTATTAAAATTTTGATCTAACAAAACGCGATTCTTCTCATCTCAAGATTGGATCTGTGGGGGCTCCTTTCTTCAATGCACATTCAAAAAGATTAATTATTTACGATCACCTTCGATCCGATCTGAAGTTCAGCAGGCGCTCCTTATCTTTCGACAAAACGATATCTCGTAATAGCAACTAACCTTTTGAAAACGAATTCATAAATTTTTGCACAAGTGGTTTGCAACAATCGAAAGCTGTCGCATCCGGGTATCAGCGGCTGCAATGATTTGATGGGCGATTTGTTACTCGGTTTTTCAGATTGCTTTTGTCTGCAGACAACGCATATAGTTTTTCACTGAGGTTAAGCAAATAAGTTTTTTTGTTAACGCAGGACAAAAGAAAGGAGGGGCTCTTATGAGGATAAACCGACGGGAGTTCATCCAGATCTCAGGGGCGGCAGCCGCCGGTCTGGCGTTAAGCAGTTGCGCCGGTAAAGGTGGTATGTTTTCACCGGCGAGGGACCAGGCCAAAATGCTCCAGATCCAGGATGCCAAAGAAACCACCACGATCTGTCCATACTGCGCGGTGGGCTGCGGTGCCATTGTGCACACGGCCAAAACCGGTGATAAGCGCGCCATCAATATTGAAGGCGATCCGGGCCATGTGATCAATCGCGGCACACTATGTTCCAAGGGAGCGGCCCTGCGGCAGCTTTCCGAAAACAGCGAGCGCATCACCCAGCCGCTGTACCGGGCGCCATATGCCAAGGAATGGAAAAAAGTTTCCTGGGACTGGGCGCTGACGGAAATTGCCAAACGGGTAAAAACCACGCGCAACGCCACGTTTGAGGCCCGAAATGCCAAAGGCCAGGTCGTCAATCGCACCATGGGCATTGCCTCGGTGGGTTCTGCCGCCCTGGACAATGAGGAGTGCTGGACGTATCAGGCCCTGATGCGGGCGATCGGGGTGGTCTATATCGAGCATCAGGCCCGTATCTGACACAGCGCCACTGTTGCGGCTCTGGCAGAGTCGTTCGGACGCGGCGCGATGACCAATCACTGGATTGATATCAAAAACAGTGATTGCATTTTAATCATGGGCAGCAATGCTGCCGAAAACCACCCCATTTCCTTTAAGTATGTCAGCGAGGCCCAGCAAAACGGCGCCAAACTCATCAGTGTCGATCCGCGTTTCACGCGTACATCGGCCCGGGCGGACTTCTACGCGCCCATGCGTTCGGGAACCGATATTGCCATCCTGGGAGGCATGATCAAGTACATCATCGACAACAAGCTTTACAATAAGGAGTATATAGCGGCCTATACCAACGCGCCGTTTATTGTGGGCACGGACTACTCTTTTGAAGACGGTCTGTTTGCCGGTTACAATCAACAAGGCAAAAAATATGATAAGCGTAAATGGGCCTTTGAGATGGATGCCAACGGGGTCCCCAAGATGGATCGCAGCCTGGCGCATCCGCGATGTGTGTTTCAGATTTTAAAGAAACATTTCAGCCGCTACAATGTCGCACTGGTCTCCCAAATCAGCGGCACCCCCCAGGCCGATCTGAAGAAAATCTATCAAACCTATGCCGCCACCGGCGCCAGAGGCAGGGCCGGCACTATCATGTATGCCATGGGCTGGACCCAGCACACCGTGGGCACCCAGAATATCCGCACCATGGCCATCATTCAGCTGCTGCTGGGCAACATGGGGGTAGCCGGCGGGGGT
>Ga0265303_10000070_pt1 | contig 42517 bp, 38 predicted proteins | sample Helome_2_FD_192494 | JGI IMG/M metagenome (GOLD analysis project Ga0265303, IMG submission 192494) | Marine sediment microbial communities from subtidal zone of North Sea - Hel_20160317 (Illumina Assembly) | ecosystem: Environmental > Aquatic > Marine > Subtidal zone > Sediment ... | reverse complement strand
TCCTGGTAGCCGACCCACTCGAGCGGCATCCCGGATATATCCGTACGCAATACCTGGTGATTCAGTGCCAGCATATCCAGCTCCGGCCATCCACTTCGGTTTTTCACCGGAGCACCTGCGATGCCCGGTAATGCCTGTATGAAATTATGGTTATATAGACCTTGAAACAGACTATCATGTTCAATATAAACACGCTACGCCTGCACCGCCGGGTGTTCTCATTGCTACGGCCTGTCAGGGCAACCACGCACCGGCATATTTATCCCGTTCTCTTATTACAGTAGTATTGAACGCTCACAATTAACCTCGAGACCCATACGACCCATGGCAGACAAACTGACATTCCGCCGTTACGAGGATGATGACCACGAATGGACGCGCTGGTCGGAAGATATCTACAACGAAGATACCTCCTACAAGTGTCCGACCTACGTGCACCGCACGCCGCCCTGCCAGGGCAGTTGCCCCTCCGGCGAGGACATCCGCGGCTGGCTGCAGATCGTGCGCGGCATCGAGAAGCCGCCGGCCGGCGTCGAATGGCAGGAGTACGCCTTCCGCCGCTCGACCGATGCCAACCCGTTCCCGGCCATCATGGGCCGTGTCTGCCCGGCGCCCTGCCAGGATGGCTGCAACCGCAACGAGGTCGAGGACTACGTCGGTATCAACTCGGTCGAACAGTTCATCGGCGACCATGCGCTGCAGGCGAAGCTGGCATTCGCCGGGCCCGAACAGGAAACCGGCAAGCGGGTCGCCATCATCGGCGGCGGCGTGGCCGGGCTCGCGGCCGCCTACCAGCTGCGCCGGCTGGGCCATGGCGCCACCATCTTCGACGAGCGCGAGGAACTTGGCGGCATGACGCGCTACGGCATCCCCGGCTACCGCATGCCGCGTGATGTCATGGATGGCGAGATCCAGCGCATCCTCGACATGGGTGTCGAGTTACACATGCAGACACGCGTGGGCCGCGATATCAGTTTTGCACAGCTGGAAAAGGACTACGACGCCATTCTGCTGGCCATCGGTGCGCAGCAGGGACGCACCCTCAACATCCCCGGCGGCGATGCACCCAACTGCGTCAGCGGCGTGGCCTTCCTGGCCGCCTTCAACGAAGGGCGCATGCAGCATACCGCCAGCAAGGTCGTGGTCATCGGCGGCGGCGATACCGCCATGGACGTGGTCTCCGTCGCCCGCCGCCTGGGCCACATCAATTCACCGCATCCGGGCGATCGCCCGGAGTCCGTCATCCGCGACCTGACCGCACACGATGTCGCAACCACTGCCAGCCGCGACGGTTCCGAGGTCCTGCTGATCTACCGTCGCCCGGTCGAGCAGATGCCGGCGGCGGAACATGAACGGATCACCGCCGAAAAGGAAGGCATCGAGCTGCGTGGCAGCCTGGCACCGAAGGAACTCGTCATCGGCGCAGACGGGCGTGCCACGGCGCTGCGCGTCATCGAGGTCGACTGGACCGATGGCAAGATGACCGAGAAGGAAGGCTCGGAGTTCGATATCGAATGCGACCTGGTTGTCCCGGCCGTGGGCCAGTCCGGCGACCTGACCGGCCTCGAGGCGTTCGACAACGGGCGCGGCCTGGTCGACTCCGACAAGTTTTACCAGGTCCCCGGCAAGGCGGGCTATTTTGCCTGTGGCGATATCGTTCGCCCGCACCTCCTGACTACGGCCATCGGCCAGGCGGCCGTCGCCGTGGACAGCATCGACCGTTACTTTGCCAGCAAAGAACCCGATCGCCGGCCCAAGGTCGATGTGCACCACTTCAACCTGCTGGACAAGTTGCGTGAAACCAAACTGACCCCTGCGGAATATGACCATAGCCAGGAATGGGGCACCGATGCGGCCGGTTACGCCGTGCACAACTACGAAGACCGCTCGCAGGCGGAAATCATTCCGCATGACATGCTCTACCTCGGTCATTTTCCCTACACGGCACGCAACCGGCGCGAGGAAACCGGCGTCGGCGCCGACGAGGTGCTGGGTCACTTCGAGGAACGCTTCCGCGGCCTCGACGAGGAGCATGTGCGCGCCGAGGCGGAGCGCTGCATGAGCTGCGGCATGTGCTTCGAGTGTGATAATTGCGTGATCTACTGTCCGCAGGACGCCGTCCTGCGCACGCCCAAGGACCACACGACCATGGGACGTTACGTCTACACCGACTACGACCGCTGCATCGGCTGCCACATCTGCGCAGAGGTCTGCCCGACCGGCTATATCAATATGGGGATGGGTGCGTAAATCCGCTTCGGTAATACATACCGCTGCTGGAGCACACCGGGTGCGCGCATGAAACACATGTCATTCCCGCGCAGGCAGGACTGTCGTGTGGAACGACAAGGACAAACTGAATAGAGGCCCGAAGGGCAGGATACAAAGATGTATACTGCAATCCAGTCTTAACGCGAATACATTGGCAGGATTTGCCATGGTGGCTGAATCAGGACTGGATCCCCGCTTCCGCGGGGATGACGCGTGATTTTCTAATGACACAACTCTTAATATCGCACGTCATTCCCGCGCAGGCGGGAATCCAGCCTCAAATTATCCACATCTACTAAATACCAAACCCGCGTTTCTTCATCATCCTGAATACCTGCGCCGGTAAAATTACTTTTTAACTGCAGTTTTCAGGCTGGATCCCCGCCGGAGCCTGTCCCCGCGGAGGCGGGGATGACGGGGGTTTTACTTGCCGCGAAAACCGGTTTTATGCGTAGCGGCACTGTTTTTACTAATTAAGATACGCTAATATTCACACTACAGTCGGTGGTCGATCCATCCGGAAACTCCAACCCACTGATTCTTAAAACTTAACCGTACTTGCCCCGGGCTTACAGCACGACAAGTCGCATCGGAGATCGCCATGCCGATTCGCATTGCTGTGCCGCATGAAACCACCGAGGGCGAACGCCGGGTCGCACTGATTCCGAGCGTTGCCGAACAACTGTCCAAACAGGGTGTAGAGGTCCGGATCCAGGCCGGCGCCGGCTGCGCCGCCTATTACCGTGACCGCGACTATACCTCGGCCGAGATCGTCGAAGACCGGGCCGCATTGCTGGGCGAGGCGGATATCGTCCTGACGGTCAACCCGCTGGTGCCCGAGGATGTGGCCCTGCTCCGTGAAGGCACCATCGTCATCGGCTTTCTCCATCCGCACGAATTCGACGACCGCATCTGTGCCCTGCGCGATCGCAAGATTACCGGCTTCGCCATGGAACTCATTCCACGCATCTCGCGTGCGCAGAACATGGATGCCCTGTCGTCGCAGGCCTCGATCGGCGGTTACAAGGCCGCCCTGATGGCAGCAAACCTGACTGCCCGCTTCTTCCCCATGCTGACCACCGCTGCCGGCACTATCCGCCCGGCCAAGGTACTGGTGATCGGGGTCGGCGTGGCCGGCCTGCAGGCCATTGCCACGTCGAAACGCCTGGGTGCAATGGTCGAAGCCTACGATGTGCGCCCGGAAACCCGCGAGCAGGTCGAATCGCTTGGCGCTAACTTCGTCGATGTAAAGGTCAACGCGGTCGGCGAAGGCGGTTATGCCCGTGAACTCTCCGCGGATGAGAAACAGCAGGAGATGGAGATTCTGGCACGTCACGTGGCCAAGGCGGACGCGATCATCTCCACGGCGGCCGTACCCGGCCGGCCTGCACCGAGGATCATCACGACCGCGATGGTCGAAAAAATGAATCCCGGTTCCGTCATCATCGATCTTGCCGCCTACAGCGGCGGCAATTGCGAGCTGACCATACCCGGCGAATCCTTCGGCCACGAACTCGTCATGATCTACGGGCCGCTCAACGTCCCTGGAATGATGCCGGTCCATGCCAGCGAAATGTACGCCAAGAACCTGTTTAATTTCCTCTCCCTGATCGTGCGCGACGGAGAGATCAATCCGGACTGGGACGACGAAATCGTCGCAGACAGCGTACTCACGCGCGCTGGCCAGATCCAGCACGGACTCACCTGCGAACGCGTGGAAGGTTCAAAGGGAGACCCGTCATGATTGCCGGTATGACCGCACTCTACATCTTCATGCTCGCCGCCTTTACCGGCTACGAGATCATTGCCCGTGTACCGGTCATCCTGCACACGCCGCTGATGTCAGGTTCGAACTTCGTGCACGGCATCGTGCTGGTCGGCGCCATGGTGGCGATGGGCCATGCACACACGCCGCTTGAGCAGGTCATCGGCTTTTTCGGCGTGATGCTGGCGGCCGGCAATGCAGTCGGCGGTTATGTCGTCACCGAGCGCATGCTCGATATGTTCAAAAGCAGCAAGAAGAAGGAGGCGAACTGATGGATAACGTCATCCAGATCAGTTATTTCGCCTCGGCCGTGCTGTTCATCCTTGGCCTCAAGCGCATGAGTTCGCCGGTCACGGCGCGTGGCGGCATCATCTGGGCCGGCATCGGTATGCTGGTGGCCACGCTGATCACCTTCTTCTGGCCCGGCATGGAAAACTACCTGCTGATGACGGTCGCCATCGTCATCGGCGGCGGCCTCGCCTACTGGTCCGGCAAGAAGGTCGCCATGACCGACATGCCGCAGATGATCGCGCTCTACAATGGCATGGGCGGCGGCGCCGCCGGTGCGATCGCCGCCGTGGAACTGCTCAGGGGCCGGTTCGACTCGACGACCTTCATGGCACTGGCCATCGCCGGCGCACTGATCGGCTCGATCTCGTTTTCCGGCTCGCTGGTCGCCTTCGCCAAGCTGCAGGGCTGGGCACGCAAGCCGCTGCGCTTCCCCGGCCAGCAGCTGTTCAACCTCGCGCTGCTGGCTGCCGCCGCCGGACTCGGTGTCTGGCTGGTGATACAGGGCGAGTACACCGGCGCGCTGGTGCTGCTGTTCTTTGTGCTGGCTCTGGCCTACGGTGTGATGATGGCACTGCCGATTGGTGGTGCCGACATGCCGGTGGTGATTTCGCTGTTCAATGCACTGACCGGCCTGGCCGTCGCCTTCGAGGGCTTCGTGCTCGACAACGCGGCCATGATCATCGCCGGCACCGTGGTCGGCTCCGCCGGCACCCTGCTGACACAGTTGATGGCAAAGGCCATGAACCGCTCGATCGGCAACGTGCTGTTCAGCGCCTTTGGCAGTGCCGGAGAAGCCGGGGAAGGCGAGGTGGAAGGCAGCATGCGGCCCATCGATGCCACCGACGTCGGTGTCATGATGGCGTACGCCGACCGGGTGGTGATCATCCCCGGCTACGGCATGGCCGTGGCACAGGCCCAGCACAAGATCCAGGAGCTGACCGAGCTGCTGCGCGCGCGCGGCGTCGATGTGAAGTTTGCCATCCACCCGGTCGCCGGTCGCATGCCGGGTCACATGAACGTGCTGCTGGCCGAGGCCAATGTATCCTACGACCTGCTGTACGACCTCGACGAGATCAACCCGGTGTTCCCGCAGACGGATGTCGCGCTGGTGATCGGCGCCAACGATGTGGTCAACCCGATGGCACGCACCAATCCCGATAGTCCGATCTACGGCATGCCGATCCTGAACGCGGACCAGGCGAAGAACGTCATCGTGATAAAGCGCGGCCAGGGCAAGGGTTTCTCGGGCGTGGAAAACGCCCTGTTCTTCGCCGATAACACGCGCATGCTGTACGGCGACGGCCAGGCAATGGTCGGCGAGCTGATCCAGGCAGTGAAAGAGCTGTAGGAGCGGACGCTGTCCGCGAAGACGCTTCGCGTATATCAATCATTGCGCATGCCTGCGCCCCTACAGGTGAACAATGGCGCTGTAGGAGCGCACCGCGTGCGCGAATAATCCGACCGTACCAATTCGCGGACAGCGTCCGCTCCTACAGGCGCACCGTTCGACGCAGGAGCACATTGCGTATTACCGCACGTCATTCCCGCGCAGGCGGGAATGACGTGCGATATTAAGAGTTTTGTCATTGAGGAAACGTGGGCTGTCTCGTGTTATTTTTATTCCCTGTGTCCTCTCGGTAACTGCTCCATGCGTCGCCTGGAGGCGCCTACTTTTGGTACTCTACCTCCTGCACCCCTGTAGTCATGTGGCAGGTTTTTTCAGTGTTTCGGAAATCTACCGGCCATTTTTCTCCATCCGCTCCATGCGCCGCTTCCGGAACGCCTTGCGCTCTTCCGGTGTCATGCTATTCCAGCGCTCGCGCAACTTATCCTGCCGTTCGGGCGGCAGTTGCTGAAAGCGCCGGAACTTGCGGCGTAATTCCCTGCGCTGTTCGGGCGGCAGTTCACGAAAGCGTTTGAAGCGTTTACGCAGCCGCGCCTTGTCCTCGTCGGAAAGGGCCTGCCAGCGTTTCAGCCGCTGCCGCATCTTCTTGCGCTGTTCCGGCGTCATCTTTTCCCAGCGCCCGGCTGCATTTTGCAGCCGTTGCCGGCGCTCGGGCGTCAGTTCCGGCCATTTCTCGCGAAAGGGTTTCAGCACCTGCTGCGTCTGCTCGTCCAGCGCATCCCATTCGAGTGAGTCCGCTTCGGCCTGCACCAGCGCCGCAAACATCAACGTTGCCAGCAACAATACGATGCGTAACCCGTTAATCACGCCGCACCTCCGGGACGGTTTCATCCACGTCAGGGTCATCCGGTGCATCCAGTTCGACCGGATCGATCCACTGCCCGTTCGCCGTCTCCCACTCGACGAGAAATTCCAGCAGGTCCATGCCTGGCAGACTGTCCTCTTCGCTGGCGTGGACTGTGGCGCAAACACTCATCAGCATCAGCACGATGGCAGGCCTAGCCCGCCGTCTCTTCCTCGGGTAGCCAGTCATAAAATTCCAGTTCCTCGATCAGTTGCATATCCCCTTCCGCCAGCAGCTCCCAGTCATCGCCAAACAGTACCGGCGCCGGCGTCTCGCCGCCATTCCACAACACGATGGCCAGCACCGCCACTGCGGCCGTGGCAAAACCACCGGCGGACCAGCCGATGCGGTGCCAGAAACCCCTGGTACCGGCGGCCTCCAGGGCCTGCCGGCGGGCGGCCCCGAGGCGCGCACGCGTCAGTTCGTCGAGTTCATCCTCGCTGTCGCGCAACTGCTGCCCGAGCCGCCCGGCCAGCTGCTGTTCATTCCGCTCAGTCTGCATGATCTGTATACCCTTCCAGTTGTTCCCGGATCCTCTGCAGCGCACGGGACAGGTGGGTCTTCACGCTGCCCTGCGAACATTTCATGACACCTGCCGTATCGGCGACATCCATACCTTCCCAGACACGCAGCATAAACGCCTCCTGCTGGCGTTGCGGCAACTGCCGCAGCACGGTCTGCAGACGCGCCATGGCATGTTCCCGCTCCAGTAACGCATCCGGCTGACAATTCGCCGGGTCCGCGACGGTCTGCATGCCGTCAACCGGCCCGACGTCGCTCGCCTCAGCCCCCGACCGCGGTCGCAGCCAGCTCCTGAAGCGGTTCCGCACCGCACTGCGGCGGTAGTGATCGCGGATGCCGTTTTGCAGTATCCGGTAGAACAGCGGCCGCCATTCGTCCGGATCTCGACGCGCATAGCGCTGACACAGCCTGATCATCGCATCCTGCACCACATCGAGCGCGTCGTCCCGGTTGCCAAGGGCGCACTCCGCCATACGCAGCGCACGCCTCTCGATGCCGGCCAGGAAGCCGTCCAGTGCGTCGTGAGTCTCCAGTCCCTGCTCCCTGTCACCGCTGGCAGCCCCTGCATCCGTCAAGCCGATACAGGGACTGCCCGCTGTCATGTCATTCACTACCCGGCATCACCAGCATACCGCATCAGCGGCGGGCACGACGATCCAGCCGGTGGTTGATGCGATTGCCCTTGCGATCGAGGCGATGCTCGACCCGGTTGCCGCGATAATCCGAGCGATGCTCAATGCGATTGCCCCTGAAATCGAGACGGTTCTCGATCCGGTTGCCCTTGCGGTCCAGGTGCCGGGACAGCTTGACCTTGCCGTTGTCCGCGGCGCGGTCGGACAGCCGGTCCAGTCGGTCGTTGACCCGCCCGCCACGATGGTCGAGGCGGTCATTGATGCGCCCGCCGCGGTGGTCGAGGCGATCATTGATGCGTTCGCCGCGTACATCGAGCCGGTTATCGATACGGTCACCGACCTTGTCCCAGTCCACGTCCGCGTTCACGTTGCCGGCCGCCAGCAGTGTGGCCAGTCCCAGTACTCCCAGTGTTGTCTTCGTTGTCTTCATCACGTTGTCTCCGGTGAAAAAAGGTTGCTCTCACCCGGTACAACGCAGGCCGTCCGGACCGGTTGACACGAATTTCGGGACAGGGTGCTATGATGGGCCCCGCGACAGGCCCGACAAGCGCCGCAGACCGTCATTAAAACGTCATATGACAGCCCGTGAGGGCCTGAAAATATTGCAATTCAGGACTTGACATTGCACCACATGGGTTAGGTGTTCACCCGGTTTATACACAGTCAGGATTATCCTGATGTTTTTTTACCACAGAATAGCAAGAGTCTATATTAGAAAGCTTTAATTCAATCTAATGTATTGATTTATATTATTTTTTATTCGTGGATAAAAATCGGCCAATTTAACACCAACACTGCAAAAATAGGCCTTTGAGACGCTTTACCCCAAATAATCCACAAAGTTATCCACAGCTTTTGTGGATAAACAACCGCCTCTAGTCATATGAAGGGCTTAGCAGAGTTACGTAATAAAAGCTCTAAAGCTTGTGCGCTAAAGTTACCGTCTTGTCACATGCATTTCCGGTGTCCGAGGTCGTGACCGAAACCCTGTTACGCATCGCCGTCCCGACGCCCCTGCACCGCAGCTTCGATTACCTGCCACCGCGCGGCACGGACTGCAGCATGCTGCAACCCGGTCAAAGGGTGCGTGTTCCGTTCGGTCGGCGTAACGCCATCGGTATCTTGCTCGGGGTCACCGATGAATCAGGCGTTGCCCGCGATAAACTGAAGCGCGCCGTTGCGGTCATCGACAGCCATCCCGTGATCGAATCCGACGTGATGGCCATGGTGCAGTGGGCCAGTGCGTATTATCACTGCCCGATCGGTGAGGCCATGGCGGCCGCGCTGCCCGTCCTCCTGCGCCGTGGCGAGTCACCGCATGCCGCGGACACTACCGCATGGCGCCTGACCGCGGCCGGCCGCGAGGTGGATCCGGCTTCACTGGCGCGCGCCAAACGACAGGCCGCCATTATGATCCAGCTGCAGCGGCATCCTGCTGGCCTGGCACGCGAGGCCATCGATGCGCCGGCCAGTGTACTGCACGCCCTGGCCGACAAGGGCTGGGTCGAGTCCTTTACGCGCAACGCTGAAGACACCACGGGGCCGGGCGCGGCTGAAAGCGAAGCGCCACATACCCTGAATCCCGCTCAACAGCAGGCCGTCGAGACCATGCAGGCCTCACTGGGTGGTTTCCAGCCCTGGTTGCTGGAGGGGGTAACCGGCAGCGGCAAGACCGAGGTCTACCTGCAACTCATCGAAACGGTGCTGGCCCGGCAACAGCAGGTACTGGTACTGGTGCCGGAGATCGGTCTGACACCGCAACTGGTGGCGCGCTTTCGGCGCCGTTTCCCGGTACCGCTGGCGCTGTTGCACTCGGGACTGGGCGAACGCGAGCGGCTGGCAGCCTGGCAGCTGGCGCGCAGCGGTGCGGCACCCGTGGTGATCGGCACGCGATCGGCCATTTTTACGCCACTGGCGCGCCCCGGCCTGCTGGTCGTGGACGAGGAACACGATGCCTCCCTGAAGCAGCAGGACGGTTTCCGTTACTCGGCGCGCGACCTCGCCGTCTGGCGCGCGCGCCATCTCGATATCCCGATCGTGCTGGGCTCGGCGACACCCTCACTGGAAAGCCTGTACAACGTTGCGCAGGACCGTTACCGGCACTGCACCCTGCCGGACCGCACCGGCGGCGCGCGACTGCCGGCCTTCAAGGTCCTAGACATCCGCAACCAGCCGCTCGAGCAGGGGCTGTCCTACCCGCTGCTGGATGCCATTCGCCGGCACCTGGATGCCAATGGCCAGGTGCTGCTGTTTCTCAACCGGCGCGGTTTTGCGCCCACGCTGATGTGCTACGACTGCGACTGGGTCGCCGAATGCCGGCGCTGCGACGCGCGCATGACCTGGCACCGTGCGGACGGCCGCCTGCACTGCCACCATTGCGGCAGCCAGCGGCCGGTCGACAGCACCTGTCCGCAATGCGGCGGCAAGGAGCTGCACCCGGTCGGTCAGGGGACGGAACGTGTGGAGCAGACACTGGCCGAGCGCTTTGCGGATATCGAACGCATCCGTATCGACCGCGACACCACGCGCCGCAAGGGCGAACTCGATGCCTTGCTGGGGCGCGCGCGCGACGGCGAGCGCCAGCTGCTGCTCGGCACCCAGATGCTGGCCAAGGGACACCATTTTCCCAATGTCACCCTGGTCGCCATCCTCGATGCCGACCATGGCCTGTTCAGCACCGATTTCCGGGCCAGCGAGCGCATGGCGCAGCTGATCGTGCAGGTCGCCGGGCGCGCCGGGCGGCACAAACGTCCCGGCGAGGTCATCATCCAGACCGCCCACCCGGAACACCCGCTGTTGCAACTGCTGATCACGCGCGGCTACCCGGCCTTTGCCGAGGCCGCACTGGCCGAACGGCAGGCCGCCGGGTTGCCGCCGTCCACCCGCATCGCGCTGCTGCGGGCGGAGGCCGCCGACGCGCAGCGGCCGATCGACTTCCTGGAGGATGCCCGCCAGCGCATCAGCGACAGTGGCATCAGCGGCGTCGAGACCTGGGGCCCGGTCCCCGCGACCATGGAACGGCGTGCGGGGCGGTACCGGGCCCAGCTGCTGCTGCAGGCGGAGCAGCACGGCCGGCTGCAACAGCTGCTCGGCCAGCTGGTGCGGCAACTGGAGGGGCTGAAAGCAGCCCGCCGGGTACGCTGGTCTGTCGATGTGGACCCGGCGGACACCTATTGACCAACGGCAAAAGGCGGCAAAAGGGGACAGACCACGTTTTGGCTGTTTCGTAGTGGGGAAAAACGTGGCCTGTCCCCTTTTACCGTTTTCTAACCGGGGCACTTGCACCTGCTCTAAAGGGGCAGTTGCAACTATTCTAACCGGGGCACTTGCACCTGCTCTAAAGGGGCAGTTGCAACTGCCCCGGTGGCCGGGATAATAGCCGGTTCGCCGGTATGTAGGAGCGGACGTTGTCCGCGAACAAATCAAGCAGTGCTATTCGCGCATACCTGCGCTCCTACGAGAATCGACACACCTGCAGGGGCGCACCGCGTGCGCGAATAAAATCAGTGGTCACGTGAAAGAACATATCGTCAAAATCCTCACCGACGCGGTGACGCAACTGCAGGCCGACGGCGAACTGCCGGGCGATGTCACGCCGACCGTCATGGTCGAGCGCGCACGCGACCGTGCGCACGGGGACTTCGCCAGCAACCTGGCAATGACACTGGCGAGGGCCGCGCGCTGCAAGCCGCGCGACCTTGCGGAAAAGATCGTCGCCGCCCTGTCCACCGACGGCGGCATCGACAAGGTGGAGATTGCCGGGCCGGGCTTTATCAATTTCTACCTTGGCAGTGATGCCTGGCACGGGGTCGTGACCGACATCCTCCAGCAGGCCGGGGCATACGGTCGCAGCAACGCCGGTGCGGGACAGCAGGTCCAGGTCGAGTTCGTCTCGGCCAACCCCACCGGACCGCTGCACGTGGGTCACGGCCGCGGGGCGGCCTACGGGGCGGCCGTCGCCGACCTGCTGGAGGCCGTCGGTTGCACCGTGCACCGCGAGTATTACGTCAACGATGACGGACGGCAGATGGACATCCTCGCGACCAGCGTCTGGTTGCGCTACCTGGAACTGGGCGGCGCGGAGTTCGATTTTCCGTCGAACGGCTACCAGGGAGACTATGTGCAGGACATCGCCGCCACCCTCAGGCGGGAACACGGCGATGACTATGATCATGCCGTCAGCGAGGTATTCACGGATCTGCCGGCCGATGCCCCGGCAGGCGACAAGGAAGCGCACATCGACGCGCTGGTCGTGCGCACCCGTGAGCTGCTCGGCGACAATCGCTACCGCTACGTGTTTGAACTCGGCCTGAATACCATCCTCGATGACATCCGCGACGACCTCGGTCTGTTCGGCGTTGACTATCAGGAGTGGTACTCGGAACGCAGCCTGGTGGAAAGCGGCGCGGTCAACCGTGCCATCGAGCGCCTGCGCCACTCGGAGCATGTCTACGAGCGGGACGGGGCGCTGTGGTTCCGCTCAACCGATTACGGCGACGAGAAGGACCGTGTACTGGTGCGCGACAATGGCCAGACCACCTACTTCGCCTCGGACATCGCCTACCATGCCAACAAGCTGGAGCGCGGCTACGATCGCGTCATCGACATCTGGGGTGCCGATCATCACGGCTACGTGCCGCGCGTCAAGGCGGCTCTGCAGGCACTGGGCGACGATCCGGCAAAACTGGACGTGCTGCTGGTGCAGTTTGCGATCCTGTATCGCGGCGGTGAAAAGGTGCAGATGTCGACGCGCTCCGGCGAATTCGTCACCCTGCGGCAATTGCGCAAGGAAGTCGGTACCGACGCGGCACGCTTTTTCTATGTGATGCGCAAGTGCGAGCAACACATGGATTTCGATCTCGATCTGGCCAAGTCACAGTCAAACGACAACCCGGTGTACTATATACAGTATGCCCATGCACGCGTACGCAGCGTGTTCCGGCAACTGGCGGAGAAGCAGCTTGAATGGGACCGGGCGGACGGACTCGCGGGTATGAATGCGCTGGCCGAGGCACACGAGGACGCGCTGCTGGTCAGCCTGTCGCGCTACCCGGAAGTGGTGGAATCCGCGGCCTTCAACCATGAACCGCATATGCTGACCCACTACCTGCGCGAGCTCGCCAATGACTTCCATACCTACTACAACGCTCACACCTTCATCACGGATGATGCCGGACTGCGCAATGCACGCCTGTGCCTGATCGAAGCCACGCGTCAGGTCATCGCTAACGGCCTGCAACTGCTGGGTGTCTCGGCGCCGGACTCCATGTAGGGACCTCACCGAAGCATGCCACGCGATTACAAACACCGGGCAAACCGCCGTAAAAAACGGCCAGTGGTATCACCCTGGCTGGGTGTATTGACCGGCCTGTTGATCGGGCTGTTCGTCGCCTTCCTCGTCTATATCAAGATGCAGTCGAACGGGCAGCCGCCGCAGGTCATCGTCAAGGAAACGCTGCCGGCAAAATCCGCCGATGAAGCCGCGGCCGTGGACGACGAGGCTGACAGCAAGCCGCCGGAGCCGCGCTTCGATTTCTACACCCTGCTGCCCGAGATGGAAGTGGTCGTGCCCGAGCAGCAGATCCGGGGCAAACCCGAACAGGGCGTGCGACAGGTCGAGCGCCCCGGCACCTACTACCTGCAGGTCGGCTCGTTCAAAAACAGCGAACAGGCCGACCGCCTGAAGGCCGAACTGGCTATCATGGGTTTCGAAACCGTCATCCAGAAAGTCACCATCGACAACAACCAGGCCACGGATACCTGGCACCGCGTGCGCGTCGGCCCGTACAGCGAACTGGAGGCACTCAACAGCGCGCGGCGCAAACTGAAAGCCAGCGGCATCGACAGTAGCCTGGTGCGCATAAAGGGCTGATCTGATCGCGCATGCCTGCGCTCCTACGCCAATGCATGTTCCTGCAGGAGCGGACGCTGTCCGCGAATGAAACTGCCGCAATGGTTCGCGCATGCCTGCGCTCCTACGCCAATGCATGTTCCTGCAGGAGCGGACGCTGTCCGCGAATGAAACTGCCGCAATGGTTCGCGCATGCCTGCGCTCCTACGCCAATGCATGTTCCTGTAGGAGCGGACGCTGTCCGCGAATGAAACTGCCGCAATGGTTCGCGCATGCCTGCGCTCCTACGCCAATGCATGTTCCTGCAGGAGCGGACGCTGTCCGCGAATGAAACTACCGCAACGGTTCGCGCATGCCTGCGCTCCTGCAGCTATAAATTCGAAGCGGGCATAATAATTACAGCTCCGACATCAACAACCTGAGCGCAAGCCCTGTATAGACAAGTCCGGCCAGCACATGCAGGCTGTGTTGTGCACGCGGCGAGCGGCCAAACCACTGTCCGATTGACCCTGCCAGGAACGCCACCAGCCCGAACACCAGCAGTGTCGATAACATAAAGACGATGCCCAGCAATACAATCTGCGGCCACAGCGCACTGCGCGCAGGATCGGCGAACTGCGGCAACAGCGCCAGGAAAAACAGCGTCACTTTCGGGTTGGTCACGTTCATGATGATCCCGCGTCGATACAGCTGCCAGCTATCCGGCTGCGCCGCACGCCTTGTTGACAGCGTATCCGGCCCGGCGCGCAATGCCAGCCAGGCAAGGTACAACAGGTAGGCGGCACCCGCATATTTCAGCAGGCTGAATGCCAGTGGCGAGGCCTTGATCAGCGCGGCAACACCCAGTGCCACGGCGGCGGTATGCACGATGAGTCCGGTACACAGCCCCAGCGTGACAGTCAGACCGGCCATGCGGCCATACAGGGCGGACTGGGTCAGGACAAACAGGTTATCGGGGCCCGGCGCGACGCATAACAGCAATGACACTGCAGTAAATGCAGCCAGCGTTTCCGGCGCAATCATCATACTGATCATGCGTCGCGAGTATAGCCCGGATTGCTGCAGATGCGTGACCGTCTATCTGCTGCTGCGGACAGCGGCTACTGGATACCCACGATAATCTGTATATCGAAGAACCCGCCGGAGCCGTTCATGCTGCCGGTCGGCTGTTGACGTAGGCAGGTCACGCCTGCGTCGTAGCCATTCGCATCCGCCGTTGGTGCAATACCGACAAAGCTGGCATCGTCACAGGCCGTCGCTCCGCTCACGAACGAGTACTCGAACGCCGCCGACGTCAGGCCGCTGCCGGTGGTCCCGTCGGTAAACGATGGTGCGATACAACTGCCCACGGTCGCCACGCACAACTGCGTGTTCGCCGGTATCGGGTCGCTCAGGCTCACGGTGTCCGCGTCGGTGCTGCCGAGGCCGTTATTGGTCACCCGGATGGAGTAGCGCAGTTGTGCACCGGGCAGGTTGTACGGGTTGCTGGTGCCGTTCACGGGATCAGATTGGGTTTGCACCGACTTGCTGACCGACAGCGATGCCCCGCTGACTGTCAGTGTGGCATTGCGTTGATGCGTGATGGTGCCCTCGGTGCCCTCATGCGCAATCACCTGGGCGCTCCAGGTACCGTCCGGCCCGCCGGCAGGAATGGTATAGGCATATTCATAGGTCCTGGTTGCAGCCCCGGAATCCGCCACCTGGGTCATGGCGGCCAGGCTGACCACCGGTGTGGCCGTCGGGTCGGTGATCGTAACCGTTGCAGAGGTAATATCAAAACTGCCGAACGGATCGCTGACGACGGCGCGTACAAACACCGGCGTGTTCGGCACCACGCTGACAAGCGGCGCACCGGCCGGATAAGGCGCGTCGAAGAACTGCACACTGTCGACATTGATCACTGTCTTCGAGGGCAGGTTCACGAAGGAGCCCGGCGGCGTGATGATAATGCGCCGGTTACCGTTGCCGGTGGAGTTATTGACGATCGAGAGGGTAATCGTCGAGCCGGCCGGTAGCAGCTTGTCACCCGGTGAGGTGAGGTTCAGGTTGTAGGTCGGGGAAATTGCCGGGTTCAGATCCACATTGCTCAATGACAGTATTGCAAACGTGCCGATCGCCGAAGACGACAGCGTAATCGTGTAACTGCGCTGTTGTCCGGTCCCGGCCTCGCCCAGTTGCAGGGTCACCGGGATTACGCCGCTGCTGCCGTCGACAGTGAGCGCCGTCGCCAGTGCCGGCGCGAGGGTCCAGTTGGCGGTTGCACCCTCGTTGATGGTGACGTCACCCACCGCACCCGGCGGGTTACGCGACAGGGTATTCGTCGCAAGGTAAAGCGGCTTGTTGCCGCTGGCGGCAACCTGCGAGGCCGAGACGATCACGGTGGGTGCCGCCGGTGCGGCGCCGGGCCCGTTGGGATTGGTAATCGTTGCCGTGTTATCGATGGCATCGCCGGAATTCGCGCTGCCGCTGATGGTGACATCGAAGACAATGGTATCCGCCCCGCCCGCCGGCAGGGAGATATTCGAGATATCCAGCAATACACCGGTCGAGTTATCGACTGCACCGGCCGGGAATGACACCACGTTGAGGCCGGTGGTATTGGCCGGCAGGTTGTCCGTGACACTGATACCGCTCGCGGCCAGGCCGCTACTCTCGATCAGGGTAATGGTGTAGCGCAGCGTATCGCCCGGATCGGCATCACCGCCGTTGAGGTCCGCCACGGACTTGGTCGAGGTCGACAGGTCCGGCTGCAGCACCACGGTCGGGTCACTGCTGCTGTTATTGCCGGCCTGGTTATCAAAGACGGAACCGGCCACCACGGCGGTATTGGTCACGCCCGGCGCGGCCGCCGCGGCGACACTCACGGTCAGGGTGATGTCCGGCAGGCTGGCGCCGCTGGCCAGCGGGCCGGGATGGGTACAGCTGACATCCTGGCCGACCGCGCCACAGGTCCAGCCGGTTCCGGTTGCCGAGACAAACCCCAGCCCGGCGGGCAGGGTATCGGTGACCGTGATCGGGCCACCCTCACTTGAGGGTCCGTTATTGCTGACGCGCAGCGTGTAGCTGCCATTTTGCCCCACGGTGAAGTCACCGCTGTGTGTCTTGCTGATGGCCAGGTCGGCGACCGGTGTATTGGTCACACTCAGCACTTCCATGCTCAGCAGTACCAGGTCCGCACCCGAGCTGTAGACCGAGCTGGCAAAGGTATCACCGGGATTCAGCAGTGCGGAAATATCGTAGATGTCCAGATCGACGCCGTAAGTAGTATTACTGCCCAGCACATTGATGGTCGAGTTGAACTGGTTGTTGGCGGGATTGAGTCCATCAATCAGCGTGTTTCCGTTGAAGGTCAGTGCCTCGTTGAAGCCGCCAAGCGACGCGGAATTCCCGACATCGCCTTCCCAGGTCAGGATACCGTGCCGTCCATCGATACCCGTTGCAGGGATCGTAAAATTGTTCGGCGTCAGCGTGATCGAACTGCCACGAAAGAACCGGAAGCCGTCAAACACATTGATAACGCGCAGGGGTTCGGCGGTGTTTTCGTAAATCACCAGCAGACTCCAGCCCGATATCACGGCGGATACCGCGCAATGCGGTGCACCGCTGTTGACCGCCAGGTTAGCGAAGGTGTAGGTGCCGTTGCCCTTGGCGGCCACCTGGGCCGTGACATCCTCGAAGCCGCTGAAGAAATCGTAGTTGGTACCGCCAAAGGTGAATGTTTCGGTAAATGAACGGTCGGCGCTGACCGCAACACCGTCGAATGTCACGTTATTGTCCGGCGTCGAGCCCGAGCCCGCCCAGTACAGGTAGGCCGCGGTGATAGTCGAACCGGCCGGGATGCCACTCAGTGTCGCACTGCCGCTGTTGGTGACGGCACAGGCATTGCCGGTATTCGGTTGCGTACGCAGTGTCCCGCCGGTCGCGATATAATCCAGATCGCCGGCAAAACTCTGGTACAGCGTTATCGGCACGCCGGCATTCGCCGACTGCCATGTCACCAGCATGGCAGCGACCAGTGCCAGCGCACCGGTCAACTGCCGCATGAATGAGCGTGCGCGGTTCAACATGCGTACTGCACCCCGCTTATCCGCCTGTTGCGTGCCCGGGTCATCTGTTTCCTGTTCATCATCATGACATTCAACCCTACTCGCGGTTAAACCAGCTGATGGTATCGCGCACTGATTGCTGGTCGAATTTAAAGCGCAGTTTCAGGTAAGGTCCCTCTGCGGTAAATCCGGCCAGGTCGAAATCGTCATCCTCGTAGCCGGCACGGTTGTAACCCACGGTAAGCCATATATTGGTTGCCGGATTGAAGCCGACCGACGCACCCCAGGAATAATCGTATTGATCGCTATCCCAGCTATGCAGGGTGCTGGCGCGCACCCCGACATCCCAGCGGTCGCCGAGGTCGCGGCGCAACTCGATACCGACCGAGTCCGTGTAACCCGAATAATCGATGCCGTCGATGGTGTCGCGTGCATACTTCGCGCCGTAGTAGGTACTGAGCTGCGATGACTCGCGGCGATAGTTGAGCAATACGTTGTTGACGAACTTCCAGTTGTCATACTCACTGCTGCCACCCTCCTGTTTATCGACGGACAGATCGGTGCGGTTCAGCACGGTCCAGCGACGTGCAAACGGGCGATGCACCAGGCCGAGCCGCAGGTCCGCCGTGGTACCGTCCTCGCCGGTCTCCGTTTGCGTCTCGAACAGCTGCAGGCGCGCAGACAGCCCCAGCCCGGGACGCGCCTCACCGACGGCAGCACTGTATAGCCCCCACTTGTCTTCACTATCGGCAGTACGGCGTTCCAGCCGCGATGTCCAGGACCAGTCCTCCTGCTGGTAAGTCGCGCCCAGCGACAAGGCCGTGAAATCCTCGCTGCTGACCGAGGCCGATGGCAGTGTCACACTCAGCGGAGTGGCACCCTGATCGTGTATCGTGGTACTGCTGTCCAGGCTGGTATTCACACTCCATGCATCGCTCACCCGCCAGGCCTGCACCAGCCCGGCATTGGCGAACAGCCGTGGGCCATACTCGCTGCCGCGCTGTTCCAGCGAGGTGTTCAGGGTCGCGCCCGTCCATGGCCGCACATTCATGCCGATGCGGGTACTGTGTGTGTCCGCGTTGTCGCCGAAGGTCAGCTCCTGTTCCAGGAACACGGACGTCGACGGGTTCAGCAGATAATCGGCGCCGAAGACGGTCCGCGTGGGGTAGTCGATGCTGGCATTCTCATCCAGAGACTGGCTGTGTTCGATTCGCAGGTTGAGACGGTCATCCCGCAGCGAGCGGTGTGCACCCAGCGTGAGCTGGTTCGAACGATTGGTGGTGCCATTGCTGTAATCATCGCGCACCGCACGCACCCCGGCCGAGACTCCGTAAGCGCCCACCTCGTGGACGACGGCGGCTTCGATGACATCGCGCTCGGCATCGGTTTGCAGGTCTGCCTGGCGGAAGACCTGCCCGGTCAGCTGTATCCGATCGGTCATCCGATAACGTCCGTCCACACCGTAGAGCCGGGTGCCGCTGCCGATAGCGCTCTGCTGGCCGATACCAAAGCCGGCCTCGCGCTCGCGGTAATAGACGCTGCCATCCAGCGTACTGCCAGTATGGTTGAGTTCGGCCATATAGGCATCGCGATCCGGAGCACCCGCCTGCTGACTGGTGGCATATTCGAGCTTCAGTTGCGTCTGCCCGGTGAGGTCGACGGTCGCATCCACACCTTTCAGCGTATCGTCGTCACCGCTCTGCCCCTGATTGATATACGTTGCACCGACCTCGGCTCGCTGGTCCATGAGCTGCACCGCAGCACGTCCGCCATAACTCCATTCGTCTGCACCGCTGTCGCGGGTTTCATAGTCAACCACGATGTATACCGGGTTCAGCGCGGCGTCCTGGCTCGGCACCGGCGACCGGAAGAACAACGTGCCCGCGTCATAATCGATGTTGTAATCGGTATGTCGCGACATCGCCTGTGTGGACAACACGATCTGCGGGCGAAAGCGATCACGCGTTTCGATTCTCACCTTGTCCGAGTTGAACACCAGGTCGGTGAACCGCAGGCGGTAAAGACCCGAGGTGCCGTCACCGCGCAGCTCGTCCTTGACAAAATTCTGCCCGCTGTCGCTGGCAAAGACATTCAGGTTGACATGATCGTTGCGATACTCCGACTTGTAGCCGCTCAGCGACCGGTCGTAGCGCGCCAGCTCGGTCACGGTCAGGCCGGTGGTGTAGTCGCCGAACAGGGCATAGAACTGGCGACGTTCCAGGCGCACATAGAGTTTTTCGCGGCTGGCCGCATCGTAACCCTGCGCCGTGTTGTCGCCGTAGACGGTAAAGTAGCTGTCCGGATCGATTTCCTGGAACAGGGTATTGCGTTCCTGTGTATCCTTGGCGGAGTCATAGGCCAGCGTCAGCAGCCACTCACCCCTGACCGTGCCCCGTGCAAACAGCGACACCTTGCCATCTGTGAAGGTGTCGCGCTCGAGCTCTGCGGCAGACAGTGATTCCAGGTTTCCGCTGACAGTATTATGCGCCAGCGTACCCTCGGCAAGACCGACCAGCACCCAGTCGCGCGGCGCGGCCTGCAACCAGGGACGCAACCGGGCATCACGGTATGCCAGGGGAATCACGATCGTGGCCTCGCCGGTACGGGTCGTCGGCTTGAGTTCGATCAGTGCAATACCGTCCTTGCCGACGCGGTAGCGCGGGTTACCGCGGTCCAGCCCGGCCAGCGGCTGGCGCTGCAGATCGTCGATATCCTGCTGCGCGACATGCGGCGGCTCGACCGTGAATTGACCGATCAGGCCTTCCCGCACCGGCCGGTTGTCATGGTCATACAGGCGTACCGCAATCACCGGCGTCTGCCGCCCATCCGCGAGCAGGCGTGACTGTTCAGTCAGCAATTCGGCACGAACCGGCAGTGACGACATGCTCACGTTCCGTTGAATGCGCTCAACCAGGTTACCGGCTGCATCGTGCACCTCGACGACCAGACTGTTATTGCCCTTGTCGATATCCACACCGGCCCACTGGCTGATTACCAGCGTGCCGGCCGTGTTGCCCGTGCGTGTATCGAAATTTAGTGCGCTGACAGCTTTTCCGTTGAGCTCCAGTGCGACCTTGTGTGCCGGATCGTGCTTCACTGCGATACGGATGCTCGTAATCGGCGGATTATGGTCTGCCGGCGGCCATAACAGTTCTGTACCGGGTGCAGCGGCATCGGCCCAGGCACGGTCATAGGCCGGCATCGTGGCCTGCACGACATCGTTACTCGAGGTCTTTCTGTCAGGCAGCGCCGGTTGCTGCCAGTCACCGGTCACACTGACGTGGATATTTGCGGACGACTGCATGTCCCTGACCTGTTCGGCATTGATCACCGTCTCGGTCACGATACGCAGTTCAACACGGCGATTGCGCGCACGGTCCGCAGCCGTATCGTTCGGCACATAGGGCCGCGTCGCACCCAGACCGTTGACCGTAATTGCGGATTCCGGCAGTTGCAGCCGTTTGGCAAGGTATACACCGACCTCGCGTGCGCGTGCGACCGAGAGTGCAAAGTTGTCGGCATACTGCGCCTGTGAGCGTTCGCGGATCGGCAGGTTGTCGGTATGACCGGTCGCCTCGATGCCAATGACCTTGTGCCCACGCAGCCGTTCGGCCAGTTGTTTGAGCGCCTGCCGGTCGGTCCTCGACAGGCTGGTACTGAAGGAATCGAAATGCATACCCTCGTCATCCCACAGGTCCTGCTCATGCACCACCCGCTGCATCAGTGTTTCCACCACCGGCGTACGCTGGCCGGCCTGCTGCGGGCTGTCGAACATGAGGAAGGCCTTTGCCGGCAGCTCGGCAGCACTGCCGCCGGCATCCACTTCGGCGATAAAGTTCAACTCCCTACGCCAGTCACCCGGCACCTCGCCAAGACTGTAAACCAGTACCGTACCGCGCACCTCCGGGTCGGCGATGGTTTGATTGTCGAGCACGCTGCTGCCCGGCAGATAACGGACATCTGCCGGCAGATTGATCATCAAGCGCATGTTGGACAGTGCTACAGCACCGCCCTGCAGGGCAAGGTGATAACTGGCAATGTGTTCGCGTACGCCACTACTGAAGGTGAGGCCGACCTCCGCCGCGGTCAGCGGTCGTGAGCGGACATGGAAATCAGTGCGCCATAACGTCCCGCCCTGCAAATCGACAAAGCGCGACCAGGCCCGTCCGGCGAAACGGCTTTCTTCATCACAGATGACCGGTTCATATTGTGGCGCAAGCGTTTCGAGGTCCATCTGCACCACATGACTGCCGGGGCGCACACCCTCGAAGTGGAACATGCCCTGTTCGTCACTGACCACCCAGGTACCGTTTTCCAGGTAGATACGCACGCCGGCTACGCCACTGACGGCCGTGCTGTCGGGTGCAGCACAGCCATCGGCCAGCACCCGGCCCATCAGAACATTGCGGTCACGCAGAAAATCCTGCTTGACCTCCACACTGGCCGAGACCTCATTCGAGAACAGGGTATTGCCATTGGCGCTCGCAAGCGCACGGTTAACCAGGGTTTCCGCCCGGGTTCCCGGGACAAACTCGACCACGTAGCGGACATCAACCGCCGTGCTATCCGGCAGGTCATTCAGGCCGAAGGTCAGCGAGCGGCCATCCGCGCTGATTGACGGATCCGCAGCCGGATTGCCGTCAACCGTCGCGGAACCGCGCTGGTAACGCAGACCGGGCGGCAAAGCATCGATGATCTGAAGTGTCGTCGCCGGGGCGCCGGTATTGTTGTTCAGGGTCAGACGGTATTGCAGGAAATCGCCAACGGCCACCACGCGCTTGTTGGCCTGCTTCGCCAGGAAGAAGCCGGCGCCATCGGCATCCAGCGGGATATCGACCTGGATGGCCGGACCGACGGCGACCAGGAACGGCAGGCCGCGCGATCCCGTTGCATTGATGGCAAACGGCGCACCCGGCAGGGTCTGCAGGATGGCGGTGGGTACCACACTGGGTGCGTTGTAGCCTGGCGGTGCTGCAACCTGCAGGCGGTAGGTCCCCGGCGCAACAAACGGAAAGCGGAATTCGCCTGCCCCGAAATTGTAGACCATGCCGCCACTGTCCGTGGTGCTGCCACCGCTGGTGATGGTGGACGGGAAAATGCTGATGCCGTCGTCGCCATAGACCGTGGCCGGCAGGCCGGTGGCATCGTCGATCAGCGTGATTTGCGCACCGTCGACCAGCTGACCGGTGGTGCTGTCGAACACCAGGCCAAAGGGATCGACCAGTGTGGAGGTCGTCGAGGTATCGGTGGCGTCCGCCACATCGACATAGCTTGCAGTCACCAGATCATCATCCTGCAAACCGAACTGGCCATTCGCCGGGGTGATGGCCGCAGGAAAACTGATTCCCACATATGACTGGATGTAGCCGGTAAACACACCGGTATCCGGGCCGGTCTCTGTCAGGCGTAACAACTCGGTATCACCGGTTGCAGTACTGTTGACGGTGACCAGTACTGTTTCTACCGTTATCGCATCAAGATTCTGGTCCAGGTCGGTCAGGCGCACAAAGACAGGATCACCCTGGTGATACATGGTGGCCGTATCCAGTGGCACCGGGCTGGACAGATCGATCGGTGTGGCACTGCCTGACGGCACCGGTGGTGGCAACGGTACAAACGGTCCCGCCGGGGTACCGCTGCTGCTGTAGTCCGTGATGGTTACCGGTACCAGCTGTGCCGTGGGGGAGACCGGTGCGTAACGCAGGAACTCGACGGTTGAGGGTGTTCGTGCGACAACGGTCACCGTCGTCACGGTATTCGATGTGCTGGTCAGGCCACCACTGAAGGTAGCCGTGGCGGTGTTGTCGATGATCGTCCCGGCAGGAACCGCCCACGCGAGGCCTGGCAGCACAAACAGACTGAAGAGCAGCAACCAGAAACCGGTCTGGCCATAATTGCGCATGCTGCGCACAATCATGGGCAGACCGGCTTGCCGGCTGTGTCTTGTGTACAAACTGTCTGCGCACAAGGACAACTTGTCAGACAATTGTTGCACACCTGCAAACGCGACAATGCCGCCGGCCAGAAGGCCGGCGGCACGTCGCCATGCAGTCCTTATTATGCTGGTTAACAACGCGCTAACGCAGGCAACCGCTACAGGATACCCACGGTGAGCTGCACGTCGAAGAACCCACCGGAGCCATTCATGCTGCCGGTCGGCCTCTGACGCACACAGGTCACAGTCGCGTCGTGGCCATTGGCGTCCGCCGTCGGTGGTGTGCCGATGAAGCTGAGATTGTCACAGGCGTTCGGTCCACTGACGAACGAGTACTCGAACGGCGCCGGCGCCAGGCCACTGCTGGTGGCCCCGTCGGTAAATGACGGTGCAGCACAACTACCCACTGTCGCCACACACAACTGCGTGTCCGCCGGGATCGGGTCGGTGACAAATACCGTATTGGCATCGACAACAGCCGTACCGGTGTTGGTCACCCGGATCTGGTAGACCACATTGGCACCCGGGATCGCGAAGCCAGTGCCGAACTCGTCGGTGGTGGAGACGACTGTCTTGGCGGCAGTCAGTGCTGCACTCTGTACGGTATAGGTTGCCGCGTCAGAGTGCTGGCCATCACGATTGGCGTCGCTGGTAGTACCGGCATCGTCGGCCAACACCACGTCCACAAGGGCCGTGGGGGCACCGGAAGCCGTAGTTACCGTGGCCGTACCGGCATCGGTGGTCTGCGCAACCAGGCGGACATCGTCCAGGGAGGCATCGGTCGCACCGGCCGGGATATCGGCAACCACCAGCACCTGCATGACGTCAGCACCGACGACGTTCGGGTCCAGGTCGCCGGCATTGGTGCCTGCTGTGTACAACTCACCCGCAACCGGCACGCCGTCGTTGTTGGCATCGACGTAGATCCGAATGTTGCCCGCCGGAATACCGGCCGTCGCTACATCGACCGACAGCAGGTAACCCTGCGTGGTGTTACCGGTATTGGTCACGGTGTAGGTCAGGACCTGGTTGTTATCACCAGGATTGACGTTCACGTTGTTACCGGCATCGGTATTGGTGACGGTCAGGTCGACCCGATTATCAACCAGGATGGCCGGCGCCGTATCCGTCACGGTACGCGGGCTCGCGCCAACCTGGTAGTCGACCGTTGCGGTGTTGCTGATGGTGTCGCCGGACGGGGTACCGACCGCGAGTGCGGTTTGCGTCCCCCCGGCAAATAATGCCAGCGCCAGTAACGGGCCGCTGGACTTGCGTATATTAAAGTACTGCATGGTACTTCTCCTAACGTTGGTATTGCCTGAAAAATTGCGGAATTTCCGCGGTTACAAAACTTGCGATCAGCCGGGTCCAGCACGTGCCGGCGGTCCCGTCCCGGCGCGCAGCGGCGGGCCCGCACGTATACGCGCCGAATTTCGTGCATTCGCAATTAAAATCATCATCAGCTGTCGCTACTTGACCTGCGCGCGGTACCACACAGGTATCTGCTGACTGGGTGCCAGATTCGATTTCAGCGTCCAGCGCACATGGGTGTAGTCATCCGCCGTGGCAGCGCGGGATTCGCCATCGGACTCAACCACTGTCAATGTCCCGGCCGTGCCCCAGCTCTTGCCGCCATCGACCGAGAAGGTAATGTCGGTATTGGCGCCGGCTGCACTGCCACCGACGTAGCGTGTCTGGGCCGGCACCGGGTTGGTAACGACCACCTTGTCGGCCGGCTCATTGCCGGCATTTTTCGCCGTGATGGTGTAGATCACTTCGGTACCGGGCACGACACGCTTCGCCGCCTCGCGCCGGATTGTCTGCTTCCCGTCCTCACTGGTCTCGACTATTTCTATCTGCGCAATCGTCGAGACCTCGATCTGTGCAGCGGCCGGGTTGCTTGCCAGGGCAAGCAGCAGTGTGGCAATCATGCGGGTTAGTGTTTTCATACATCCTCCTCTTCTGCTAATTGATGGTGACTTCAAATGAAATCGTTTGTGTCGGCATAACAGCCGCGAGGTCGCCGAGATTGACGGTGACTGTGTTTGCGGTGGTCGCGCCGACATCGCCGGCGTCGCCGTCGGCCGGATCTGTCAGCGTTACGCTGTTCAGGATCAACGTGCCGCTGGTATAAGACGTGTTGGCCGGCAGTACATCGGTAACGACAACACCCGTTGCCATGCCGGGACCGGTTACCGTGGCATTGATGCGGTAGGTCAGCGTGGCGCCTGTGACCGGCTGGTTGCCGCCCGACGGGTCGGTAACGACAATCGATTTCATCAGCGCAACACTGGTATTGCTGACTTCATGGATGCCGATGTCGGAACCGGCACCGCCGCTCGTACCGATCACAGCTGTGGTGCTGTTATCACCGGCATTCGCGATAGACATGCCCGGCAGGCCGCTGCCGGTGTTCGATGTCGCGACCAGTTCGGTATTGCCGAGGTCGCCGTTATTCAGTCCGCCTGGCACGGAGTTGCGCACAAATATGAGCTGCGCAGCATCCGGTGCGAGCAGCGGGTCATTTACGCCGGGGGCATAGAGGGTGTCGAGGGCGGCCTCGAAGGTGCCATTGCTGTTGGCATCGAGATAGATATCGACGAAGGCGGGATCGAACTGGTCCCCGCCGAGCGCGTTGTTCGCGCTGAGGGCGTAACTGTCGTTGCCGTTGCCGGTATTCGTCAGCAGCCAGGTGGTCACCCGGTCGGTGTCGGGCGTCGTGACGCCGATATTGGCGGCATCCTGCCAGCTCACGTTGACATCGAGCTTTTCATCCACGCGGAAGGAGATCGTGCCGGAGGCGCTACCGCTGCTGCCGGCGATGACATAGTCGGCCGTCGCGGTATTGTCGATGTCAGTACCGGCCGGTGTGCCGACAGCCAGTACCGGCTCATGCAACAGGGTAAGGGTGGCCAGCAGTGCGCAGCGGCGCGCCGCACGGCCAAACCGCACGACGGGTCGGGGGATGGGGTATTCGGAAATACGGGAATGCGACGGGCTGCGGGACGGGCAGCTCGCTTGCGGGTTCAGACCAGTTTTACCGTCACAAACCGTTGTCGCCAGTGGCATCAGGGCTCTCGCACCACCGGGCCATGCACTAACTCAGTTAGCTCAACGGTCCGTGTGGAGCACCCAATCCTGCTGGTTGCGCGACAATGCGCGGTTTAACTGCCTGACCCGATGTGATTAATGAATCACGTGCAGGTATCCCTACTTGCCCCCTTGTTATCGGCCAGGTGACTGTTTCCCTTATATAAGGAAACGAAGGATTTACATTTCAGGAGACGGCAGTAATTAAGAATAAAATCAGAGAGTTGAAACTACAGTGCGGCGTATTCGCAACGGTAGGACTGTATGCGTGTGATTAGCCTGCATTCAGCAAGGCTGGTTATTTATTTCAATATTATCAGTAAGATGAAGATTTTTATTGTGTATTCACTAATATTATAGAAAGATCAATCACGCCAGCCAACCTGCCGGACCCGGTCATCGGCCCGGCAGCGCGAGCAGGTGTTCAGCCAGATCAGGTTTCGTCATTGTCCTTTGGTCCGATCCAGGCAAACGGATTGTGCGCCACCTCCCACAGGTGGCCATCGGGATCGGCAAAGTAACCGGAGTAGCCGCCCCAGAATACCTTCTGCGCAGGTTTCACCAGCGTGGCACCGGCATCCACCGCCTGCTGCAGGACGGCCCTGACCTGCTCTTCCGAATCGACGTTGTGTGCCAGCGCAAAACCTGCAAAGCCGCTGCCCGCAGCCGGCACGGTGGCATCTTCAGCCAGCGCCTCGCGGCCGTACAGTCCCAGCCAGGTCCCGTTCAGGGTGAAGAAAGCCACCTCGGGCGGCGAATCCATGCGCGGAAAACCCAGGCCCTCTGCATAGAACCGGACCGCACGTGCCAGGTCGCGCACACCGAGCGTAATCATGCTGATGCGTGGTTGCATCCGTTTCTCCCGTGAGTCCCTTAACCGGACCGGTCGTTATTATCGACACGCCCGGCAAATATTTCACGCACCCTGGTGGCCAGTCCTTCATCGAAAGCCAGCGCTGCATGCCCCGTCAGTTGATGTCAGCACGCTGCCAGTTGGTCATCTCCTTGACCGTAACGGGCAAACCGTTTTCATATTCAACTTCCATGACCACCCAGCCCAGCGCATCGGAAAAATAATAGTCGCGCTTTGCACTTGCGCCACCCGCCTCATCCAGCAGGGTGCGCTCGATCAGGTATACCCGCCCGGGAACCGTCTTGCCGCCGATCATGAAGGCATCGTTGGCACCGAGCACTATGTATTGCACACGCTGGAGAAAGTGCCTGTCGGAACAACCCGACTGCCTCGACCATGAACGAAACAATGCACTATAGGACAAGGCCAACTCATTACCAACGCGGAGCGGGAACAGTCCGCCAGTGTAATCACTGATCTGCGTGAGCGTATAGCGGCGATTCGATTGATGCTGGGGAGATGCAATCAACTCGACGGGTGAAATGCACTCCGGCGTCCCGTGGTCAAGTGACTGTGTCTCGCTGAATGCCAGGGTGAACAGTCCACCGCAGGAGACAATCCGCCCGCTGCTCATTGACCAGTCATCGATGCCGGGCAGCCCCATGGGCTTGTGCCCGTCACCAACCATCGACAAACCGGCGATGCCCTGCAGGTGTTCGGTGACCCGGAAGGATTCCTTGCCCGTGGCTACCTTGTCGGGGAACTGCCTGAATTTATACTCGATCATGCGAATGGCCGTCGGTGGACAATAGGTAACCAGTGGTGATTGACGAACGGCAGGCGCGAGATTGCTGATACCGGCAACACCATGGAAGATACGGTCTGTCTCCGCCTCGCCCATGAAGGCGGCGCAACCCTGCAGCAGGCTTACCATCAGCAGCGCTGCCAGGTAACCGGAAACTGACGGTTGCACGCTCATACCATTCCTGTTTACTTTGCCGCGCGACTAGCCATGCGACAGTACGAGCACGACGCATGCGGCGGCAGCAGGTAATGCCTGCACCAGGAATATGCTGCGACTGGCCGTGAGTCCGCCAAATATTCCGGCTACCACGACACAGCCCAGGAAAAAAAGCTTGACGGCATAGCCCGCCTCGCCAAGATACAGACCCCAGACAAGACCGGCAGCCAGAAAGCCGTTATAGAGTCCCTGGTTCATTGCCAGCACCTTTGAAGCACGGGCAAAGTCCCGGCCATGCCTGAAAATCTTCAGGCCGGCCGGCCTGTCCCAGAAAAACATCTCCAGCACAAGAAATCCCGTATGCAGACAGGCCACGAGGGCAATCAAACTGTTTGCCATGTAATCCATGCGATGCAGTTTATAGCAATTACTCAGGGTGCGGATAACGCCGGAATACCGTACAGCACACCCCCGGCAAGGAAAAAGACAAGAAATGCCACCGAACCCCAGTGCAGCAGCCGGAAGAACACGATCTGCAGGATGGCCCGCAGGAAAAAGAAAACCGAGATCGACAGCAACAGGGCGCGCCCCAGCGTCGTCGACAGCAACTCCGCGGTATGTATCAGGGAAAGGTAGGCAAACATCATGAAAACAAACACCAGGCTCAGGTTCAACACCTGCATGATGGCCCGGTTCAGGAAGGATAACGAGCGCAGGTCCTCCGCCCAGTCGAAGATCTGCCAGAACAGCAGGTGAAAGATTACCAGGGCAATATTATAGAGCCCGCCGGTCTTGATGAGTGATTCCATAAATTGCAGCTATAGACAATTAACAGAAAGAACTCTAATGAATCATATCACGGCCCTGCAGTAACGGGCTCGCCACGCGAGCGCACGTAATGACTGATATTAACCTGCGCTCAGCATCCTGTCCTGTTCACGCAGCAGAAACAACGCAATGCACGCTGCCAGCATGGGCCAGGCCGCGAAAAATAACAGGTTCGGACCTTCGAAGGGCGCGAGATATTGCTTGAATGAAGACAGGGTGGATACTGCATGAAATATCAGTACTGCACCATAAGTGTATTTCTTCATATAACCGGCCAGGAACATAAGCAGGATGATAATTTCGATGGCGCCTATGACATACATAACGACAGACTCCATTCCTGCGATGTAATAGAACTTTTCATAGACCTTGGACGCATGACCGGGATTTATGAATTTGTCGATGGTCCACATGAACATGACCAGAAATACACCCAGGCGCAGAAGAAGCAGTGATAACTGAAGTTTCCCATCACCATCTGTCACGGTAAGCCCCCCTTGATGCGTGCTATTGGAATAACAATAGTGGCACGAATGAATCGATTTGCCGGCCGACTCCCGGCAAGTATAGCTTACTTGCGGGCAATGAAGACCATCTGGTGACAGTGATACGGGTCTACGCGCTGAAGGAGACTCTGCATAAAGGCAGGAAACGGGTACAAACCGAATCCGTAGCCCCTGACCTCTTCAAAGCCAAGCATCTTCAGATAGGACATTAATACCCTGTAGCTGAATACAACCAGATGACGATGAACAGGGTTTTCCACTTCAGCATCATGTTGCTGATTGTCTGCGCTCACCTTGAATAACTCTTCCTGTTTCAGCAAGGCTTCCGAATCAGGATGCGGACCACTCGAAGGCATTTTCCCCAGCAACAGCAACATGGCCGTAAAATAGGTGCTGATGTTCGGAGTCAATATTACCAGCGCCCCCCCTTTTTCCAGGCATCGATAGCACTCTCGCATGTAACTGCATGGATTCAGTAAATGCTCCAGCACCGACAGGCCGAATATGCATGCAAATGACTCGTCGGGGTGCATTATCCTTTTATTGAGATCTCCCTGGGTGACGTTTATTCCTTTTTCATGTGCGAGTTCCACCATCTCCGAATTCCACTCTATTCCATGATACTGGCTTTCCTTTAAATCCATCTCACGTTTCAGTACATCATATTTGTTACCCTGGTTCGCTCCGCAATCCAGACATGCTCCACCTTCTTGCAGTGCATCAATAATCTCTGCATGCGCCAGGGCGTACGCATCTTTCATGGTTTTCTGGTAGAGATTCCTGAAATATCCTCTGAACATCGTTTTGTCCTTTGTTATCAGACCGACGGGAGCGTATTCACTCCACTGCTTGAAACTGCTTATGCACTTTCCTTATAAACATCCCTGAACACCAGCATCTCGGGAAGGCGCTGCTCAGCACCGTCCGGAAAGCCACAACGATCTGTGAACGACGTGGCATCGTGATAGGTGCCAAATATCCGGTCCCAGACAGGAATATCGCTGTAGTTGTATGAGTGCACATCATATTGATGATGGACTGAATGCAGTTCCGGCGTTTGCACGAAATACCTCAACCAGCGTGGCGTCCTGACGTTTGCATGATAGAAATACTCGCCTGTGGCAGCGAAAAAATTGTACCAGAAGCTGGCCAGCAGCGAGACGCCAAGAATCGGAAACAGAATCACGGCTGTCAGGAACGAGTTCACCAGGATCTCTACCGGATGCTTGTAAAAGGAAGTGAGCACTTCAATGCGCGCGGCCGAATGATGAATTTGATGGAACACCACCCACCAGCCATTTTCATGACGCAGGCGATGCCACCAGTAAAACGCAAACGTGCCTGCAAACCAGCCGATAAAGCCCTCAAGTGCCGGCATACTCACACCCGCCAGGTGGATCAGGGATACACCTGAGAATAATTCCAGCCAGAGCTTGCCAGTGAGCAACGTGATCCCCAGCTGAATGAAGTTGATTAACAGTGCCCTGAAATACCAGCCGGATGAGTGCGGGAGCTCCCTTCCCGGAAAAATTCTTTCCCATAGAAGAAACAAACTCGTGCTGATAATTACCAGGATGGTGGGCAACGTCATAAATTCGTATATCGGCCGGGCTCATCGGAACGATAATCTCGCGCGTAATCTTCTTGCACTCCACGCTGCCGATGTATTTTATCTTTTAAAACAGTATTTTACTTAAGCGTACGACCGACCTGGAATTGTATTTTCTGCCTAGCACAGCTGCACAGCTTGCTGCGTCGGCCATTGGCCTTGTAGCGGCGCGAGCCTCTCTACGATGCGCTTCGTGCTCTTGTTGCAAGCGTATTAAAAAAATAATTAAATATTTGAGTCAGTTTTGTTCGCGTATTGATAACTATATGCCATGAGTATTATCAGGGCGCCCCCGAAAATAAAGAAAGCAATACCTGGCTCTATAGTGCCATATAGCACAAATATTAATCTTGCTGCCAGCAATAAAGCGACAACCAGTATAGTCGGAATCAGTATCCATCTTCTCTCCAAAGGTTTTCTGTCAGCCATTAACAGTAATATGCCCCAGGAAAACGCAATGACAGATAGCAGACCCATTGGATAGACAATTTCTGTTAATCCCATTCTCTCAGGCATTAATACCAATACTGCAAGACTGAAGTCCGCGATTGCCGCGGTCCAGTAGCTGATTCGTAATAACAAGATGTATTTTTTCATTGTATTCTGCAATTTTCAGGGCAGGAGATATTGCCGCTCATCTCGATATTAATAATGAAGCGTATAACGAACAGGCACACTTGCCGCTATGAACGTCGCGGGTGAGATCCTAAATACTGAGATTAAAGCCGTTTAACGCAAACACGGCAGAGCCTCGCATGAGCAGCTGGTTGGCTGTTTGCATTACTCCTACAACAGAAGGGTGTAAACCAGGCCAAAAACTGCACATAGCCCGATTACCTGGACAATACCAAGCCTGTATCTAAAAAGTGCAATAAAGGCAATGGCGCCAATTAAAAGTGAAAACCATTCAAATGTTGCTTCAAATCCTTTTGGCCAAAGTACATGGTAGGCAAAAAATACCGCCAGATTGATGATCACGCCAACCACGGCAGCCGTGATGCCTGTTAACGGTGCTGTGAACTTGACATCATGTCTTGTTGCTTCGACCGTCGGTCCGCCAAGCAGGATGAACAGGAAGGATGGCAGGAAAGTGAAAAGTGTTGCAATCCCGGCACCTGCTGCACCGGCCAGTGGCAGCATTTCGGGGCCAAATATTTCTTTGGTCCAGCCGCCGACAAAACCGACAAATGCAACCACCATAATCAACGGGCCGGGTGTCGTTTCACCCAGTGCAAGCCCGTCTATCATCTGTGTGCCGCTCAACCATGCGTAATTGTCCACGCCTCCCTGATAGACATAAGGCAAGACCGCATAGGCGCCCCCAAAAGTCACCAGCGCGGCTTTGGTAAAGAACCAGCCCATCTGGGTGAGCGTGCCTTCCCATCCGTATCTTATCGAGAGCATAGCCATCACAATGGCCCAGACTGCAAGCCCGATTGCAGCATATGTAATCACCCTTGCCCATTTGAATCTGGCGTGCGGTGCAACGGGCGTGTCATCATCGATCAGGGCAGGTCCAAAAGATTTGCCTGATTCTGAATGATGACCGCCAGCCCTGAAGTATTCGGGTGCCAGATGCGATCCTGCGTAACCAATGATCCCTGCCATCAGCACGATATAGGGAAACGGAACATCAAGGGCAAAAATCGCCAGAAATGCCAGGACAGCCATGGCTCGAAGTACATTATTTTTCAAGGCCCTTGAACCGATACGATAGGCCGCAAATATAACGATAGCCGTTACAGCCGGTTTTATACCGTACAAAATACCGGCTACCGCGGTTACGTCGCCATAGACCAGATATATCCAGGTCAGTGCTATGAGGATGAACAACGATGGCAGTACGAATAGAACACCAGCTGCAATGCCGCCCCATACGCCATGCATCAGCCAGCCGATGTAGGTTGCCAATTGCTGCGCCTCAGGCCCTGGCAAGACCATTGTATAATTGAGTGCATGCAGGAAGCGATGCTCGGAGATCCACCTGCGTTTCTCGACCAGTTCCTGGTGCATCATGCTGATCTGGCCTGCCGGCCCGCCAAAACTGATAAAACCCAATTTCAGCCAGTAAGCAAAAGCCTCCCGGAATGTTATGGGTTCAGGCCTGCTCGATATATCTTGTGAAATCGTTGACACTTGATCTTTACCTTACGATATCGGCGATTTATGAAATAAACGCCTGAGCTAATCATCGCCGGGCAGTGGCTGACTGGAACGGCTGCGAAAGAATGGCACTGTCAGGCGTACGTGTTTAACGACTCGCCAGGGCTAATGCCCTTTGGGTTGTTCTATAGCATGTGTTACGACTGCCTTGAGATCCTGTAGCGGTATTTCATCTTTGTCCTTAAAGTTTATACAGCCTTTCCCTGTCTTGATCCCCTCGTGTTTCGCCTTGAAACCTTCAATATGATGATACCCGCAGGTATATAACGAGATATAGTTTTTCTGGTTGGCTATCGCAACCCAACCCTCACCGACATGGTACGTAGGCATTTTGTATTTCATATCAACGACTGCTTCAGGAAACAGCCCGACAATCAATTGGTGCAGGGATTCAAATCGTCCTTTTCGTGAACCCGGTATACCTGAGATATATTTTTCAACATTCCTGTCCATGAGTGCAAACCTGGGTATTCAGCTATTTATCTTCCTGGATATACAAAATATAGATAACATAACTGCTGCAATATATTCTAGCGTATTCGTTGAATATAGAGACTTATATGTTTCTCTCAATGATGGTGATCCAGCGGCGTTTGGGAAGAGAACCCGGGAAATCTCTTGATTGCATATGCAGAATGACAGTGTGCGCAACTTTCTATCAAGCGGGAAAAATGAAAGGCAACAAGTTCGGTATCATGGGCTGCCGCAGCCGCGCCAAGCTTTTCCGCTCTTTGATGAAATTCCGCATCGAGCTTTTTGAATTGCTCGGGCAGGGCTTTCTCCAACTCGTCTGCCTGTGCTGGCGTAAGCTTTTTCTCCATGATGTAACTGGCACGTATTTTCGCACCTGTTGCTTGTATTGATTTCCAGTCTGCTGTCGCCAGTGAAAAAGCCACACCCTGAACGCCACTAGCGATTGCACGCATTTCTTCTCGAAGAAGGTTGAGAAGATCAGGCGACAGGTTGACATTCTGTTTCGTGGCACATTCCTCAGCTGAATATATACTTGCCGGACCCGCGGCCAGGCAGCTAATAATAATAGCTGACAGTAATTTTATTTTCATGGGCTCACACTCCAACATTGATTATGAAATATATCGCATGAGATCTGCCGTATAGCATCGCAGCTCGGACTGGGATTGTTTATTAGCTCTATTTCTCGCACGGCACGTCGAAATCTACATGATAATGTTCGTCGTGCCTTACCCATGACCTATGCTTTGAGAATTGGATATTCTTCTCGAGATATTCACCATATTTAGTACTCATCAGGCGGGGTTGCAGCTTGGGATCGAATATAACCCGCCACAATTCTACCTCGTTCTCTATTGCCGCCTTATGCAAACTTACAATGTGGGCCGCTAAAGCCTCATAATCGATTTTATATTGTTCGTACCTTCCTGTCTCATCAAACTCTATGGAATAACCAAGCTTGTTCAAGTAATGAGTGGGCAAGTGAACTGAATTTCCATCTTCATTTACTACTGGAACCATAAAATCTACAGATAGCCCGTTTCTGTGTGTTTTATGAGGTTTAAATTGACCACCTTCTTTGAAACCCGTTTCAGCGTACTTATATACATTTCCCGGAGTTTCCTTTTCCAACCACTGATAGGACACTAATATGATGTCTCTTACTTTTGAGTGCACGTAGGTTCTACCAACGATCTCTGCAGTTTTGCTATAGCTGATGTAGTTTTTCCCTTCGCCTGGCAGTTTCACCCCGCCTTCGAGGCTTCCATCTGATGAAGATCCATAACATACGCTCTCTGCAGAAAACGCCGACGAACTAAAAATCAAGCATAAAACATTAATGTATTTCCACATCATCCTATAGTCATAACGCCATGTATCACCGATAAAGCGCGCACGTAGCGTCCAACTCTGTACGATTGCATGCGCTTGTTAAGCATCCGGTTTGCACCTTTTTTCGGGCATTGTGCGCACCATGAAAGATCAAACATCTTTTACCACGTAAATCGACCAGAAGCGGACGTCAATTTATCTAATTTTAGACTTTATTTTTCAGCTAATTCCTTTAGTGCTTTATTCATAGAATTTAGCATTGCAGGAACACCTTTCTCCATCTGCCCGCAAATAATCGGTGCTAGCAACCCCTTGAACATTTCTTTGTGTGTTAGTCGTGTTCCTGAGCCAGTTTCTTCCAGTTCAAATACCTTATAGTTAGTGAAAATAAATCCAGCCAACATGTGGGCACGCCAACGAAATATATTTGGCTCATCAAGCTCAGTGATTACTGGATTATATTTCGGACCATCCTTACCTTTCTCTTTACCCATCATGGTTATACTGAGTGTTGATCCAACAGTCGAAGTACCATGTGATTCATTAATAATTGGGCTCCATTCCTGCCAGTTGTTAATATCCATTATGATGGGCCAGACCTTGGATGGTGGTGCTGAAATATCGATTTCAGATGTGATTTCTTGCAGCTTACTGCCTGCAACTGCGAGGTAGATAATGCCGGCACCCATCAACGCGATTAATATAATAAATATTATCCTCATATTTTTAATATGACTCCCCGGTTAATTTATATAAATATATACTTTAAAGTTTGAATGAAATGTCTGCTTTGGCTTGAACCCTGGCTTTCCCGAAATACATAATGGTTAATCCCACCCACGCTGTTTACTACGTCGGCTGTGGCGCGATTTGTTGTGCCGCAGATAGCTTTTTAACATTCAATTGTTTTCGCTTCTTTTCAGCCTCCCATAAGTCATACTGCGACTGCTGGTTAAGCCAGCTTTTGGAGGACGTATCAAAAGCAAGGGAAAGCCTTACAGCCATTTCAGGACTAATACCTAAGCGGCCATTGAGAATAGCCGATAGGGTCTTTCGGGTGACACCAAGCGCTTCAGCAGCCTCGATAATACTAAGCCCCAAAGGCTCTATACACAGCTCCCGTAAGATTACACCCGGATGGGGTGGATTATGCATCTTTATCATTACACCTCAGTGATAGTCTTCATAATGAACAATATCGGCATCCTTACCCTTGAAACAGAAGGTCACGCGCCAGTTTCCACTTACCCAGACCCAGACCCAGACCGGCCATATTCCTTTCCGCTTACCTCCGAGCTCATGTAATTTGAGTCCCGGCAAATCCATATCCTTTGGATTTGTTGAGGCATTCAACCGGCCTGGAATCAGCTTCAATCGGTTGGCATGTTTGGCCTGTATTCCAGACATGGTACCTTTCAGAATGACCTTTTCCAGGCCCTTGTGCTTGAAGCTCCTTATCATGAAAGGAGTGCAACCTATAACGTTACGGGTTACATGCGGGAATTTGCCGCATAGCATCAGAGTTTAGTTGTGTTAGAGGCGGTGCTTGCTTTTTTTTCGGCAGCAAAGGTGGGCAGCGGATCAAGCGTCACCTTCAACGACTTGTTGGACGTCAATTGCACCTATGCTCACTCATTGTCCGACGGATTGGCAATAGGCACTAAAATCTCATTCCGTCTCAGAAACCACGGCATGAATGGTGGGTTATAACGGGCCCATATTGGCTCTCCAACCACGCTGAAGCGGTTTTCCTTTATCCACGCTTCCAACTTATCCCTATTACGCATGTAACCCTTTTCACTCCAGAAACCTGAGTACCGGACGGCCGCAATGTGTCGAGCGGGAACTTGCCGCAAGATCACCTTGGGGTCTTTGGGTTCCGGAAGTGTCTCCAACGAATAGAATGCGGGCATCATAAAACTCACTGCCCAGCTTCCGTCCGCCTCCTGCTGGCCAACGGGCGACGTCATATCAATCTTCTCGCTTCCAGCCCCTTGGACAACAGGTGCGGTCATTTCGATTTTCTGGCGAGAATTGTTATTGCCGGAAATATAATTAAACAGCCGACTAAATGCTTTGTTGCCGGCGTTACCAAATTCTCCGTCTACGATGGTCTCAGCAATAATATGGGGCTCATACTCACGAACCTCCAAACTGTGTTCCTTGAGCACGACTGTGTATTTAGCTTCCTCAATCGCCATAGCGCTTCCAGCTCCAAGAATCGCCAGAATAATGATCCATACAGCCTGCTTCACGTACGCCATTAGAGTCCGCCCACAAATTTCTTATAAAAAAGCTTACTGACCACATCTGATGTTCGTATCACTACAAGTTCCCCTGTCATAGTAAAAACTTTATCTTTTGACGCCCAACGGCTGAATTGAGCGGCGCGGACTAGACACTTACCGCGAAGCGCCACAAAACTTTCCCGCGTCGGCTCGGACCATTTATTATGAGGCGCACTTACTGTCCACCATAGCGGATCTTGTAAATAACAGCGCTCACCCCTCGAGCGCCGATGATAAGTACTGAACCAATGAGAATTTCAATAACCGACGAAACCATAACCGCCAATTGCTTCTTAGCAACATCAGGAGTCATATATTCCTCTGGCTAGATATTTTTAGCCGGTATTTATCAATCTGCACAAAGATGAGTGCGGCTCCGAGCAGCAGCACAATACATCAGGAAATAGTATGAATTATCTGTTCCAATTCCATTCAACCTTATTCTCTAGATCACCTAACGCTCGCGCTGAGGGGCATGCCGTAGCGGCGGGCATATTTGTGCTAACTTAGCACTAATTGAACGCCGCCGAGGTATGTACCTCTCGTGCACGCTTGTTAGACATAATGTGTATTATAGAATTGCTTGGGTATTTTAGCGCCTATTCTGCATGTTAAATTATGGCAGCAATAACCGATATTTCTACAAGTAGTGCTTCACGCGCCATGCTAGCTTCAACACATGCTCTGGCGGGAGCATAACCTTCCGGTATCCATTCATCCCATACTTCATTCATCTCAGAAAAATACTGCATATCTGCTATATAAATAGTTGCAGAAAGTATATGCTTTCTGTCGCTCCCCGCTTGCAGGAGTAGCGCATCAACTTTTTCGAGCATGCTTTCTGTTTGCTCTTTTATCCCTTGCTTTGCATCCTTACACACTTGGCCACACAAGTAGATTGTTCCATTATGCTTTACAATCCTACTCATACGTCTCTTGGTTTCAATTCGCTCAATCAATTTTAATACCCGTTTGAACTTATAGGTAAATTATACGTTCAAAAATATGTTCAACTAGATTCACAATAACATCGGAATATATTTTTCTTTCGCCTAACGATTGAATTGAGCGGCATGCATTAGCGCGTCCGGCCCCGAAGTGGCGCACTCGAATGTAATGGTATGGACTCCTTCCCCTCTACTCGGCATCGCAATGTGCCGGATTGAAGAGCGTAACCATACAATCATCGAAAATACGGAGCCCACACATGAACCTTTCTACCATCGGAATTGATTTGGCAAAGTCTGTTTTCCTGCTACATGGCATTGATGACCAGGGACAGGTCCGGCTGTGTAAGACCCTGAGTCGCGGACAAATGCTCCGCTTCTTCGCCAACCTCGATCCCTGCCTCCTCGGCATGGAAGTCTGTGGCAGCGCTCATCACTGGGCACGCCAACTCCGGGACTTCGGCCATACCGTCAAACTGATCTCACCCCAGTTCGTTACCCCCTACCGCAAAGGCAATAAAACCGACGGCAATGATGCCATGGACATCTATGAAGCCGTCACCCGGTCTGATATGCGCTTCGTAACCATCAAGACGACAGAACAACAGGCCCTGCTCATGGTGCATCGTATCCGCGAGCAGGTCAAAAGCGAGCGCACGGCCCTTATCAATCAGGTCCGCGGCCTGCTCGCAGAGTTTGGCCTGGTCATACCTCAGGGCGCCGGCGCACTGCGCCGCCACCTGCCCGGGGTAACTAGCCCCACACAGAGGCCGGATATATGCTTGCAGTCTTGCCCGCTTGTCCGTCACGCAGGGAGATATGTATTGATTAATCGCTATCGGTCAATTGACTTCTTGCGGAGTCCATATAATTTGTTAGGACGTATTATCTGGCACATATTTTGTTCCTGGCCATGCCGCCTCAATCTCTTCAGCTTGGTGTTGAGCACTGAAGATTTCCCAAAGAATGCCATTTGTATCCTTAGACGCTGTGAATTCTTCTGCCTCTGGATCTTCCCATCCCAAGTGACGGAGTTTTCCCGGAGCACATTCATTATCTTTCCGTATCGAAAGATTAATTGTTTCATTCCGCCACAAAGCATACTCACCCGGGATAACCAAAGAAGGCTCAACGCCTAGCCTCAAACTGTAATCCTTAACAGTTTCATCAATATCATTTGTAGCTATGGCAATGTGTATTTTCTTCATACGACAGCTTGCGTCCTAACGTTTTAATAAGCAGCGCGTGTATTTCGCGTCTGCTTGATTTATTTGTTATGTGTCTTTATTGCTTTACTTTTTGAAGTGCATCCATGAATTCTTTGGCATTATCACCACGAAGGTTTTCTGCGAGACCGATTAGTCCGTCAGTTAAATATTTTGCCTTAATACCTTTTGAGCGGAGATAAACCATAGCAATGGTTGCGCGGTCCTTGTGAGGACAAGCAGTTACAATAATTTTACGATTATCAATCTCAGAAAGTCTTTTAGGTAGTTCATTCATTGGTATATTTATTGACGGCCCAACCTTCCAAGCTGAATATTCTTCTGGAAACCTAATATCAATCAATTGAGCCTTTCCTTGCTTCAATAACTTAATAAGGCCCTTGCTGTCCATTTTCATCTCTTTCCTTGCAGCATAATCGAAGGTAGTAATGTATTTCTCTAGCTGGGTGTCACTGGAATATACAGGCATGCATACCCCAAGAAACAGAATCCCAAAATATAAATTTTTCATGAATTTCTCCTGCCTATCCTTTATCAAATAACGATTGAATTGAGCGGCGCGCGTATGCGCGTCCCGCCCCGAAGGGGCGTACTCGAATGACTTGTTAGAGGGCTTATGCTTGGATGTTATTATTTCTTACCTGACTTTCCAATAACCAGGTTTTCTCTTGCCGTGAGCAACAGCTACGACCACGATATCATTGCCCATCTCTCGATAAACAAGGCTAAACGGGAAACGATGAAATACATAACGTCGCGTGCCCTCTATGTACCGAGGCCATTGTTCAGGTGATTCTAAAACTCGCTCAATTGCATGAGTTAGCTCTTTCAGAAAGGCTTTGCCAGCAGGTAAGCTACGTTCCGCATACCACTGCTGTGCAGCTTCTGCTTCCGTAAATGCTTCAGGGGAAAATCGAATATTTTTCTTAGGCAATCAACCGTCCTGGAGTTTTTTACGTACCTCATCCCAAGGTATTGTTTTTACAGAGCCAGAATCGAGTTCGGCCATACGACGCTCAATTTCAATTGCCCATGCTGCCTCAACACCTTCCTCGGCAGGCTCATCAAGGCTTTCAATAAGAAGGCTAGCAAGCTCCGCCCTCTCTTCTTCTTTTAATTCAAGAGCTTGTTCCAATAAATCAGCTGCGGTAGTGGCCATACGATCAATACTAGCATGACTTTAGCAATTACTCTGCCTTAGCCCTCTAACGTTTGAGCCCAGCGTCGGCTTGGGCGCCTTGTTAGGCGATATATAAAAAACTCACCGACCATGTTAAGGAAAGTGTTCATCCCAAGGAAACACGAAGTAACCAACATGTCCGGTCGCTGGGGTAGCACGCGGGTGATTTGTTGATATTGTTTTAACCAATTTCTCTAGTGCATGCTCTGCCTGTCTGACGCGGTCTTGGTTGAAAGCTTGTGAGTCATTGTCTTCAAAATGATTTTTTTCATTTTGAATGTGGACTCGATTTCTCAATTTACGCAGATCTTCGAGGTCGCTATAGATTTGATCAGTGGCTGGGCCTAAGAGTGTATGTTTCCGCGCACTAGTAATGTAGGTCTCGAATTTATCAATTTTCTTACCTCGCACATAACTAAGGACTGATTTAGCGATACCTTTTACACCCTCATTGGTATATAAATTCATGCGCATATGTAGATCATGGAGAATGGCCTCACAAATTGAAGCAGCAATAACTATTACTGGTTTTCTTACCAGCCACGAATCGGTGTCATGTGCGTCGCTCTCACGCTCATAGAAATACCTGATGATTTTCAAATTATGATTGATATTGTCACCTAGCTTAAAATCACCCATGAAATCAGCGCTTACAGTGAACATGTCTTTATCGCCTAACGCCTCACATCACCGGCAGCAAAAAGCATAGCGAGAAACGTGCGACGCTTTTTGCTGTCCGAGTGTATGTGATTGTTAGGCATTCTATTTGACATTGCCTATACTAATCGTAATTTCTTCGCTAGAAGCGATCTCATCATCAAGCTTGTATATTTGATCCTCCGATGTGTACACCGATCCAAATAGGCGTTTTTTGCTAGTAACTATTGCTCTAATTATCAGCTTGTTGTGTTCTTTTGTCTCAATAGGTGTGTATATTTCTCTCCATCTAAACACTTTCCTATCATTGTGTTCTGGATTGAACGGAAAAACGACATAAGTATTCGTATCATTTTTTCTTTTAACTATGAAGCCGACGTCGCTCTCTTTTGGAAGATTTCTACTAGATTTAACAACAAAACTCGTTTCCAGCAATCTTCCGCGATCTCTGCTGTTGATAATTGATCCATTTCCGGGACTAGAAATACTAATGTTTACAGGATAAGCAGGACAATCTTCCTGCAACGCCCATCCATACGATTTTGCGATTGATTTCCACTCAGGTTGTGAAACCCACCCTTTAGCCCTGGCAGTTACTTCCCAGTCAGGAGTTAAGTAGATAGTTGCCGCCACCGAGGCAACAGCAACAATGACGGGAACAATTAGCTTTTCAGCTATTGTGATAATGTTCATATTTCTATTTCTTGTAGCCTAACGTTTGAGTCGAGCCGCGCGGCCTAGATACCCACCGCGAAGCGCCACATTACTTTCCCGCGTCGGCTCGGACGACTTGTTATGCCGCGACTTCACTCTCTGTGTCCCAGCCTGGAAATACCAATAC
>Ga0265303_10000069_pt1 | contig 42768 bp, 35 predicted proteins | sample Helome_2_FD_192494 | JGI IMG/M metagenome (GOLD analysis project Ga0265303, IMG submission 192494) | Marine sediment microbial communities from subtidal zone of North Sea - Hel_20160317 (Illumina Assembly) | ecosystem: Environmental > Aquatic > Marine > Subtidal zone > Sediment ... | reverse complement strand
GTGGACCGCGTTTTCATCCTGCGCCTGGACGGCACTAACGAAACACTCAGCCGCGCTGCTCACCGCTGTCGTTTGTGTGCAATTGCGCCCTCATACGCGTGTAAATCCGGCCCAGGCGCCAGGCGCCAAAAGCCCACAACCCCATCACCGGCACGTATATCCAGGCGATCTGGGCGATGGACAGGCCCGCTGATGTTAAGCCTTTGAAAATCCAGCTGGCGGTAACGTCACTACCCCGGTATACCGCGGTGTCGATGAAGTTCTTGCTCTTATACTTGGTTTCGCGATCCACCACGGTAAAAAGCATTTCCTTGGTCGGGCCCAGCATGCCGTAATTAAGCGACCGCTGGGCAACCTGGACTGCAGCAAACAGTACCAGCCCCATGGAACTGCCCAGGATGATAAAGCCGCCTGCGAGCAGCGAGGGTATTATCACCAGCGTTTTCGACATCCCCAGGTAACGTACCAGCCGCGCGGTAATAAAAAACTGGAACAGGAACGCCAGCACCTGCACGACCTGGTCTACATGGCTGAAAAACGTGGTACGTTCATCAAAGCCTGTAATCTGTTCGCTGACCAGAACAGCCAGACCATTGAACAAAAACGTCGATGTGAGGTTATGTAACAGCATCAACAGGCAGGCATACAGCAGGTACTCCGAACGAAATACCCGAACAGCACCCTCCCAGACACTGCCTCCGATGACTTCCGTGGGTTGGTTTTTCCTCTCCTGGCGGGTGAACCAACCCAACAGGATGGCCAGCAAAGTCGCCAGCAGCAGGATAAATGACGACGTATACATGACGCCGCTTCCGCCCCACAGCGGCACGATGCTCTTGGTGATCGACGGCGCGATGATCGCCCCTATGCTGCCACCGGCCATGATGAACCCAAACAGGCGCTGGGCCTGGCCAGGGCGGAAAATATCCGCCATGAAGCTCCAGAAAACAGAGACAACAAACAGGTTGAATACACTCAGCCAGATGTAAAACGCACGCTGCAGCCACAAGGGCGTCGCGTCACCTTTGAAGAAGAATGCAAACAGCAGCAGGTGCGAAATGAAAAACAGGTAAATTGCGGGAATAAACTGCCCACGCCTGAAGCGGGACACCAAAAACCCGAACACGGGAACAATCGCGAGCATGGCCAGGAATGTTCCGGTATACAACCAGTGCAATATTTCGCTGTTGTTGGCTGCCACAGCGCCCCTGAGAGGGCGCAGCATGAAGTAGCCGCCAAGAAGAAAGAAAAAGTAAGCAAAGGCAATCGCCAGCCGGGGCCATTCGCCATGCTCAACCTGGACAAGCCGTTCCAGAAAATTGTTGCCTTGCACCGGGTCGGCCGCAGTGGGCATTAACCGTCCATGACGCTGACTGCCTGGCCTGCCTGCAGTCTTTCATTACCGCGGATGACAACCATATCGCCTGGCGCGACTTCACCCATCACTTCAATGTCGTCACCCTGCCCCACACCTACCGTAACCTTGACTTGCTGGGCCTGGTTATTCGAGTCAACGACAAAAATGCTCTGCCCTTCCGGGCGTAAAACCAAAGCGTCCCGCGGTACGGTCAGTACTTCGCGTGAACCTGAAGTTGGAATGGCAATCCGCAGGGTCTGCCCGACCGGGAAAGGCGTTCCATCCAGGTCCAGGCGAAGCTCGAACTGGTGAGTGTTTTCATCACCAACCGCGACCACCGTACGGACAACACCCACCGCAACGGTCGAACCTGAACTCAAATCAAGTGGCTGACCCGGCCGTATGAAGCCGAAATACTCCAGCGGGGCGCGGGCGATGACCTCCAGGTTCTGCTGATTAACCAGCCTGACAACCATTCCGCCCTCTTCGACCCGTTCACCCGGCGTCATGAGCCGTTCGACCACGATGCCGTCATAGGGAGCCAGGATATCTGTCCTGGCCAGCTGGTCCTCGTTCTGGCCCAGCCGTGCAGCCGCCACAGCGAGGTCTCCGCGGGCAACATCCCGGTCCGACCGGGTGAGTTCCAGCTGCGTCACCGCGGCGAGGTTCGATTCCGCCAGCTGACTGAACCGTTTCTCTTCGCCCTCCAGGAACCGAAGTTTTGCCTCGGCCCGGGTCACCTGCGCCAGGAGTTCAGTATTTTGCAAACGCAAGGTCGTGTCTTCGATACGGGCAACCGGTTCACCCGCCAGAACCACTGCTCCTACCTCTGCGACAGAAGTCAGACGGCCGGTAACTTCGGCCGACAGTCTTGCGTCATTGCGGCTTACCACCGTACCCGGCACCCTGGTGACCGCTGCAATGTCTTTAATGCTGGCTGTGGCTACTTTTACCAGAGCCGGACCACCCATCTGCGGCCAGCCCAGGGCCGGAATACTGAAAACCAGTGCCAGCAAGCTGATTTTGAATAGTCTATTCATTCTCATACTTCACGCTAATTCGGGTACCAGGTTGCTCGCCGGCTTCAGTTCTTCGTTCATTCTGAGCAGGCTGGGCAACAGAATCAACGTAAACACGGTGCTGACCAGCATTCCGCCTACAATAACCGCAGCCATACCACGGTAGAGTTCAGTGCCGGCTCCCGGCATCAACATGAGTGGTAGCATTCCGAAAATGCTGGTGGTCGTGCTCATCAGGATCGGGCGGAGCCGGAGCCGGACTGCACTTTCGACGGCATCCCGGCGGCTCATGCCTTCACGTTCTGCATCCCTTGCCCGGTATACCAGCAATATCGCGTTGTTGACCACCAGGCCAAGCAGGATCACAAACCCGATCATCGTCAACAGGTCCATTTGCTGCCCCCCTCTGGCCAGCAGCGCAAGGTCCACCAGCCTGAGCGAAAGAACGCCCCCGACAGTAGCCATGGGAATGGTCAGAATGACCAGCAGGGAATCACGAAACGAGCGAAAGAGCGCAGATATCAGCAGGTAAAGGATGACGACCGCCAGGATGAAACTACCGGCCATACTGGCCAGCGCTTCATCCAGCGCTTCGGCCGTGCCGCGATACTTGACGGTTCCACCTTCAGGCATGCTCTCCAGTATCGCAGGCGCGACCTGCTCCTTGATGATATCCAGAGCCTCCTCCATCGCCATATCGGGCGGTGGCGTCACTTCCAGCGTCAGCGTTCTCTTGCGGTCGATCCGGCGGATATTGGAAGGTCCGGCCGTTCGTGTAACCGTGGCGAGTTCACTAATGGCGAGAACTTTGCCGGTTGCTGTAGCAACCGGAAGAGCACCCAGCTCTTCCGGCGAATACCAACCTTCGGCGCGCATCACTACGTTGTAACGACGCGCACCGTCAAAATATTCACCCAGGAAAGCACCATCACCCATCGCACGCACCACGGTCGCCATCCGGGAACGGTTCCACCCGACTTCTGCGATCTTGCGGTCATTCGGTATCAGGCGAATTTCCGGCTCAGCCAGTTCCAATCCAGGTATCGGCCGGACATTGGCCTCCGGCAATGCCTCCATAACCGTGTAAAAACCCGCACGGCCGGCAGCCAGCAAAGAATCGAATGAATCGGCAGACAGGTCGATATCGATTTTTCGTCCGCCCCTGGAACCACCAAAAATCGGATCACGGCCCGCGAAACCAATGGTATCAGGGAAACCAACCATGATTTCCTCGTTGAAAACCTTGATGACTTCGTCCACTTCGTCGTCATGCAGGGCTTCCCCTCCAACAAATGTGCCCCAGGCCTTGGCGGTGCCAAGAAAATAATTCTTGATCTGCGGTTTTTTCTCACCTGTGACATATGGCATAAGACGGCTGTCAATCACATCGACCAGTTCTTCACCTGCCGTTTCCATCCCCATGCCCGGGGCGGTCATCATGAACCCCATGATGAAATTCTTCTTGCCCTCCGGCAGATAGTCCGCCGGTGGCACCAGCATGAAGGCGAGCATGATCGGGATGAGTGTCAGGCTACCTACCCAGGTCCATCTTCTCCGGCGAGTACCCGTCCAGCTCATGATATGGCTGGTGACCCAGTGCCACCAGCTACGGTGGTGATCATCGATCGCTTCACCTTTTATCCAGTTGGAAGCCGCTGTGGGCAAAACGGTAACCGCGACCAGTAACGATGCAACCACTGCTGCCGAAATAGTAACCGCCAGGTCACTGAATAACTGTCCTGCCTCGTTCTGCAGAAATATCACCGGCATGAAGATCGCGACCGTAGTCGCGGTTGATGCAAGCAATGCGCCCCAGACCTGTTTTACGCCCCGCATTGAAGCTTCATCGCCATCCAGCCCCGCCTCGCGTTGCCGGAAAATATTTTCCAGCACCACAATGGCCGCATCCAGAACCATGCCCGTAGCAAATGCCAATCCAGCCAGGGAAATGATATTCAGGGTACGGCCTGCGAAATCCAGCACCATGAATGCCATCAACAGGCACAGAGGAATGGCGAGCGTCACGATTAAAGTCGCCCGGAACTTACGCAGGAACCACCATAAAACGACGATCGCCAGCGAAATACCCAGCAGCAGATTATTTCGCACCATGCCTACCGAAGCCGATATATAGACGGTGTTGTCATGGTCCTGGACGATATCCAGGCTGGCCCATTCGAGATCGTTCGCCGACAGATCAGCAACGGTGGCTTTGAGCTCCGACATGATCTGGTACACATTCACCCCCGACTCCGGGATGACAAACACCGCGATCGAAGGCCCGCCATTTTGATGAAGTACGTTAGTGCTATCGACCATCGCCATCTCAACGCGAGCGACATCGCGCAGGAGAATGGGCTTTCCTTCCCGCCACTCCAGTACCAGGTCACCGAGTGTGCTGACATCGTATTTGCCGCTGAAACGAAGCGTATACTCACGCCGCCCAACCTCGTTCAAACCTGCAGATACGTCTGCATTGCTGCCTAACTGTGAAGAAATTTCCGTAAGGTCAAGTCCGATATTAGCGGCCTTGAAGGGGTCGAAAGTGATGCGGACTTCGTGTTTCCTCCCGCCAAATGAACCGACCTGGGACACACCCGGGACACGTTCCAGGCGGGTGATCACATTGTCCTCGATAAAATCCTGGTATGTTTCAATCGGCCTGGTATTGCCTGGCTTTGCAGTGACCGCAAACCAGGCGATGACTTTGTCAAAATCCTCACCACCCAGGCTGATAATCGGTTCGTCAGCATCCACCGGGTAACGCGGCACCTGGTTCAGGCGGTTCATCACCTCGATCAGGGCGCGGTTCATGTCAGAGCCGATCACGAACTGCAGGTTGATCGAACCCCTGCCGTAGTTGGCACTTGACTGCATCTTGAGCAGGCCCGGAATGCTGCGCAGCACTCGTTCCTGCGGTTCGATAATCTCGGATTCAATTTCGTTGGGCGCTGAAGCGCGCCAGGTCGTCCAGACCGAAATTTCCGGACGCGCGATATCCGGCGTCATCTGGATCGGCAGACGGGTCAGGCTCAACACGCCAAAGATGGCAATCAGGATGCAGGCCACAACGACCGCAACAGGATTGGATAATGAAATTTTAGTCAGAGTCACGGGGTTTCATCGCGAACTATTTGACAGGGAAGGACGAATTATAGCGCGTCTTGATCAAAGTCAGGCATCCCGGCAATTTACCGGGGTCACCCGATCTTGTTTCTTGTTTATAACGCGCTATCGGATATCATGGAACAAGTCCTCAATACGCAAACGTATGGAATTTGATTACATCATCATCGGCGCGGGTTCCGCGGGCTGTGTGCTGGCCAACCGGTTGACTGAAAATCCAAATCATCAGGTCCTGTTACTGGAAGCCGGTGGCAGGGACTGGCATCCCTTTATCCACATGCCGGCAGGCCTGGCCAAGTTAACCGGCCTGAAACACATCAACTGGTCCTACCAAACCGAACCGGAACCGGAAATGCATGGCCGCCGGATGTTCTGGCCCAGGGGCAAGGTACTGGGTGGATCAAGCTCAATCAATGCGATGTGTTATTGCCGCGGGCACAGCAAGGACTACGATTCATGGGAACAGTCGGGTGCCGAAGGCTGGAGCTTCGATAACGTCCTGCCCTACTTCATCAAAGCGGAAGACCAGGAAAACGGCGCCTCTGATTTTCACGGCAAGGGCGGGCCACTCAGCGTTCAGAACCTGCGGTATACCAATCCACTTTCGAGCACATTCATCGAAGCGGCCGTGCAGGCCGGCCATCCGCGCACAGACGATTTTAACGGCCCCAGGCAAAGAGGATTCGATTTTTACCAGGTGACACAAAGGGACGGCAAGCGCTGCAGTGCAGCCGTGGCCTACCTGCGCCCCGCACTCGGCCGCCCTAAGCTGACCGTTCACACCAACGCCCATGCCGAAAACATCATCATGGACGGAACCCGGGCTTGCGGCGTCAGCTACAGACACAAAGGCAAAACCTGCACAGCAGCGGCCGGCCGGGTGATCCTTGCAGGCGGCGCCATCAACTCACCGCAGTTGCTGATGCTGTCGGGTATTGGTCCGGCCGACCATCTGCGTGACCGGGATATCGATGTCCGGCTGGATCTTCCTGGAGTGGGCGGGAACCTGCAGGATCATCTCGATGTCTGCACACTGGTGGGCTGCAAAGAACCCGTAACCTATGACAAGTTGAACGAAATCAGCGTCGGAATTCAGTACCTGTTTGGCCGCAAGGGGCCCGGTAGTTCGAATATTGCCGAAGCGGGCGGCTTCATTGTCAGCCGGCTCGCTACCGATGACCGGCCTGATATCCAGATGCACTTCGTACCGGCCTTTCTCGATGATCATGGCAGAAATATCCTGCCTGGCCATGGCATGACCATCCATTCCTGTGCACTGCGACCTGAAAGTCGTGGAAAACTGAGCCTGAAATCAAAAGATCCGCTGACTGCTCCGGCCATGCAACCCAACTATATGAGCACAGACTATGATCGCAGGATCATGCTGGAATGCGTTCGGCTTGCACGCGAGATATTTGCCCAGGATGCCTTCAGGCCTTTTGCCGGCAACGAGGTTTTCCCTGGCCAGGATGCCCAAACAGAAAACGCGGTGCTGGAGTTCATCCGCAACAAGGCGGAGAGCATTTACCACCCGATTGGCACCTGCAAGATGGGTACGGATGACCAGTCGGTAGTCGACGCGGCGTTGAATGTGCGCGGCGTTGAGGGCCTCTGTGTTGTGGATGCCTCGATCATGCCCACGCTGGTTTCCGGCAACACCAACGCCCCGGTCATCATGATTGCGGAGAAGTTTGCCGCGGCGCAGTGAGCAGCGGCAGTGGAACATGCATCAGGTCGCAGATAACGCGCAGTAACTCGAGTTCCTCAGGAATCAGGCGGCCATCGTAAAGCACCACCTCGACCAGTGCACTCACCAGCGTTTCCTTGGCGCTGGAGTTGAGCCGGTCAAGTTTTGGCAGAGCGGTATCCAGAATGCCGGCCCAGTCCCCCTTTGGCGGCAAACCGCTTGTCGCGGTCAATCCAAGTGCAGTTGTCCCGGCTCGAAATGCAGAACCGGCTTCTTCGCTGTCCGGGTTTCCGTGTTGCGCCAATACACCGAGGACCTGCAGCGCCTCTTGCCGGCAAGCCGCCAGTTTTTTGTTACCTGAAACCCGTACCCGGTGTGGATTGTGTGACTCCCACAAATACATGGTTATCACCCGGGCCAGCAGGTATTCAAAGACATCTATTCGACCGTCTGCTTCGACCAGGGCCTTGACCGCGTCCAGCACCCTTGTGATGAAATCCGGCGGGCGCCGTTTCAGGGCTGGAAACGCCACTTCCAGCAGCGGAAGCCGCTGCTCTGCAGAGGCCAATCCGGCCGACTGGATCAGCGACCTCACCTGGACTTCGCTGTCCGTGCCCATTTTCTGTGCTACCACCCGTAATTGCCGTTCACGGATTTCTTCATCTGCATCCATCAGGCAATAAAACAGGACTTCTGGCGCCCATTCGGTTGAGTGCGCTGCCTGGGCAATATTGTCGGGTATGGACGCAGCAATAGCTGCTGCCATCAACATCCGGTCCCAGTCAGGTTTGCCGATCTGTTCAACAATCCGCCCGGCATCAAACAGACTGCCATTCCCTTTTACAGATTCCGCCTGTTCCCGCTGTGCCCGCTTGCTTGCCTGCAGATGCTCGCGCTGAATCCTGGCTGCAAGCCGGTCGAGATCGCCGGGCTGGAAACCGGGATCTACCCGGCTGATGCGCTCTTCCAAAGGTGGGTGCGTCGAGAACAATCTCATTTTCTGGCCGTCGCCAAACAGCATGTGGCTGATTTCCTCGGTATCCGCATCCAGGTAAGAAGCCTCGCTGTATACCGCAATTTTTTTCAGGGCACCGCCAATGCTCTCCGGATCCCGCGTGAACTGTACGGCTGATGCATCGGCAAGATATTCACGCTGGCGTGAGACGGCAGCCTTGATCCAGCGGCCAAAAAACAGGCCAATGTACCCAACCGCCATCAGGCCGAAAGCGATCAGCAGGATGGCCGCTCCGTTTTTGTCCCTGGAGCGCCCGGCAAAATGTGAATGGATCAGTACACGCCGGCCGATAATCGCCAGCAACAGGATGCCGAACAAAGCGCCCATCAGGCGAATATTTATCCGCATGTCACCGTTTAGTATGTGGCTGAATTCGTGAGCGATGACACCTTGTAACTCATTGCGGTCGAGCTTCTCCAGCGCGCCGCGCGTGACCGCAACAGCCGCATCCGAAGGCGTAAAACCGGCCGCAAAAGCATTAATTCCTGATTCCTGCTCCAGTACGTAGATTTCGGGCACCGGAACACCGGAAGCCAATGCTATTTCCTCGACAACATTGCGCAACCTGCGCCGACTCGCATCACGCGTATCCGATTCGATAAGAGTGCCGCCCAGTTGCCGGGCAACCTGGCCGCCACCGGACCGCAGGCTGGCCGTTTTAAACAGGCTGGCCAGGCCAATCACCGCGCTACAGCCGATCGCTCCACCGGTCAACAGGGGTACGTTGGCCGTGACCAGCCCGGTCAGCGAAAGCGGTTGTTCCCCGGTCTCGTATCCACTAACCCCCATCACCAGCAACAGGATCAGGTTGATCGCCGTCACGATAACCAGAACGGCCAGGATGAAAACAACAATCAGCCAGCGGGACTGCTTGCGTGCCCGGTCCTGATGTTCGAAAAAGTTCACGCTCTAGAAGCTGACTTTCGGTACTTCCCGCTTGGCCTCTTCTTCGATCTCAAGCAATTCAGCGGCTTTGAAGTTGAACCATCCGGAAAAGAAATTATTCGGGAAAGACTCACGTAGGGTGTTGTAGTCCATTACCGAGTCATTGTAGGCCTGGCGTGCAAACGCGACCTTGTTTTCCGTTGTGGTCAGCTCTTCTGAGAGCTGCATCATGTTTTCATTGGCCTTGAGGTCAGGGTATGCCTCTGACAGTGCGAACAACCTGCCCAATGCGCCGGACAGGCCCTGCTCGGCCTGTGCCAGGTTCTTCATGGCCTCAGGGTCGGAAGGGTCAGCCGCCGCTGCCTTCAGGCCGGTGACCGCTGTATTGCGCGCCGTAATAACCGCTTCCAGCGTTTCACGTTCGTGTTTCATGTAGCCTTTGGCGGTTTCGACCAGGTTCGGAATCAGGTCATGGCGGCGGGTCAACTGCACATCGATCTGGGCGAATGCATTCTTGAACCGGTTGCGGCCGGCAACCAGCCGGTTGTAAATCGAAACGGCGAACAGAACAACGACGACGAGAATAATCAGGACGGTCCAACCCATAGCGTTTCTCCCTGGTATGCGGTATGACGAAAGTGTAACAAATCACCCGCCTGTGACGAGGGTGACGATAGTCATGCTACCTTTGTGCCATCTCTTTTTCTATTTTCGCCCAGGAGTCACGCAAAGTGACAATACGGTTTAATACCGGTTTACCCGGTTTCGAATCGATGTTGTCGTGGCAGAAATAGCCGGTGCGTTCGAACTGGTAGAAATCGCCTGCGGTTCCCTCTGCTACCGCTGGTTCCACGATAGCGCTTGCAATCACATCCAGTGAGTGGGGGTTTAGAAACTCCCGGTAGTCGCGGTCTTTCTCTGCCAGGGGATTGGGTACCGTGAAAAGGCGGTCACACAGGCGGATTTCTACCGCCTGGCCATGCTCTGCAGAAACCCAGTGGATCGTGCCCTTTACCTTGCGGGATGCGCCTGGCATCCCGGAACGGGTCTCCGGGTCGAACGTGCAGTGAAGTTCCAACACTTCACCCTGCTCGTTTTTGATGACATCGGTGCACTGCACGATAAACGCATTTCTCAGCCGAACCTCACCGCCGGGTTTCAGGCGGAAAAATTTCCCCGGCGGCTGTTCCATGAAGTCGCCCCGCTCAATCCAGATTTCCCGGGTCAGAGCCACTTTCCGCGTTCCCATTTCCTCGTTCTGGGGATGCAAGGGCGCTTCCAGCCACTCCGTCTCGCCTTCCGGGTAATTGGTCAACACAAGCTTCAGGGGATCCAGTACCGCCATGGTCCGTGGTGCCCTGACATTGAGATCGTTGCGCACTGCATTTTCAAGCACGCCCATGGAAATGATGCTGTCAGCCTTGGATACACCCATTTCAGTCCAGAAAGACCGAATGGCCTCAGCAGTGAAACCACGCCGGCGCAAGCCTGCCAGGGTGGGCATGCGGGGGTCGTCCCAACCGCTCACCAGATCTTCTTCCACCAGTTCGCGCAGGCGGCGCTTACTCATTACGGTGTAATCCAGGTTACCGCGTGCAAATTCAATCTGGCGTGGATGGCAGGGTGCGGGGATATTGTCCAGGAACCAGTCGTACAGCGGCCTGTGGTCTTCGAACTCCAGCGTGCACAGTGAATGGGTGATCCCTTCGATAGCATCGGAAATACCATGCGCCCAGTCGTACATAGGATAAATGTGCCATTCATCGCCGGTGCGATGGTGCGCAGCATTGCGAATCCGGTAGACCACCGGATCGCGCATGTTGATGTTGGGCGAAGCCATGTCTACCTTCGCCCTCAGGGCCAGCGTCCCATCTTCGAATTCGCCAGCCTTCATCCGCTCAAACAGGTCCAGGTTTTCTTCCACCGGGCGGTCCCGGTAAGGGCTTTCACGCCCCGGCTCCGTCAGGGTTCCCCGGTACTCGCGGATTTCTTCCGCGCTGAGTTCTTCGACATATGCCCTGCCGGTTTTGATCAGGTGCCGGGCATACTCGTACAGTTGCTGGAAATAATCCGAGGCATGAAACAGTTCATCCCACTCGAAACCCAGCCAGCGTACATCCGCCATGATGGCACGCATAAAATCTTCATTTTCTTTCAGCGGATTGGTGTCATCGAAACGCAAGTGGGTCTGGCCGCCGAATTCTGCTGCTACCCCGAAATTCAGGCAAATGGATTTGGCATGCCCAATATGGAGGTGACCATTGGGTTCCGGCGGAAAACGGGTAATGATTTTGTCGTGCTTCCCGCTATCCAGATCCTTGATGATGATGTTTCTGATGAAATGGGTCGGCGTTGTTCCGATTTCACTGCTCATTTGGGACATCCTGGTGGCTCGCGGCCTGTAAAAACGATGAATTCTACCGTAATCGATCAGTAAACCACCATGGCATCAGCAAAGTAAACACAATCTGCGTTATTCAGCTAAATCACCCATCCTGATGAAGCCCGGCACAGACTCGACCCGGGCCAGCCAGTGCCTGATATTCAGGAGCGGCGGAAAAACTTTTAAATATGTCTATACTGTAATTACTGTCCGGACGAACACATTCGTTTTTTACCCGGACGTTTTTGAGAAACCTGAGGAGAAACCATCGAATGAGAATGACAATGAAACTGGCTTTAATCTGTGCATTGACCGGCTTTTTCTGGCTGTTGCCAGCCCAGGCCCAGGAAAATGACGGCATCGCGACCGGCGTGCTGATCACGCCAAAAGCGGGGCATAATGAAACGCTGGTCAAGGCCATCACCGACTATCATCACTGGATGGCGAATTTTGAAGGCCATTTCGAATATAACTGGTACGAAATCCTGACCGGACCAGACACCGGCAAATACTTCGCCCGCTCCGGCGGCCACAACTGGGCTGATTTCGATGCCGAGAATGACTGGCAGGAAGAAGCAGACAAGGTATTCGCTACCAATGTTGCGCCGCATATCGATGGCGCCCATAGAATGATGACGGAAGAAATGTCTGACTTTTCACACTGGCCCGAAAGCTTCGACGGCTACACCCACTTCTGGGTCGAGGACTGGTACATTAAAAATGGCCAGAACAGCAAGTTCCGCCGCGGGCTGAAAAAAATCGTGGCAACACTCAAAGCCGGTAACTATCCGAGTTACTGGGGGTTCTTTTCCGTCGTTTCAGGCGGCCATGGTGGACAGATTCAGTTAGTGACTGCGAACAAAGGTTGGGCCGACATGGCTGATGAAGACCCTTCTTTTTATGACCTGATGAGCAAAGAACTTGGTGGCGCAGAAGAATTTGACAAGTTCATGGCTGATTGGGGATCAACTTTCAAATCCGGCCACAATTGGACAGTCCGGCTGATGCCGGAGGCAAGCGATTACGGCAAGTAGTCAGCACGGACTCGCATTTCATGCCACGACCCCGGCTTCGGCCGGGGTTTTTATTGGCAGGGCGGGGCTGGCGCCTGGTCAGGCCACGGCCTTGTTTCGGCCTGACAAACGCTCTATCACCATAACCAATGCGAAACCTGCCACCAATAACAGCAGTGATGCCAGGACGGTGGAATTCAGCGCTTCGGGCCAAACGGGGCTGGATTCGATCAACTTCGACTTATCCCTGACCGTCACATAAATGCGCTCCTGGAATGGCCATATCATCCACAGGGAACCTACTAAAATACCCTTGATGACCAACAGAGTAGCCCGGTGGAAGCGGTCAAGAAACCAGACGATAGTGCGCGAAAAAACGACCAGTCCGGTCAAAGCACCCATACCAAACGTAAAAATCACCAACACGTCAAACTGACCCAATGCGTTGATGATATAAGCGTACTTACCCAGGATCAGCAGAATGAATGAACCCGAGATGCCGGGCAACAGCATGGCGCTTATTGCAATGAATCCACAAAGAAAAATGAACCAGGCTGCGGTAGGCGTTTCCAGCGGAACCAGCGTGACTATGGAGAAACCCAGCGCCACACCTGCAAGCGTGATGATGAAGTCCTTGATCCCGTAGTTGTCCACTTCTCTCATCAGGATGACAATGGAGGCAAGAATCAATCCGAAGAACAAGCCATAGATAATCTCAGGGTGCGTAATGATCAAGCTGGGCAGCGGTATGACCCGGGTAAAGAACACGATCGCGAACACAATACCCAGGCCCAGAGGGACCAGGAACAGAAGATCATTTCGCGATAGAGCCCGGGAAATCTGCAGACTGAAGACATCCTTTAGCCATGCCTGGTCGAAAGAACGAATAGCCTGCAACAAGCGCTCGTAGATCCCCAGGATCAACGCCATGGTCCCGCCGCTGACACCAGGGACAATATCTGCACTTCCCATGCAGAATCCTTGCAACAAGTGACCTGGCGTATCGCTAAGCCTGGTACTCACATTCGTTGGCCTGGGGCTGACATTCATTGAGGCATCATGAACAATCGCACGGCAAAAAAAAAGCCCTGGATAGAATCCAGGGCTTGAAAAGCGCATCGCGTAAGGCATAGAAGTGTGGGGACTGCCTGTCTAGAGGGGCGACGCGCTAGGCACAGTCAACTTACAGTCCCATCATAACCATTGCGTGTTAAAAAACTGTGAATGGATCGTTTCGTATTCGTGATAATTGGCCTCAATGCGGCCAAAAGCAGGTTCAGGCCACCTGTTGGCGTGCTTTTTTGAGCTTGACCAGCAATATCGAAATCGCCGCCGGCGTCATTCCTGGAATTCTTGATGCCTGGCCAATCGTTTCCGGCCTGATGCGCTCCAGCTTCTCCCTTGCCTCCGATGATAATCCGCGAACCTGCGCATAATCGAAGGTATGGGAAATCAGCGTGCCTTCGTTACGCTGGCGACGCTTGATGTCGTCTTCCTGCCGGTCCAGGTAGCCTGAATAGCGAACCTGTATTTCCACTTGTTCTGCGACCTGGCGACTGGCGGTGCCAGGGCCCACACCCTCGATCGAAACAAGCTTTTCATAGTCCATTTCAGGCCGCTTGAGCAAATCCAGCGCACGGCTCTCCTTACTCACGGCAACCCCATGCCTGGATTCCAGGGCCTTGGCCAGATCGTTGCCAGGCGCAACCCAGATGGATTGCAGCCTTTGGCGTTCGACTTCGATCGCTTCACGTTTTTCGCAAAACACCTGCCAATGCAAATCATCCACCAGTCCGAGCTCGCGTCCTTTTTCGGTCAAACGCAAATCCGCATTGTCTTCGCGCAAATGCAGACGATACTCAGCCCGGCTGGTAAACATCCTGTAAGGCTCCTGCGTACCCTGGGTAACCAGGTCGTCAATCATCACACCCATGTAGGATTCATCACGGCGGGGTGACCACATGGCCTCCTTCCTGGTTTTGCGTGCCGCGTTGATGCCGGCCACCAGACCCTGTGCTGCGGCTTCTTCATAGCCGGTAGTGCCGTTAATCTGGCCAGCAAAAAACAGGCCAGGCACATGCCGGGTTTCCAGGTAGCCGTGCAGCTCCCGCGGATCAAAGAAATCGTATTCAATAGCATAGCCAGGCCGCGTGATGTGCGCTTTTTCGAAACCACGAATCGATTGCACAAAATCCAGCTGCAGGTCGAAAGGCAGGCTCGTGGAAATTCCGTTGGGGTAAAGTTCGCGCGTATTGAGCCCTTCCGGCTCAACGAAAATCTGGTGACTGCTACGATCTGCAAACCGCACGATCTTATCCTCGATTGATGGACAATAACGTGGTCCGGTGCCCTCAATGACGCCGGAATACATCGGTGAGCGATGCAACCCATCCCGAATAATGTCATGAGTCAGCTCAGAGGTATGGGTAATCCAGCAGCAAACTTGTTCAGGGTGGTCCTGTTCACTGCCAAGGTACGAAAAAACGGGTCTCGGCACATCGCCGGGCTGTTCCTGCATGACGCTGAAATCAACGGTTTTACCGTCAATTCTCGGGGGGGTACCCGTTTTCAAACGCGCCACCCGGAAAGGCATTTCGCGCAGTCGGGCTGCAAGAACATTCGATGGTGGATCACCCGCGCGGCCGCCGGAAAACTGTTCTTCACCGATATGAATTTTGCCACCCAGAAAAGTGCCGGTGGTCAGAACCACCGTAGCGGAATGAAACTCCAGCCCTGTAGCCGTGCGGCATCCTGATACACAGTCACCTGTCATCAGCAGGTCGTCAACAGCAGCCTGAAAAATCGACAGGTTTGGCTGTTGTTCAACCGCGGCACGAATATGGGCACGATAAAGGTTGCGATCGCATTGGGCCCGGGTTGCGCGAACTGCCGGCCCCTTGCGCGAATTCAGCGTTCTGAACTGAATGCCGGCGGCGTCGGCGGCTTTGGCCATAACGCCACCCATCGCATCGATTTCTTTTACCAGGTGGCCTTTGCCAATCCCGCCAATCGCGGGGTTGCAGCTCATCTGCCCGATGGTTTCAATGCTGTGGGTGATCAGCAATGTCTGTGCCCCGCTGCGGGCCGAGGCGAGCGCAGCCTCGGTGCCGGCATGGCCGCCACCAATCACGATTACATCAAAAGTCGCAACACGTTCCATCATCACAAAATCCGCTCCGGGGACCGCGCATTGTACTGAATTTCAAGAAAAAACGCAGCTACTGCTCGTGAATTGCAGGTGCTGTACGTGAAACAGGGCGATAGCTCCCGGCGGAGCCGGAACGGGCGCTGGAGCGGCCCCTGGTGGATGATCCGGTGAGCGCCCCTGAACTGCGGCCATAGACCGGAATAGAGCGCGACGTGGTTGCGGCCCTCCAGCCGATTGAACGACGCTGCATGATCTCCCGGTTAACTGCTACGCGATCGATTGATTTCCACAGCTCAGCGTTGCTGGTCCGCGTCGCGACGGTAGCCACCGGCGGCATTACGGGGCTTCCCATGCGTCCGCTTCCCGGTTGCTGTCTGACCTGTCTGCGCAGACGGTATGGCGGACACCAGTAAGCGTAGTAGCCACCATAGAATCCATGAAACGGGTGATAACCGGGCGGGTACCAGATAGAAAAATAATACGGATAATAATATGGGCTGTAGTATGCGAATAACTCGACGGGGTAACTACCCGCCCACCAGGGGTAAGTACCAATGTCATTGAATAAAATCGAACGGCTGCCGTAGTAAGGCCCACTGGTTTGCTGCTCCGCGATGTAATAGTCTCCTTCGCTGGAAACATAAACCGGGTAATATGGGGTGGCGCAACCCACCAGCAAAAACAGCAGCGATAGTTGAAAAAGGATCTTCATAACTGTTTTAAGCATAGCACGCGGCGCATCTACACCCATTAACGGAGATCAACTTCATGGCGGGGAATATATACGAACTGCAGGGTTACGCGATCGTGCTGAATAAAGTCGTCTTCGTCACGCGTGTATTCGAGGCCGAAGACGGCGAAGGCTTTCAGTTCAATATCCGTTTCAGCGGCGAATTGCGGCTGGCGCCCAGGTTTCCAACGCGGCATGAAGCAGATCTGCAGCGCGGCCTGTTGAACAAGGCTTTGAACGAGGCCTGATTTTGCAGCCTCGTTGCTGAGATTAACGGCCGGCCGAATCCCAGGGCGTGCCGCCCCCCATCCTGTTTTCAAGTTCAGACATCAGGCTCTGATTCATCTGAAAAAGAGTCATATTCGGGCGGTCAAGATCGGTGATCAGGGTCATGACCGCAGAAAACGTAATCGCCAGCGTCCAGGTGGCCAGTTGGCTGCGGGTGCCTGTCAGTCCTGCCTGGTACCCCATCACGATCATTGACAGCAATGACATCAGAAACAGGGTGATCCAGATGACCGGGGATATCCGGTTAAAAAGGGCTGCCTGGAGACGGGCGTCGTGAGCGTCGATCATGGCCAGCACTGCCTGGGCGAAAATACCGGTATCTTGACCATTTCCCGACCCCTCCATGGAGGACTCCGCAATCGCCCACAGCTGGTCATGCATCAGTTCAGATTCCCGGACCATTTCAATCACGGACTGCATCTCGGCCTGACTTGCAGCACGGGTTGTTTCCAGTCTCAGCCTGGCAAAACTCAACAGCAGTTCTTTGGCCTCGACGCGGGCTTCCTCGAGTATAAGGTCTGCTCCCCGGTAGGCAGAATCAATCGCGCTCACTTCCATCATGTAAGCCCGGGTTCGTTCTTCGAAGTGCTGCTGTGCCGAGCTGAATGTGAACGCCAGCATAAACGCCAGCAGGCCCAGTGAGGCACCCATGATGGCCCTGACCTGGGCCATCTGTGCCTTGATTGGCGTTCCGTGCTTGGTCCTTCCATAACGAAACCCCACCTCAATAAACAGAACCTGCGCCAGGACAGCCAGGGCCATGATCAGAAAAAGGGGTGCGTGATCCAGTGGATTCATAATGAACTACTCGTCTTTTCCATAGCCAGCGCATTATTGATGATTTCGGAAACAGAGGCTGAAAGGCCTTCTGCGGTCCTGATACGATTCAGCTCTGCTTTCATCAGGTCTCGCCGCTGGCTGTCGTAACGCGTCCAGGGGTTGAACGCACCCGCCATCCGGGCAGCCACCTGCGGGTTCAGTTTATCCAGTGCCATGACCTGGTCAGCATGCAAGCGGTAACCAGACCCGTCGGCCGTGTGAAATCCGGTGGGATTCGCCATTGAAAACACCCCGATGACTGAACGAACTTTGTTGGGGTTCGTCAGGCTGAAGCCCGGGTGGTCGAGCAATTGACGCACCCTCTCCAGCGCCCGTTTTCCGGGCAGCGCAGCCTGCATGGAAAACCACTTGTCCATCACCAAAGCGTCCTCGCTCCAATTATCCTCAAAAGCCTTCAACAGGTGGTCGGCAGCGGGGGCTTCAACCCACAGCAGACCCTGGAGGGCCGCCAGTGTGTCAGTCATATTGTCACTGGATTCCAATTGGGATTCAGCCAGCGAGACCCCCGAATCCGTCTCTAACAGAAACGAGAGGCAGACATTCTTGAGGCTACGCCGCGCCATCGATGCGGGTGATTTCGAATAAGGCTCTGTGTCGTCCACCGATTGGTAACGCATTGAAAATTCATTCCCAAGCGCTTTGGCCAGGCTTGATTTGACAAATTTCCGTGCAGCGTGAATACCGTCCACGTCAATGACTTTCATCTGTTCGGCAAGGTATTCCTCCGCGGGCAAACTCAATGCCTCGGCAATCAGGGCCGGATCAGTCTCAGTATCGGCAAGCAGGGCAGCAAACGCTTCTGTGAGTTCCGGCATGAGCCGTGGGTCTGATCCAATTGCCAGACGCTCTACGTTTGCCAGAATTTCACGCTGAGCCAACAACTGGGCAGCTTCCCATCGAACAAAGGCGTCGCTGTCATGGGCCATTAAAACGGCCAGCTCTGAACTCGTGTATGGATATTCAAGTTTGACCGGGGCTGAAAATCCCCTGAGCAGGGAAGGTATGGGCTGCTCAGCAATTCCTTCGAAGACAAACTCCTGTTTATCCTCTTCGAGCAGCAGCAGACGGGAATGGCCTCCAGGTCCGTCTTCGCCGGTCAGCCTCAATTCATGCGCCTTACCCTGGCTGTCCAACAGGCCAACGGCCACGGGAATGACCAGCGCTTGTTTGATTTCCTGGTCGTGCGTGGCAGGTGTCCGCTGAGAAAGGATCAGTGTGAATGTCCGGGCGTCCACGTCGTGATGACCGCTTACAGTCAATTGCGGTGTTCCTGACTGCCCGTACCAGCGCCCGAATTTCTCCAGGCAGACTTCATTGGCGTCAGCCATGGAGGCAAGGAAATCATCACAGGTGACCGCCTGCCCGTCATGCCGCTGGAAGTACAACTTCATTCCTTTCTGGAAGCCATCCTCACCCAGAAGTGTATGGTACATCCGGACGATCTCCGCACCTTTCTGATATACAGTCATCGTATAGAAGTTATTGATTTCAAGATATTTATCTGGTCTTGCCGGATGAGACATCGGACCTGAATCTTCGGGAAACTGGCGGCTTCTGAGCTGCCGCACATCCTGGATCCGCTTGACGGCACGGGAGTGCATATCGGACGAAAATTCCTGGTCCCTGAAGACGGTCAGGCCTTCTTTCAGGGTCAGTTGAAACCAATCCTGGCAAGTCACACGATTTCCAGTCCAGTTATGGAAATATTCGTGACCGATCACGCCTTCAATGCCCTGGTAATCGAAGTCCGTCGCCGTATCTGGCCTTGCCAGTACGTACTTGGAATTGAAAATATTGAGCGACTTGTTTTCCATCGCTCCCATGTTGAAATCATTGGTGGCTACGATATTGTAGATGTCGAGGTCGTATTCCAGATCAAAGCGATCTTCATCCCATTTCATGGAATGAATGAGTGACTCCATCGCATGCTCGCAACGGTCCTGGTTTTCGTGTTCAACATAGACCCGCAGTGTCACATCGCGCCCGCTGCGGGTTTTAAAATGATCTTCGATACAGGCCAGGTTCCCCGCTACCAGGGCGAACAGGTAACAGGGCTTGGCAAACGGATCGCTCCATCGAACCCAGTGACGGCCATCGTCGAGGTCACCGGACTCCACCGCGTTACCGTTCGAAAGTAAAACCGGGTAGCGCTGTTTGTCGGCAATGATGGTCACCTCATAACAGGTCATGACATCGGGCCGGTCAGGAAAATAGCTAATCTTGCGGAATCCTTCAGCTTCACATTGGGTAAGAAGGAAATCACTGGATGGATAAAGTCCTTCCAGCGCTGTGTTCTCATGCGGCTTGATCAGAACCTCGATTTCAAGCTCACAACGCTGCGTGGCATTGTGCACCAGTAGTTTTTCTGCTGTGCAGGAATAATCTCCGGCTTCCAGCCTGCTTCCATTCATGGCAATCGTAACCAACTCCATGTCCTGGCCATCCAGTTCAATCTCGGTTACCGAACCGTCCGCGTCGCTGCGGTTAAACTGCAGTACCGACAGCACCCGCGTGACGTCCTCACCAATATCAAAACGGAACCTGGCATGCTCCAGCGTCCAGGGATATGGCGTATATTTCTCGCGGTAAACTGTTTTTCCGGACAAACCTTTTTTCATAGTATTTCCTCGATCGAGGGCAGTATTATAAGCTCAACATCGCAGCAGAGTTGTTTGAAATGAATCCAGCTATCGAAGCAGACATTCCTGATATTGCAGATATCCATCTGGCCCATGCCCGGATCCGGCATGCGGTGCGCCTGACTCCTGTCCTGAATGATCAGCTGCTTGACCAGGAACTGGGCTGCAAACTTTATTGTAAATGCGAAAATTTACAACGCAGCGGCGCTTTCAAGTTCCGCGGAGCAAGCAATGCCATTGCCTGTTTGCGCGAGGAAGGAACAATCGGGGATGTGGCCACACATTCGTCCGGCAATCACGGTGCAGCGCTGGCGCTTGCGGCCCGTCTTGATGGGCGTGTCGCGCATGTGGTGATGCCTGAAAACTCGTCCCCCATGAAAATCGAGGCGGTCAGGAATTATGGTGGGCGTGTGCATTTTTGCGCCCCGACCAACCAATCCCGTGTAGAGGAACTGCAGAAGCTGGTCCACGATGGGTTGATTCCAGTCCACCCTTATGATGACCCCCGTATCATTGCCGGGCAAGGCACTGCGGCTTTGGAACTGGAGCAGGAAATACCAACCCTGGAACAAATCATCACACCACTGGGTGGCGGCGGCCTGGTCAGCGGAACAGCCATAGCAACCCGTGCCTGGGGAGTGGATGTCTTCGCTGTTGAACCCGAAGGCGCGGCCGATACTGTCGCCAGTCTCCAACAAGGCGCAATCATTGACAGCTTTACGCCCGACACCATAGCCGATGGCCTGCGGGCGCTGGTAGGCGTTCGCAACTTCAAGGTAATCAGGGATTCAGTGTGCGAGGTTTTGACCGTCAACGACGATGATATTCGTCAAGCAATGGTTCTGTTCTGGCAAAAGCTGAAGATCCTGATTGAACCATCGTCAGCCACTGTCATAGCGGCCATTCGTAATCACCCGGAATTGTTCGCCGGCAAGAAAGTCGGGGCAATCATCAGTGGTGGAAACATTCACCCCTCCGACTGGGCCGCTCTTACCCAAGCGAATTGAGAAATACTGCCGCGACCTCCAATAGCAATTTTTCATCGTCAGGGCCGAATCTGCCTATTACCGGACTGTCCAGGTCCAGCACACCGAGCAGGTTTCCATCCTTGATGAGCGGCACAACAATTTCAGAACGAGAGGCCACATCACAGGCAATGTGTCCATCGAAGGCGTGAATATCGGCAATCCGTTGCACTTTCCGTGTTTCAGCGGCAGTTCCACAGACGCCCCGGCCCAGCGGAATCACGACGCAGGCAGGCCGGCCGTGGAAAGGGCCGACGATCAATTCTTCATCCTTCAGAAAGTAAAATCCCGCCCAGTTGACGTCATCGAGAGCATGAAAAAGCAGTGACGAAAGATTTGCCGCGTTGGCAACGAGGTCAGTTTGTCCATCGAGCAGGGATGCTGCCTGCGCAACAAGACCATCATGATCAGTCATGGAGTTTGTCCTCGTTTCTCTGGAACACCAGCAAAAGGTTGTTGGCCGGCATCGGACGAATTTCTCTTAATCTCAACTGAGCGCTCTGTGCCAGTTTTTCAAGCGCCTCCAGATCCCGTATCCCCATGGCGGGGTCGCGTGCGCGCAGACTTCGATCAAAATCTTCGTTGCTCGTTGCAGTGTGTCCCTGTTTCGTCCTGAACGGACCATACAGGCAAAATACACCGCCCGGTAACAGCACCTGGCCAACGCAGGCAAACATGGCTGTTACGGCTGGCCAGCTCATGATATGGGCGGTATTAGCTGAATATATTCCGTCAAAGAGCTGGTCTGGCCAGGACCCCAGCACATCCAGTTCAATGGGCCTCAGAATAGCGGGCGTATTTGCCTGAAGTACCCGGGCGTTCAACCCGGACAGATATTCCAAACGATCGGAGGGTTGCCAGGTCAGTCCTGGGAATGCGGGCGCAAAAAATGCCACGTGCTGGCCCGTGCATGAACCAATTTCAAGTATCGACCCTGCCTGCGGAAGAACATCCATAAGCGCATCGAGGATGGGCCCTTTGTTTCGTTCGCATGCATCAGAGTGGGGCAATTCGTACATTTTTCAGGCTCATGGCAAACGCCCGGGATTCACCCGGGCGTTCTGTTTGACGATCTGGCGAATGTATCAGAGAATCGGTCGATCTTCGACAATACTGGGTGTGACGAAAATCAGCAGTTCACGTTTTTTGGACTCATTGGCCCGACGGCGGAACAAGGCGCCGACACCGGGAATATCTCCCAGCCATGGCACTTTCTCTTCCTGGGAAAGCGATTCATCCTGGAAGATACCACCAAGCACCACGGTATCACCGTTGGCGACCAGGACCTGGGTTTCCAGTTCACGCGTGTCTATCGAAGGAACAGAGCCACCGCGGGATGTCTGGTAGATTTCGCCTACCGTATCCTGCTTGATGTTCAGGTCCATTTGTACGCGGTTATCAGGTGTGATCAACGGCGTTACTTTCAGCTCCAGCACCGCTTCCTTGAACTGCACGGCGGTGGCACCGGAAGAAGTTGATTGTTCGTAAGGAATCTCGACACCCTGTTGAATGTACGCTTCCGCCTGGTTAGCCGTTACGATGCGCGGAGTTGAAATCACTTCACCTTCGCCTTCAGCTTCCAGTGCAGACAATTCCAGATCAAGCAACAGGTTGCCAGTCAGGAACGACAAACCGATGGTTGCTGCATTGGCCGAGGGTGCCGGCAGATTCACCTGGTATCGATTGGGATAGTCTGGAATATCCAGTAACCCGTCATCGCGGGGGTTAATGGCCGGATTGATAATATCCGTTGCTCGACCATCTGCAGCAATTACCCCGATGTTGCTGCCATCGTTCAAATAGGTGACACCGAAGCGCACACCCAGTTCATGAGCAAATTCAGAGCTCGCAATCACGATCCGCGACTCAATTTGTACCTGGCGAACCGCGTAATCCAGATCGGTAACGAGTTCCTGGATTTGAACGATTTTCTCTACCGTATCGGTAACCAGCAGTGTGTTGGTGCGTTCATCTATTGTCACGGAACCGCGCTCAGACAGCAGGCCATACTCGGTATCGACGTTGCTGGTGGATTCCGTGATCAGGGTCATCAGATCTTCCGCCTTGGCGTAACTGATTCTGATTAGCACGGTCTGCAGGGGTTCGAGAATCCTGCGATCCAACTGGGCCTGGAGCAACTGTTGCTCACGGGCTGCAATTTCAGCGGTCGGGCCTATCCAGATGACATTGCCGTTACGTCGCATATCCAGGTTGCGCGCGTCCATCACGATATCGAGCGCCTGGTCCCAGGGAACATTAGTCAGGCGCAGCGTGAGATTACCGCCAACGCTATCAGCAACTACAATATTGAGATCGGAGACATCGGCAATCAACTGCAGCACAGACCGCACAGGAATGTCCTGGAAATTGAATGTTACCTTGGTGCCTTCATAGGCCTTCTCTTCGAAGAACTTGACATCCACCTCTTCAACGGCCGCGGCCACTTGGGACAAAGGCTTCACTTCCATGATGAGGTCATTTCCTGATTCATACGCCAGGTGCTCATAAAGACCGGCCATGGTCAGACTGACTCGTGTACCGGAATCTACGCTGAAGCTGTCGATAAACTGAACGGGTGTTGCAAAGTCCATCACGTCCAGGCGCTGATCAAGCTCTGCCGGCAAATTGGTACTAAACACATTCATGCTCAGATTGTTTGTTCCTTCCTCAATAGCCATGCTGGCGCCGGGGCGATCCAGGCTCACGATCACACGTGCCTGCCCGTTTTCGCCGAGACGAAAATCAATATTTGTTACATTGAAGCCTCCACCAGCTGAAGGCGCTGACCGGGATGCAACAGCTTTTCCGCTGCCCGCAATGGTTAACACAACCTCACCTGACTCGGCGTTATAGTCATAAGCGGCCGGGCCTGACATATCGACTACGAGTCGTGTTCTGCCAGCCGCACCGAGTGCTGAGTACTGTTGGACGGAACCCATACCGACATAAACGGTGTCCGAACTGAACTGGTTATCAGTTTCGCTCAGGTCCATGACGATTTTTGGCGGATTTTCCGTCGCAAATACACTGACCTGTGGGACATCCCCGGTGGTTTGCAGTGAAATCTCAACACCGCCATCAGCGGTGGCGGCATGACTGATTTCAGTCACGCTGCTTGCTGCAAATGCCAATGTCACCGGCATGATAGTCAGGGTAACAATCAGCCCTGAAAGAAATCCTTTTCTCCAATTACGCATGCTGCGCCCTCTCTCACAGGTTCGCCGTTGATAAAGTGTGCTTTCCATGGTGCTGTTCATTGCGCTGCCTCTCGAATTCCGTCGCTTGAGCGTTGCCATTCCTAGCTCCCACCCAGGGCGACTGTAGCTTCCCTGACCAGCCAGCCGCCTATGCCATCAGCAATAAACTCACTCAACTGCATTTCGTCAGCAGAGACTCCGTTTACTTTGCCATGGTTCTTTCCAACATAATTGCCGACCGCGACCCGGTGGACGACGCCGTCCGGATCCCGAATCAGTGCCCATTCGGATGATTGTTTGGAAAAAGTACCGACCATCGATAGCGTATCGAGCTCGAACCGTTCCAGGTATTCTCTTGGCCTTTGCAAATCCGGCCTGGGACCTTTAGCAGTGCCGCTTTGTGCGACCTGGTCACTTCCCTCGCTGGTTGACTGGCGGAATGGATCCCTGCCGGTCAGTCCTTCGTATACGTAAGGCGTATAGGTCCGTACCGGTGGTATCGGAGGAATGGGGGTCGCTGGTCTCGCTTTAACTTCTGCAACGTACCGGTTGAGATCATCTTCCCTCCCTGAACAAGCGGTCAGGACAAGAGACGAGACGATCAGCGTCGCTATTAGCAAGCTTTTGCTAGTGTTCAGTCTCATCATGGCGCACTCGCCTCGGCCCGCGCAGCAGCCTCTTCTTCATCAATATAACGATAGGTTTTAACCGTACCTTCGAGAACCAGTCGGCCATCGCCTTCTCTGGCACCCACATCACGCTCGTTGGCACGACGCAATGCGATGTCATGCATGGTCAGGATCACGACACGGGGCAATGAAGCCACACCGCTGACAAACTCTCCGAATTGGTGGTAGTCACCGAGCATCCGTACCGAGATTGGCCGTTCGGCATAAAAGTCATGATAGGCTTCGGCATTAGGCTGAAACAGTTGAACGTCGATGCCCGCTCCGAGTGCTGTCTGGGAAACGTCTACCAGCAGTTTGTCCATCTCGGTTTTGCTGGGCAATTGACGGAACATGGTTTCCAGCAGTTCCTGCATTTCTGCCAACTGCTCCTCGTAAGATTCGAGGTTAGCCGCCTTGGCTTGCTTGGCTTCAAAGTCGATACGAAGTGTATTTTCGAGGCCTTGTACCAGCTCAAGCTGTTCCGTCTTGTCCTTGATCAGCAGGAAATATCCGATGGTCAGGATGATGGCCAACAGGAATCCCAGGATAATATAGCGAACAGACGTTGGTGCACTGCCGATATCATTAAAATCAAGATCGCGTAATTCGTTGAGCATCAGCCTGCTCCCGCCGGCTCAGAACCGGCCTCTTGAGTTTCACTTCTCGTATTGTCCAGCCTCACCCTGATTGCAAACTCGTAAGTTTCAACGGGGCTGGCTGGATTTGAAGATGCCCGCACATACTGCAGTTCAGGCTTCACGAAAAGGTCCATGCCGTCCAGGCTCTGCAAGTAAGCTGAAACCCTGGCATTGGACTGACTGGTACCCAGCAAAGTCAAGTTGACTCCCTGCTGCCTGACATTGGTAAGCGTAATGCCCACCGGAATCGTTTTTGCCAGCTTGTCCAGCAACTCGACCGTGAGTGAGCGGCTGGCCTGGAGGGATTCGATAATCTGTTTGCGGGACAACAAACGGTTGCGCGTAGCTTCCAGCTCTTTAATCCGTGCGATCCGTAGCTCCAGCCTGTTGATCTCAACCTGGATTTGCTGATTTCGCGCTTCCTGGGAACTGATGCGTTGATCAAAAAACAGACCAACCAACAAAACCAGGATTGCGCCCAACACAAGCGTTGCCATCAGGGAATACAGAAACTGGCGCTGACGTTCTCTGCGCGCTTCTTCGCGCCAGGGAAGGAGATTAATTCTGGCCATCAGTCAAACCCCCTGAGAGCTAGTCCCATCGCAATCATCAGGTTCGGTGCGTTCCGGTTAAGGGCCGCTACCGCCACTGACGGAGCAAGCTCAAGTCCACTGACCGGATCGGCCACACCAGTCTTGATGCCCAGTTCCTGCTCCACTACATCAGCAAGTCCCTTAACAGCAGCCATGCTACCGGACAGGTAAATGGTCCTGATGTTTGAGAACTCAGCACTGGAACTGTAAAACTGGAGTGCCCGGCTGATCTGATGAACGACATTCAACATAAACGGTTCAAGAACTTCATCTTCGAAATTCTCAGGGCCCGGCTCCCCACGCATGAAAAAGTTTGCCTGCTCAGCGGTCATTTCATATCGCCGCATGATTTCTTCGACCAGTTGATTACCGCCGAACGGATGATCACGGGTATATACCACACGCCCGTTTCGCAATATCAGCAAAGTGGACAAATCATATCCAATGTCAAAGATACCGACCGTTTCGGTACTCCGGATGCCCTCGCGCTCGCGAATCAATTCGAAAGCATTTGCCATGGCGAAAGACTCTACGTCGACAACCCGGGTTTTCAGACCCAGTGAGTCCAGAGCATCCTGCCGGCTTTCAACATTTTCATTTTTGCTGGCCGCAAGCAGGATATCCACCATGTCCGCGTTCCTGGCAGATGTCCCGAGGACCTCAAAATCCAGGCTGATTTCATCCAGCGGATAGGGAATATATTGATTGGCTTCGATCTGCACCTGGCTTTCAATATCTGCGTCGGCCAGGTTAGAAGGGAGACTGATTGTCTTCGTGAAGACTGCTGAGCCCGAAACGGCCACGGCACAGAATTTGGAATTTGAACCCGAATTCCTGACTGCCGACTGAATCGCCCCGGAAATGGCATCAATATCCTGGACCGATTTTTCAACGATCACTCCAGGCGGTAACGATTCGATTGCAAAATGATCGATTCGATACGAGTTGCCATGACGGGAGAGCTGCAACAAACGAATGCTCGAAGACCCGATATCCAAACCCATTATGGGGGGTGCTTTGGTGCCTAATAGTTTCAAATTGCCCTCAATCCTTTGTTCGACAATGGTTTATTGACACTTCCTGAACTAGTTTTTAACAGAAATCGAATCTTATCTCAATGCCGATTTGAAAATAAATTTTTGAACGACTCCGAAAAAAATGGTTCTAAAAGCTTCATCAATTGGGTTTGACAAGCAGGGAAGGAAGACTGAAAAGCGTATAATTCAACACTTTGGGAGGAATGGCCACTTCCATGACTGCCACTAATTATCGTATCTTATGCGCTGCATACTCTGAAGATTCGATTTCTGAAAAAATCACAGCAGGATTGTCGTGTGAAGAAACTGGCTCGTAGATTGTTTATTTTCATATTGGTTTCTTCGCTACTGGGGATCACGGCTGTCACCGTTACTTACCTGGTGCTGGAACCAGACTTGCCCGATGTCGAAACCTTGCGTGATATTCAGTTGCAGGTTCCACTTCGCGTATTTAGCGAAGATGGGAAACTGATGGGTATATTCGGTGAAAAACGAAGGATCCCGGTCAAAGTCGAAAACATGCCCGACTGGCTGAAACAGGCATTTCTTGCAGGCGAAGATGCACGTTTTTATGAACACCCCGGACTCGATTACCAGGGTATTACCCGCGCCGTCTGGTCATTGATCACAACAGGTGAGAAGTCGATCGGCGGCAGTACCATCACGCAACAACTTGCCAGGAATTTTTTCCTGACAGCGGAGAAAACCTGGACCCGAAAAATCAAGGAAGCCTTTCTTGCCATCAAGATTGAACAAGAGCTGGATAAGGATGAAATCCTGGAGCTCTACCTGAACAAGATTTTTTTGGGCTACCGCGCTTATGGCGTCGGTGCAGCGGCCGAGGTCTACTACGGAAAATCCACAACCCAGCTTTCCCTGGCGCAATGCGCAATGATCGCAGCGTTGCCCAAGGCGCCATCCAGGATCAACCCGATCACATCACCTGAAAGGGCGCTGGAACGGCGTAACTATGTTCTTAATCGCATGCTTGAACTCGCCTATATCAATGAGGCGGAATTCAATGCAGCGAGCGATCAGCCTGACCGTGCTTACTACCACGGTGCAATCGCCGAAATATCAGCACCTTATGTGGCAGAAATGGTTCGCGTCAAGGCTCTGAAATTACTGGGTTCGAGGGCATATACCGGAGGCTTCGTGGTTCACACCACGATCAATAGCCGCCTCCAGACCACAGCCAACCTGGCGGTTTCCAATGGGCTGGAAGAGTACGACCAGAGACACGGCTTTCGCGGACCGGAAGCTCATGTTGACCTGGCAGACAAGACGGCTACCAGTGACTGGACCGACATTCTCATGCCTCACCGCCCGATCTCCGGACTGGAACCCGGCCTGGTCATTGAAATAGAAGATGACCTGGCACTTGTTTACCTGCGCAACGGTCAAACTGTCGCTCTTTCGCTGGAGGACATGTCATGGGCCTCAACATTTATCAGTCGCGACAGGACAGGGCGTAAGCCGAAGGCGATAAAGGACATCATGGTTGCTGGCGACATTATTCGAGCCAGGCTGCACAACGATGGCAATTGGAAGCTGGGGCAACTCCCGGAGGTTGAGTCAGCGCTGGTGTCTCTGGACCCCTCCAACGGCGACATCAAGGCACTGGTTGGCGGCTACGATTTCGCCCGCAGTAAGTACAACAGGATCATTCAGGGTCGCAGGCAGCCAGGCTCAAGCTTCAAGCCTTTTATTTATTCTGCTGCCCTGGAGAAAGGCTTCACCGTTGCGAGCCTGGTCAATGACGCCCCGATCGTTTTCGAAGATTCAGAACTGGAGAGAACCTGGAAGCCGCAAAATTTCAGTGAAAAATTCTATGGGCCAACGCGCTTGCGTGAAGCCATGGTGAAATCACGTAACCTGGTATCTATTCGTCTGCTGCGTGAAATAGGTGTCGAGTATGCGAGGGACTATACAGAACGTTTCGGTTTCGACAGAAATGAGATGCCCGCAAATCTTTCCATGGCACTGGGTAGCGCCTCACTGAGCCCGCTCTCGATGGCACGGGCGTATGCTGTATTCGCCAACGGCGGCTACCTGGTCACCCCTCAATTCATTCGTCAAATTACAGATCCGCACGGTAATGTGGTCTTCGAAACCTTGCCATCCATTATTTGTGATGATTGCGAAGAAGAGAGCGGATTTGAGGAGGAGATTCAGGTAGTTGAAAAGGTCGAACCAGAATTCAGGCCGCTGGATATTTCATCAGGAAAGAAGGGGCTGAATGATGCCGCAGGCAGCAGGGACATACCCCGCCTGAAGACCGAAGGAACACTGGCCCAGCAGACTATTTCACCACAGAATGCCTACCTGGTTCGCTCCATGATGATGGATGTGGTCCGGCGCGGCACGGGTGTCAGGGCCATGCAACTTGGCCGCCACGATCTTGCCGGCAAGACCGGAACCACAAACGAACAGCGCGATGCCTGGTTTTCAGGATACAACGATCACCTGGTGACTTCTGTTTGGGTGGGCTTTGACAACCACGATCCGTTGGGCAGAAATGAACTGGGCGGGCGGGCAGCGTTACCCGTCTGGATGGAATACATGGGCGTCGCACTCGAAGGGGCAGAAGACAGGCCTCCTGTCATGCCGGAAGGCCTGGCCCAGGCAAAAATTGATCCTGAGACTGGACTGCTGGCGCGACTTGATAATGCAGATGCAATCATGGAAATATTCCAGGCAGGTAGATTACCCCCTATGCAGGAAATCGATCAGGGAGAAGACCAGGATGTCCCGCTCGAAGAAGACCCGTACGAAATATACTGAAACAACGTCTCCTCGCCATATTCGCCGGCTACGACAAATCCGGATGGAAGTCGCTGCAGAGGCAGCACGTATTATTTCAACCGAGGGGCAGCACAACTACCATGCGGCAAAAAAGAAAGCGGCAGAGAGAATCGGAGTCAGTGAGCGCCTGGCGCTTCCCAGCAACATAGAAGTAAAAGAAGCTCTGCACCGCTATCAGGGCCTTTACGGAGGATTGGCGCATGCTGAAAACCTGGAGTTCTTGCGCCAGACAGCGATACAAGCCATGCAAATGCTCGATCCATTCAACCCCCGGCTGGTTGGTTCGGTGCTGGATGGAACAGCAAGCAAGCACTCCAGAATCGCTCTGCATGTTTTTGCGGAATCGACCGAGTCCGTCATCCTCTTTTTCCTTGAACATGGCCAGGCGTTTAGCGAAGAGCAAAGACAGATTCGCTGGCACGATGGTACACACCGGACAGTTCCACTCATCGTATTTGAATTGGCTGGTGCGTCAGTGGAATTGACTATTTTCGAGCCAGTGCACCAGCGGCAGGCACCACCGAGCCCGATTGACGGCAAGCCGCAAAAAAGGGCAACACTGACTGAAACCGAATGCCTGCTGGCGGACCCGCTATCCGCCGCGACGGTATGGTCAGAACAGCAGGCTCCCTGAAAACCCGGACTGCCCGCTCAACTGCGTCTGTGCAGAGCCCTGTAGCGCCTTTCCGTTTCACCAGAGTAGACTTGTCTGGGCCGGCCTATCTTGGTTGGAGTCTCACACTGCTCCAGCCATTGAGCTACCCAGCCAACGGTCCTTGCGATAGCGAACATGACTGTATACATGCTCACTGGAATACCCAGGGCTTTGTAAATAATGCCGGAATAGAAATCTACATTGGGATACAGTTTTTTCTCGACAAAATAGTCGTCTTCAAGCGCTATCCGCTCCAGTTCCATCGCCAGGTCCATCATCGGGTCGTCTTTGCCCAACTCATCCAGCACTTCATAACACGCGGCACGGATGATGGTGGCGCGCGGATCATAGTGCTTATACACCCGATGCCCAAAACCCATCAGCCGGAACGGGTCTGACTTATCCTTGGCGCGTTTGATGAATTTAGGAACCTGGCTGACGTCCCCGATCTCACTCAACATGGACAGTACTGCTTCATTGGCGCCGCCGTGAGCCGGGCCCCACAAAGCTGAAATACCGGCGGCCACACAGGCGTAAGGGTTGGCTCCGGTAGAGCCTACCAGCCTGACTGTGGATGTACTGGCGTTCTGTTCGTGATCAGCGTGCAGGATAAACAAGAGATCCAGTGCCTTGGCCGCAACTTCGCTGACTTCATAGTCTTCCGCTGGAACCGAAAACATCATGTTCAGAAAACGCTCGCAAAAACGTAGATTATTTTTTGGATAAGCCACCGGCCAACCCATGTGATGCCGGTAACAGGAAGCCGCAATGGTCGGCATTTTCGCGATCATTCTCATCGCTGACAACATCCGGTGTTCCCTGCTGTCCATATCCAGCCGGTTATGGTAGAACGCCGCCAATGACCCTACTACGCCTGCCATCATGGCCATCGGATGAGCGTCGTAATGGAACCCTGAAATGAAATGATTGAGTCGCTCATGAATCATCGTGTGATAAGTCAGCTCATCACGAAATGAATTCAGGCCCTGTTCGGTCGGCAAATTTCCGTTGAGTAGCAAGTAAGCGACTTCGACGAAAGTACTTCTTTCAGCCAGCTGTTCAATGGGGTAGCCCCGATAACGTAAAATACCCTTGCCGCCATCAATAAAAGTAATTTTGCTCGTGCAGGCCGCGGTGGCACTGAATCCGGGATCATAAGTGAAGTAACCCAGTTCCGATGGAACTGACTTGATATCCAGCGTCGGCTCACCCTCGGTTCCGATGACTTTGGGTAACTCCAGTTGTTTACCTGATGATTCATCAGTCAGTATTACTTTTTTATCGGACACTGGATTCTCCTGCATAAAACGCTACTAGGGACCGATGAATATAGCACAATCTGATAAATTCCAGCCAACATTAAACATGTTAATATTCAGATCTTTATAGATAATGATCAGGACTGATTTCAAAGCAAAAAAAAACCCGCCTTCCAGGGCAGGTTTTCATCGAATCGGTTGAGCCTTACTTGCCGTAACGCTTCTTGAAGCGGTCGACACGGCCACCGGAATCCAGCACCTTGTGCTTACCGGTGTAAAACGGGTGTGAGGCACTGGAAACTTCAACCTTTACCAGTGGGTATTCGTTACCGTCTTCCCACTTGATGGTTTCCTTGCTCTTGATCGTTGAGCGGGTCAGGATCGCAAAATCCGAAGATAAATCCTGGAACACCACATCTTTGTATTCGGGGTGAATGCCGGCTTTCATGACAATTCCTATTGATTCAGTATACGCTTACGCGAAAGACCCGCCAGTTTACTGAGGGGCGCGGCTGATTGCAACACTTTCAAGGCAGAAAAAGAGCCTGGATTTCATTGTTGAAACGCCAACCCAGCCCAGTCGGTGACAAAAGTCCGTCATCGTCCCTTAGCAGGCCTTTTTCAATGGCGTGCTGAACTCGTCTTGAAACCTCTTCCCAAGCCACTCCGGTGCGTGGCTCGAACTGTTTCTTCAAAACCCCCCGGCGTAAACGCAACTGGTTAAGAAAGAACTCGAAGACACGCTCTTCCGGTCCGAGGGTTTTGTCTTCTGCCAAACCGTTTCCTTGCCATACATGCTTCATCCATGACGCCGGATGACGCAGCCTGATCCGGCGGCGAATGGTGTTTTCGGCGGGCAGCGTAATCTTTGCATGAGCACCAGCACCAATCCCCAGGAAATCACCATACTGCCAATAATTGAGATTATGCCAGCATTCGAAACCTGGCCGGGACCAGGCAGAAATCTCGTATTGACCGTAACCCGCCTCGTGCAGCAGCCGGCCACATTCCTCCTGCATCTGCCAGGCCGCATCAGCGTCGGGCAGCGCCGGCGGATTGGCGTGAAATGCCGTATTGGGTTCAATCGTGAGTTGATAATGTGAAATGTGCGAGGGCTTGCATTCGATGGCATCACTGATGTCCTGAACAGCGCCCGCAAGAACCTGCCCGGGTAATGCAAACATGATATCAATATTGAAGTTGCCAATACCTGAATGGTGTATGCCTGCAACTGCGCGCTCGACCTCCGCACGCCCATGGATCCGTCCAATTTCGGCCAGGCTGTCGTCGTTGAAACTCTGCACGCCGAGCGACACACGGTTGACCCCTGCATCCCGGTATGCAGAGAAGCTGTCATACTCGGTTGTACCCGGGTTGGCCTCGAGCGTAATCTCGGCCTCAGGGCTGACCCGCAACACGCTTCGAAACCCGTTCATCAAGGTCCCGATCTGATCTGCCTGAAACAGGCTCGGCGTTCCGCCTCCAAAAAAAATGCTGTGAACGGTCCGGCCCCACACCAGGGGTAAATCCTGTTCCAGGTCCTTCAGCAACGCCTGGATATATTCCTCAAGCGGCAACTCCCCCTTGACTGCGTGGGAATTGAAATCACAGTAAGGGCACTTCTTGACACACCAGGGAAGATGGACATAAAGGGAAAGCGGCGGAAGTTCCATACTCAAAAATCGACCAGTTGCTCCATCATCTGCGCCAGTGCCCGGCCGCGATGACTCATCCGGTTTTTTTCGTCCGCCGGCAACTCGGCAGAAGTACATGCCCTGTCCGCGACCCAGAAAAGCGGATCGTAGCCAAAACCGCCGGCACCGGATGGCGATTCAGTAATACTGCCATCCCAGGAGCCAGTAGCGAGTAGTGGTGCGGGGTCGTTCTCATGTCGGACCAGCGCCATTGCGCAATAAAAATGAGCACTTCGTTTTGCACTCGGCAATCCGCTTAGCTCAATCAGGAGTTTACGATTATTCGCATCATCCTCTGCGCCGACGCCGGCATACCGTGCTGAGTAGATTCCAGGCGCACCCTGCAGCGCGTCAACAACCAGGCCGGAATCGTCACCCAGCGCCGGTAATCCGGTGTGCTTCGAAGCATGACGGGCCTTGATCAGGGCATTCTCGATGAAACTCAGACCATCCTCAACCGCCTCCGGCACATCCCAGTCACTCTGACGGGCAACTTTCCAGCCGAGTGGTGAAATCATTGCACTCAGTTCTCTGAGCTTTCCTGGGTTGCCGCTGGCAAGCACCAGCGTATGGTTGGCCTGGCCAGGATCAGTCACGCAAAGCTTCTTCCTGGAATGCCATCAGTTGCCGAATACCCTGCTCTGCAAGATTCAGCATGGCGTCGAGTTCGTCGCGTCGAAATGCATGGCCTTCAGCGGTCCCCTGGAGTTCGATAAAGGCGCCACCGTCATTCATCACAACGTTCATGTCAGTATCAGCCCCGGAGTCCTCCGGGTAGTCCAGGTCCAGAACAGGGGTGTCGCCGAAAATACCAACGGAGACTGCCGCAACCTGGCCGTGCACCGGGTCCTTTTTTATCATGCCCCGCGAGGCCAGCCAGCGGCAGGCATCAACCATGGCAACATAAGCTCCGGTGATGGATGCGGTTCGAGTGCCGCCATCAGCCTGCAGCACATCGCAATCGAGTGTAACCGTCCTTTCTCCCAGCGCTGCGCGGTCAACAACGGCACGCAGAGATCGTCCGATCAATCGTTGAATTTCCAGCGTGCGGCCACCTTGTTTACCACGGGCCGCTTCCCTCGACATGCGGCTTCCCGTGGAACGCGGCAGCATGCCATATTCCGCTGTGACCCATCCTTGGCCCTTGCCGCGCAGAAACGGCGGGACCCGTTCCTCTACTGACGCCGTGCAAAGAACGTGGGTGTCGCCACAGCATATCAATACCGAACCCTCCGCGTGGCGGGTGTAGTTCCGCTTGATAACGATTTTTCTTAACTCTCCGGGCGATCTGCCACTTGGTCTCATGCTCTATTCCTGATTTGTAATGTGAAATCAGCAGGGAAACATCACTGACGCGCCCTTCGTTTGCCGGTAATATTGTGCCAATCAAACCAATGGACAACAATTCATGATTCGCAGTATGACAGGATTCGCCAGCACCGAAAGGCAATACCCGTTTGGCCGCCTCAACTGGGAACTCCGATCGGTAAACCACCGGTACCTTGAAATTGGCTTTCGTGTTCCGGAGGAGTTCAGGGTACTGGAGCCCGAAATCAGAAGGGTTCTTGGCGAGTTTCTGAGCCGGGGAAAAGTAGATGCAAACCTGAGATTTGTTCCTGCCGCATCATTGGCAAGCTCCAGCCTGGAACTGAACGGACAACTGGCCAGCAGGGTTTTGTCCCTGCATGAAGAGTTGAAGACTATCAGCGGACTGCACCAGGAACCGAATTTACAGTCATTGCTGCGCTGGCCGGGCATGGTTGAGGAATGTGCTCCCGATCCGCAACCGCTGCATGCAGCGGCGCTGGAATTACTTGCCGAATCCGCTGCCGGACTGAGGGCTGCCCGTAGCCGTGAAGGCGAACAGATGGACACGGCTATTCGCGAACGCTTACAGAGCATTTCCAATCATGTCACCCAGGTCCGTGGCTGGCTGCCAGAGATTCGTGACGCTCTCAAGCAGAAATTGCTGACCCGTGTTGCCGACCTGCAGCAACCCCTGGAGCCCGGCCGCCTGGAGCAGGAGGTAGCCATCCTGGCCCAGAAAATTGACGTCGACGAGGAACTCGACCGACTCGACGCCCATGTGCACGAATCCCTGCTGGTGCTAAAGCGGGATGATCCGGTGGGACGGCGGCTTGATTTCCTCATGCAGGAGTTCAACCGCGAATCCAACACACTCAGTTCCAAGTCAGTGGACAACAGGACCACCCAGGCAGCAGTGGAACTTAAAGTCGCCATCGAGCAAATGCGGGAACAGGTCCAGAATATTGAATAACCCGAACGTGTACGTGGTAGCGGCACCATCAGGCGGGGGGAAAACCAGCCTGATCAACGCCTTGCTCAAAATGGACGACCAGATCAGGCTTTCCGTTTCTCATACCACCAGGCCTGCCCGGCCGGGAGAACAGGACGGAGTCCATTATCATTTCATTGGTGAACCCGCTTTCCAGTCATTGATTCTTGAAAACGCGTTCCTGGAGCACGCGAAGGTTTTCGACCATCGCTACGGCACCGGACGCCAGGCCGTTGAGCAGCAACTGGCCGCCGGCTTCGACGTGATCCTGGATATTGACTGGCAGGGCGCGCGCCAGATCAGGGAATCATTCCCTTTATGCAGATCCATTTTCATGATCCCACCTTCGCTCGAGGATTTGCACCAGCGCCTGGTGGCGCGAGGCCAGGACAGTGAAGAAGTCATCCAGCGACGGATGCGTGATGCACAGGCGGAAATCTCCCACTCGAACGAGTTTGATCATCTCGTCATCAACGATGATTTCGACAACGCACTGCTTGATTTGCACTCGATAATCCGGTCGGGCCAACCCGCTCGACAGATACTTGAGGGTGAATACAGGGAAATTCTGGCAGAACTGCTTGGAACGAGATAAAATGGTATGTTCAGCCCGAGGTCGGTGACCATTCGGGATATTTGATTAAACCGGTATTTTTGGAATCATAATATGGCACGAATTACTGTAGAAGACTGTCTCAACAGGATCGACAACCGATTCGAGATGGTGCTGACGGCGACCAAACGGGCTCGCCAGATTGCTCATGGTGCAGATCCGCTGGTCGAAGAAGAGAACGACAAGCCGACTGTAATTGCACTCAGGGAAATCGCCGATGGGCTGGTCGACCCCGAGCGCGTCGATGTCCTCCAGGCTGAAATCGAAGCAGCCGAAGCATTTGACACGCGCATCGAGGACGATGACTTCGCGCCGTAAGCAACGTACCAACTAGCAAGAGACTCGGAAAAGGTCCCATGCAGGCAGCAACAGGATATCCGGAACCTGTCCTGGAACTCAGGAACCTGTTGAATACGTACCTTGATCCGGAAAACGTAGCCATCGTGCTGCGAGCCTATGACCTTGGCGAATCCGCCCACAGGGGTCAAACCCGCAAGACCGGTGAACCCTATATTCTTCACCCGGTAGCCGTCGCCCAGATTCTTGCCAACCTGCGCATGGATCATGTCAGCATCGCAGCCGCGATACTGCACGATACGATTGAAGATACAGACCTCGGCTGGCAGGACATCGAAGCGGAATTCGGACCTGAAATTGCTGACTTGGTCGACGGTGTCACCAAGCTGGACAAAATGAAGTTCAGGACCCGCGTCGAAGCGGACGCGGAAAGCTTCCGCAAGCTCATGCTCGCCATGTCCCGCGACCTGCGGGTCATCTTCATCAAGCTGGCAGACCGCCTGCACAACATGCGCACACTGGGCAGCATGTCACAGGACTCCAGACGTCGCATTGCCAGAGAGACACTGGATATTTACGCCCCGATCGCAGACCGGCTTGGCATGAACAGCATGAAGCACGAACTGGAAGACATGGGTCTTGCAAACCTGTATCCCTGGCGCCACAGGACCATCACCGAGCACCTGCATTCGATGACGGGACACCGTCAGGAAATTGTGCAGAATATCCTTGAGGCGCTGCGCAAGAAAATGACCGATGTCGGCGTGCCCTGCCGAATCACCGGGCGCGAGAAGTCGCCGTACAGTATTTACAAAAAAATGCTGGCGAAGGACCTTTCATTCTCGGAAGTAACCGATTTTTTCGCCTTCCGAATCGTCACCCAGACAGAATCACACTGCTATATTGCCCTGGGCGCTGTCCACAGCCTGTATCAGCCCAAGCCTGGACGTTTCAAGGACTTCATCGCGCTGCCCAAAGCGAATGGATACCAGTCCCTGCATACCATTTTGAACAGCCCTTATGGCCTGCCCATAGAAGCTCAGATCCGCACCGAGGACATGGACATCATGGCCAGTAAAGGTGCGGCAGCCCACTGGCAGTACAAAACGGGGCTTGGCTCTGCGGGATCCTCTCCGGCCACGGCCGAGGTGCGCGCAAGGGAGTGGTTGATGCGCCTGGTGGATGTCCAGCGCCACACGGGCGATTCCCTGGAGTTCCTCGATCATGCCAAGTCTGACCTGTTTCCTGATGAGATTTTCGTCTTCACGCCCAAGGGCAAAATCATCGACCTGCGGCAGAATGCTACTGCACTGGATTTCGCTTACGCCATCCACACCGATGTAGGTAACCACACGGCGAAGGTATTCGTGGATCAACTCGAAGTCCCATTATCAACGCGCCTTGCGAACGGGCAGACCGTCAAGATCACCACGGATAAAAACGTCCAGCCAAAGCCTGAATGGCTTGAGTTCGCTGCCACGGCGAGGGCCCGCACAGCGATCAGGCATTACCTCAAGAGCCTGCGCCAGGAAGACACTGTGGCCCTGGGTTTGAGATTGCTCGAAAAAGCTCTGAATGCACGCGGTAGTTCAATCGAAGCAATACCGGAAGATAACTGGAACCAGTTCCTCAAAGAAAATCACTTCACCCGGCAGGAAGACGTGTTTCACGAACTTGCCCTGGGGTCGACGCTGGCTAACATTGTGGCTGGAAAACTCTTGCCCGAAACCCACCTGCACACCGACTCAAAGGATACGGGTGAAGCCATAACGATTGCCGGCTCGGAAGGCAATGCGCTGAGCTTTGGCGCCTGTTGCCTGCCGGTGCCCGGTGACAAAATCATGGCTTATGTTTCCACCGACAAAGGCCTTGTTGTCCACCGGGTTTCCTGCAGCAACGTCCGGGAATTCCGTAAACACCCCGACCGCTGTGTTGACGTCATGTGGGCACCCATTACCAAAGGCATGTTCCCCGTTTCAGTGCGAATCGTGACGCGTAATACACCCGGAGTACTGGCCAATGTCTCCACCAGTATCGGCGAGGCGGGCAGCAACATTGAAACCGTGGCTCAGCCAGAGGCTAACCCCGAAATCGCAACCCTGTTGTTTAATATCAGCGTCAAGGACCGCGATCATATGGCGCGCGTGATGCGCAGGCTGCGAAGAAACAGCAATGTCATTCGGGCGCACCGGGTCGGTTAGCCTTGCCAACAAAAGGAAGCATTATGATCAGGGAAATAATCAAGACAGGCCATGCACCAGCCGCAATCGGGCCATACTCCCAGGCAGTAAGACACGGCGATACCGTTTACCTGTCCGGCCAGATTCCACTCGACCCTGCAACGATGCAGCTGGTTACCGGCGATATCGCCGTGCAGACGCAGCGTGTTTTCACGAACCTCCGCGCGGTCTGCCAGGCAGCGGGAAGCAGCCTGGATGGTATCGTAAAACTGAACATATACATGACCGATCTGGGCAATTTCGCCCGGGTCAATGAAATCATGGCAGAGTACTTTTCAGAACCTTACCCGGCGCGGGCGACGGTGGGCGTCTCGACTCTTCCGCTGGGCGCCCAAATCGAAGTGGAAGCGGTTCTTGGCCTCTGATTTACGCGACCTTCGCGGTGTTGGCCCAAGTCTCGAATCTTCACTGAACCAACTGGGAATATATTCCAGCCAGGACCTGTTGTTTCATCTGCCCTTCCGCTACGAAGACCGGACCAGACTTCACCCCATCGGCGCGCTGTATCCCGGCGCCCGGGTCCTGGTGGAAGGGGAAGTCGAGCATTCGGCTATCGTCCGCGGCAGGCGCGCTACCCTGGTGGTTGTGATTTCCGATGGCACCGGACGGCTTACGCTACGGTTCTTTCACTTCAGGGCTGCCCAGAAACAACAGTTTTCCCGCGGAACACGCGTGCGCTGTTATGGCGAAGTGCGCGGCGGCTACCAGGGGCTGGACATGGTCCACCCGAGTTACAAGCGGATTCTCAACGAAAGTGATGAAGCGGTCTCAGACCGGCTTACCCCGGTGTATCCAACGGTAGAAGGACTGGGCCAGGCCAGTTGGATCAAGCTGACCGATCAGGCACTCTCCCTGCTTAACAACCAGCAACTCGAGCTGGAAGAGTTGCTGCCTGATGACCTCCGCGGAAATTTGAAAATCCCGCCGCTGGCAAGTGCCCTGACTTATATACACCGGCCACCAGTCGCTGCCGATGTGGCCGCCCTGGTTGAGCGCCGGCATCCGGCTCAGCAACGTCTCGCGCTGGAGGAGTTACTGGCGCATAACCTCAGCGTGCAGCAATTACACCGCCGGCAACGGAAACTGCGCGCGCCTGCATTGACTCAGCAGACTCCCCAGGAACAGGACTTTCTCAAGCAGCTGCCTTTTAAACTGACCGGGGCACAGTTGCGTGTTATTACCGAGATTCAAAAAGACCTGGCGCAAAGCCACCCCATGCAGCGACTGCTCCAGGGAGACGTTGGATCCGGCAAAACAGTGGTCGCGGCCATGGCTGCGTTAAGGGCCATGGGTAACGGTTTCCAGGTTGCCATCATGGCACCCACGGAACTGCTCGCTGAACAGCACTTACGCAGTTTTACTGAATGGCTTGAGCCACTGGGTATTTTACCGGTGTGGCTAAGCGGCAAAGTCACCGGAAAAGCGCGGCAAAATGCGTTGCAAGCCATCAACCAGGGCGCGCCCCTGGTGATCGGCACGCATGCCTTGATGCAGGAGGGGGTCCACTTCGGCAAGCTGGGTCTGGCAGTAGTCGACGAACAACACCGGTTTGGAGTGCATCAAAGGCTGGCTTTACTCGACAAAGCGGGCGCTGAATCCCTGCATGCACATCAATTGATCATGACTGCAACTCCGATCCCCAGAACCCTCGCCATGACCGCCTATGCCGGCCTGGAAACTTCGGTAATCGATGAGCTTCCACCGGGAAGAAAGCCGGTCACGACCGCAGCGGTTTCCGATGAACGGCGCACCGAGGTGGTATCCAGGGTAGCTGCCGCCTGCCTCGAGGGAAAGCAGGCTTACTGGGTCTGCACGCTGATTGAGGAATCAGACACAGTGCAGGCGCAGGCGGCTGAAGAGGTAGCCAGGGAACTGCAGTCCAGTTTGTCCGCAGTGGAAGTCGGACTGGTGCATGGGCGGATGAAGCCCGTGGACAAGCAACTCATCATGGATCGCTTCAAAAATGGTGACATCCAGCTGCTGGTCGCGACCACGGTTATCGAAGTCGGGGTCGATGTACCCAATGCTTCCCTCATGATCATAGAAAACGCCGAGCGCCTGGGGCTGGCGCAACTGCATCAGCTCAGAGGCCGCGTCGGCCGGGGCGACCAGCAGGCTTCCTGCGTCCTTCTATACAGCCCGCCAATCGGACCCCTGGCAAAGGAGCGCCTGAACATCATGCGGGAAACATCAGACGGATTTCGTATCGCCGAGAAAGACCTGGAACTGCGTGGACCGGGTGAAGTACTGGGTACCCGCCAGACAGGCATGCTGCAATTTCGTGTTGCCGACCTGGCCCGTGATCAGGAACTCCTTGAAACCATCCCGGCGGTCGCAGAGCGATTACTTGCCAACAATCCGGCAACAGCCGTGAAGTTAATCAGACGATGGATCGGAGATGCGGCGCGATTTGCGGGAGTATGAACGCCTGGAAACCCTGTACCTACAATACGGCCAGTATTCGTGACAATGCATCGATTTCAGATCGGGCCTGGATAACATCCTCCCGCATCTGCTGCATGAGAAGCAGGAATTCAGGGTTGTCTCGCAAAGGCCCCAGCCGGCCATCAATTTCCATCACCCACCGCTCCCGGAAACCCCGCTGATACGCTTCATTGAGCTTTTCCATGGCCCTGGCAGGTTCACTGCGCATCGCCAACAGAATCGCTTCGTTGTAATAAATACCGGGATCATCCACGCCGTTCAGACGTGCCCGCCGAATTTTACGCTCGGCATCCTTCAGTAATTCACCGGCTTCTTCCGTCTGGCCGAGTTGATCCGAGGCGAGCGCCGCCATCGTCACAATCATGACCGAGTCACCGCTGTAGGCAGCGCCATCTTCATCACCGATCGCTGCAACCAGCAGTTCCCGCGCACCGGCAAAATCCCCGCGCACCAGCGCGATCAGTCCCAGCTGCAAGTTGAAGTTCCGTTTCAGCGCTTCGGGTAAACCATCGCCCGCTGTTGAGATCATCTGACGAACCAGTGTCTCGGCCTCTTCGTAGCGGCGTGCGACCATCAGGGTCATCCAGTAAGTCCCCAGCAGATTCTGGTTTTGATCAGCAGTTTCCAACCCCAGCAAGACCAGGCGCTCGGCTTCCTCGGCATCGCCCAACAGCACCCATGTCCTTGCCAGCGAGGCGATATCTTCAGGGTTATCCGGCTGCAGTTGATAGGCGCGGTTAGCCAGCTTCCAGCCTTCGACCAGGTTGCCGTTATAAATCTCCATTTTTGCCATGAAGCGCAACAGAATCGTGGAGTCGGGCCGCAGTTCCAGCAATCCACCCAACATATCCCGGCCTGCTTCCCAGTCGCCCCGGGTGGAAAGATTGCCCGCATAATTGACCATCAGAAGTTCATTCAGAGGATCGCGCTGCATGGCCTGCTGCAGCACCAGGTGCTCTTCCGGATAGCGGCCCTGTTCTCCCAGTACGCCGGCCAGCCACAATTGCGCAGGTATGTAATCTTCATTCAGTTCTAAAGCCTGCCTGAGGGCCGACTCCGCCGCATCCATCTGACCAATCTGCCAACGGGCAAGCCCCAGTGCGGCGAAAGCCTCGGCGGACTCGGGATCAATCGCCAACGCCTTTTCGATCATGGCCTGGGCTTTTTCAGTTGCCT
>Ga0265303_10000067_pt1 | contig 43211 bp, 32 predicted proteins | sample Helome_2_FD_192494 | JGI IMG/M metagenome (GOLD analysis project Ga0265303, IMG submission 192494) | Marine sediment microbial communities from subtidal zone of North Sea - Hel_20160317 (Illumina Assembly) | ecosystem: Environmental > Aquatic > Marine > Subtidal zone > Sediment ... | reverse complement strand
CTGGTCCGTCTGGAGCATGGACCGGGTCTGGGGATCGTAGATGGTGACCGACCAGTTATCCTTCACCGGGAAGTTCGGCGGCAGGTGCAGCTTGTAGGTCTTGGCGCCATCCAGGGGATTGCCCTTCGAGTCGAGACCGGCGATCTGGTAGTCCGAACCCGCCCCCGGCTTGGTCAACGCCATGGCCGGCGTCACGCAGACGGCGTTGTAGTGCATCCACAGCCGTGCGTCCATGCGGCGGGCACCGTCCTTGAGGAAGAAGGCGTCCTTCTCGGGAAAGGCCATGACCCATTCGCTGTCGTCGCCAGGGTAGATCCACTGGCCCGGATCACGGGGGTGCACCGTGTTGGCGCGGGCGTAGGCGTTGCCGATGGCCACGGCATCGACGAGGATCTTCTTCATACGCTCGTCGGGAGCAAAGGGCTTGCCCTTCTCGATGCCGATGGCCCGGATCTGCCCCAGGAGTTCAGCGTCAGCCCAACCGTCGGCCTCTTCCTGGACCAGAGCATTCACATCTTCGTAGAAGCTGAAGTCGTTGGGTGCGATGGTTTGGTAGTCACCCCGACCCGACATGTTCAGGAATTCCATCTTTGGCGGGTTGTCCTTCATGGCCAGCGGGTAGACTTTCAGGTTCTTCTTGATGTTGTCGGCCGCGTCCTTGACGCTGTCACGCACGTATCCACGCATGAAATTCCACACACCATAGGTCTTGGACTCGAAGACGTAGTAGCCACTCGGCACGTCGCCCTCGTAGCCCGGGGGCAGGATAAGATACTTGCCGCCCTTGCCCTTGTCGGGTCCAGCCGCGCCCATGTCCGTGATGTAGCGGAAAAACATGTCATCGAGGATACCCAGCACATCAGGCGGGATCTCGATGACGGTAGGTCCGTCCTTCTTCAGGTCGAGAAAGCCCCAGGTGTAGAGGGAAGTGTTGTTCCAGGTCAACACCAGCGGCTTGGAGTCACCCATATCCTCCGAGATCACGATCTGATTGCTCTTGGTGTGCCCGAGGTTCCGCTGTCCCTTGCGGATGTTGTACATGGAAACTGCGGGCGTCATGTTGATGAACACCTCGACAGCGCGGGCGCGATCCACGAACTCGTAGACCTTTTCGGTGGTATCGCCCACCGGCACACCGTCAAAGAACTCGAGGGTTCCGATCGAGGTTTCGACCGTGTCAGGGGTAGTAATCGATTCCGGGATGTCGGTGGTGTTTTCGTACCTGGGCGCAACTGCCCAGGCCGTGGCAGTCAGCAGAGCCAGAAGCAGCCCGGTAATGCTTGCACTCATCACGCTTGTCCGTTTCATCATTGTTTACCTCTAAAAAATCGGTCAGTGTTAATCGTCAATCTGTTCCACCTTGATGATCGACAGGTGCAGGCCGTAAAGTGTCTCCAGCACGCCGCTCAGTTCGGCCTGGTCGCGTATGATGCCCACCAGGGTGGTTCGTTTCTGCCCTTGTGCACCTGTCTCGCCGGTAATGGACATGCCGGCCAGTCGGTCACTCCAGCTGGCGTCCAGTTCTCCCTGCACAACGACCTGGTAAGTCGCCGGGCCAGCAAAATTCAAATGGGGAAGGCCATTTGGCAAAGTCATGGCTCATTGCCTCCTTTTTAAAAAGTTCATATTCATGTTTCTCCAGGTTTCCTATTCAAGAGGAATACCTCCAAGCGGAAACGATAAGGTCGCAACAAACATGTTGCCCTCAACCGAATTTCGCGTTCCGAATTCCCACAGGTAGCGGAGGCTCAGAAACCCCCACAAGTTTTTTTTCGTCGCCAGCGGCAGCGAGATTTCAGGTCCTGCGCCAAACCCCCGGTTCTTGCCGATCAGTCCTGGCAGCAAATCAAGTTCACCCCCGAAATCATCATTGGTGATTTTCCACTGCGCGTAATAGGCGACTCCAACGGACAATGCTCCATCCATAAAGGATTTTCCGAGCCCGCCTTCCAATGTCAGGATGTCACCAACCCGGATATCCGTATGTTTCTTTTCGCCGTGAATCTCATAGGCAGCGAGGGTGGAAAAAGACCAACTTCTGGCTTGATCTAAATACCAGGTACCGCCCGCAAAAAGTTCAAGCGTCCACATGCCCAGGCCGAGGTTGTCATCTGCATCGGGGTGATAACGTCCGGTTGGCGCATAAATGCCGATTCCGGCGCTATAGTCTGCCCGCTCGTTATGCCAACCGAGGTTGATCGGCTGCACATACAAATCCGTGAACCCCGTTGGGACTCTTTCGATCAGTCCCAGGATCGGTGCTTCGAATTTATTGTTTGTCCAGGCCGGTGCAACCATCAGGCTGTAATTGCCGCCCAGCACCTTCTTTTCGGATACCCACCAGATTCCAATTCCATATGCGCTCACATCGAGCGAGCCGAGTCGCTCGGGATCATAGGCGATGACGTTGCCGTCCCGGTCTCGAAGCGTATCGCCACGATACGCGACGTACAGCGGTACAAAGTAAGTGCCGGGATCCGGCTGGGTCGCTGCCATCAGGCCGGCATCTCCGCCCAGGTTGTTACCCAGAAACTGGGCATGGGCCGCCAAAGGAACCATCAGCCAAACCAGCAGGCAGGCCACCAAACACGATACGCACGATGATATGGATTTCATGACCCAATTATGATTTACGACCCGACTGCACAAATCCCCCATAAAGAGTGGGAAACGGGGGGGTCGGGGGGACGCATTGACCACAGTCTCACCATTTGTAGCCGAGCTTCAATTTGAAAGTCTGGTCCGTCGTTTCGGTATCAAAGGCCGGATCACTGTCATAGTCGATTTCATATTCCGCGCTGCCGACAATGCCACTGATCAGGGGAACACGCACCCCGGTCCAGGACCGCCACAGGAATTTGTTACCACCATCGGCAGCCACGAACCCGGTTTGCCGATGATAGATTTGCAGTCTTTGTTTCCAGACTTTCTGGTCGTAATCGAGAAACCAGGCCGGCCCCCAGAAGTCGACGGAGGGCTGGCTGTAAAAATTGTCCTTCAGGTAATAGGGACCAAGTTCAAACTTGAGGTTCTTGATTTTACTTTCATAAAAGCGATGCCCGATCCCGCCGCCATACATGCTCCGTAGTTGCAGGTCCGCAAACTTGTCTTTCTTGAACATAGCCGCGGCGTGGTAATACCAGTTGCCTTTGAATGTGTGATTGAGGTTAGCCATCACCGACCATTTATCGGTCGATGTAATGCCTCGGGTGGTGTCGTACTCAGCCTGGCCGAACACCAGAAGGTCGTTCTTTTTCCACTTGTTACTCAGATTGAAATCCAGGTCAAATTCGTTTGACTCCGAGTTGCCCCGCTCATTGTCAATCGAGAGATTAATACGCCCGGTGAACTTGTGTCCCTGGCCCAGCTCCCAGGGCTCGGGTTCAATCACTTTCACGTTTGAGGCAGGCACTGTGATCGTTTTCGCGGATCCCTCTGGCAACAGTACAAACTCGTCTTCAACTCGCTTGAACGATTCAACCTGCACGGTTTTATCGTCATCAAGCAGGACGGTCGTTGGCCCATCGAGCACGACTTCGACGATGTCTGCCCATTTGATCTCCAGGGTTCCGACGTAACTGGTCTTCAGGCGAAGCGTTTCGTTGTCCTGGCGCACGATATCGCCGGTTAGCCGGTCACCGTTGGTGATCAGAACCTCGTCGGAAAGTGTCGGGCCGGAGAGGATGAGCATGAGTAAGCACACCATGGCCAAATGCAGAACTCTGACGTCATTGCGCATGAGCTTCTTCCATGTTCAGGGAATAGGGTTATTTTGCGGCGTGCTAAAGATTGCCGCCACCCCCAAAAAGAGGGAGATTTGGTGGGGTGGGTACTCAGGCGGGAGGAATAATGCCCGCTTTTATGGCCTCGGCAACCGCCTGGCGGCGGGTGCTTACACCGAGTTTCTGGTAAATATGCTTGAGGTGATCTTTCACCGTGTGGGTGGAAATAAACAGTTGATTGGCAATCTCCTTGTTCTGCATGCGCTGTGCCAGCAGTTCGAGGATATCGAGTTCGCGGTTGGTCAGGTCTTCAAACGTGTTTGGGAGAACATGAGGGGTAGTTTCTGAAATGACACTGGATTGCCTGATATTCCGAATGGTCAACAGCAATTGACTCACGTATTCAGGATGCACACCCTTACCGCTCAAACGCTCCAGGAGGAGTGTCATCGGAAGGCCCGCCTCCAGGAACGGCCGGACCCAACCACCCGGCCTGGCCAGATCGATCGCTGATTGCAATGACTCCAGTGCCTGCTCCCTTTTGCCCTGTTTATCCAGGACCAGGGACTCCAGAACGGTGATCTCAACCAACTGGATGACGAAGTGGTTGCTCTCGCTGGTTGATCGCATGCTATCGATGAGTTCACGTGCCGTTGACAGACTCTCCGCAGAACCTGACGCCAGCAAAACCCGGACCCGGGTAATCGCAGGAACCTCGAGCCAGATGAACAGGTCAAAGACTCCCGGGACTTCCCTGAATGATGATTCCCAGCCCAATGCCGACTCAATTTTCCCCTGCAAGAGCTGTATTCTCGCCTGGCAGGAGCCGGCCAATACACGGTTTGCCGGGTCATCTGAATCACTGAGATAGTTCATTAACTGGTCGACCGTGCTGTTGGCTGTTTCAGTATTCCCTGATAGTTGCTGTGCCAGGGCGAAACCAGCAAATGCATCAATGACAGCGCGCCGGTCAGTAATGTGAGGCCGGTTCATTATCGTCTGAAATTTTGTGGCTGCTTCTTCAAATGAGCACAAATGCAGATTTACGCATGCCTGAAAATAGACACTCCAGGAATCCACTAATGGGCTGCGCATCGACTTGCCCATGGCAAGCATCCGGCGTGCCTCGACTTCCAGGCCGGGCAAATCACCCGAAAACATACGCAGAAATGCGAGTGCCCCAACCCGCCGCGCAAGGTGGCGCCCGCCGCACTTACGGATTTGTTCATTGAGCGAATGAACTGCCATCTCACCCTGGCCACTCATATACCTGACAATTGTCAGATGCAGGTCGGTCTCCGCCACAATGATTGATTTGTGGGGATCAACCCTGCGTTGTGCGCGTTCCAGCAGGCGAATGGCCTCACCAAGCTGCCCCCCCCAGAAGCACAGGCTCCCTTTGAAAAAATCCAATTCCCCGGCAATTCCGCTGTGTTCCTCTGAATCAACGAGCAGCAATTCTGCATCGTTGACCAGTGAGGCCGCTCTTTCAATATTCTGATGGGAAAATGCCAACCACGTCTGCGCTAAAACCAGGATGATTCTTTGCCGGGTGATTTCCGGTGGAATCAACGCCAGCCAGCGCTCGACTACGTAGACTCTGTCGCTTTCAATTTCATCGTAACAATGCCGCTCAATGATCCTCGCCGCTACCGTTGCATCGCCCGCCTTCATGGCGTGCTCGATCGCTTCTTCAACCAGGCCATTGGTTTCAAACCAGACGCTGGCACGCATATGCACATCAGAAATTTCCTGCACACTGACCTTTCGTCCCAGTTCGTTCTGTAGCAGAACCTGGAACAGGTGGTGATATCGAAACCACTCGCCCTGGGCATCAAGGGAAATCGTAAACAGGTTTCTTTGTTTTAACTGGAAAATAAAATCGGCACCGGCTAGCCCGGCACCGGACATGGCGACATTTCCAGCGTCGCAGGAATATTCAATCAACTCCCCGCAGAATCGATTGAGTACCGATGTTTTCAGCAGAAACTCGCGGTCAATCTCTGACAGGCTTGATAACACCTCATTGAGCAGGTATTCCTGAACCTGCGGAATACCGCCGTGGAGGGAAAAAAGAAATTCATTAGGATTTTTCCTGTGACGTAGCGCCAAAGAGGCCAGGCGTAAGCCCACGGCCCACCCTTCCACCTCCTGCTGCAGATGGGTGATGGATTTGTCACTGGCAGTGCGGCCCGTAGCAGACTCAAGCAGTTCGGCGACTTCTTCCTGAGTAAACTGCAAATCCCGCATCCGAATCTCCAGCATCTGGCCAAGCGCACGAAGGCGGGTTAACAGCACCGGCGGGTCGCGTCTCGTGATCAGCACGAAATGAGCCTGGAGCGGTGGGTGAAGCAGCAGCCCATCTATCAATTGATGCACATCGGAGCTCTGAGCAAGGTGATGGTAGTCATCGAGCACCAGGGTGACAGGCTTTTCTAAATTGCTGAGTTCGTTAAGCAGGTGACAGACCAAAGATGCAATGGGTGGAGGTTCAGAACCGCTATTCAGCTCGTGGAGCACTTCACTGGCTTCCGGAAACCTGATGGCTATCGCCCCGGCGAGGTATGAGATGAACTGCCGCAGTTCGCCGTCACCCGCATCCAGCGAAATCCAGATCACGGGATGCACCTGGCTATCCATCCAATGGCTGACCAATACACTTTTGCCATAGCCGGCCGGTGCCGACACCAGGGTCAGAGGCACATTAAGTGAGCCATCCATCAGGGTCAGCAAGCGATCGCGGCGCACAAGATCTTCACCCAGCTGAGGTGCGCAGAACTTGGTCTGAAGGATCGGCAAACTATGCTCAGAAAACGGCATGGGGACATTGTAACGAGAAATTGGGGTCAGAGCCCTTTTTCAGGTGGCAGCACCGGCCCGCCCGGCGGGGGTCTGAATGACGGGTAATGTTGAACCATCACCCTGGCCCCATATCAGGCGCTCACTCGCGGTAACTCCCAGCGCTTTACGTATACACATACATTCGTTAAAGCCAGTTCTCAATCCTCAGTCCAGGTACCCGCTGAATTTCTTTTTGGTTGTTGGTGACCAGGATAAGCCCCAGCGAACGGGCATGCCCGGCGATCATCATATCGTAGGGACCAATTACCGTGCCGGTGCGCGCCAGTTCAGCCCGAAGCTGTCCAAAATGCATCGCTGCATGATAATCGTAAGCAGGGACATTCAACCTGGCGGCCAGGCCTTCGATCACCAGCAGATTGGCCTCCACCCGGGTCGACTTTTCTGCACCATAGATCAATTCCCCGATTGAAACCGGGGAAATGCTCATTTCTCCGGTGTGTTGTTTGAAGGCATCGCGAACCTTTTCAGGTCGGTTCTTTATCGTGTAGATCGCAATGTTGGTGTCCAGCATGTACTTGAGCACCTAAAACTCCTCGCGCTCCTGATCGGGTGGCTGCTCGCGCAGTTGCAGAAAATCTTCAGATACTGCGGGACCGTCGAACCATTCATCCCAATCGCATCCAGCGGGTGTAATGACACGGGTGTTTCCGATCGCCACAATTTCAACTTCCGTGACTGAATCCCCAAAAGCCACCGCTTTGGGTAGTCGAACAGCTTGTGTCTTGTTGTTTTTGAACAATTTTGTACGTGTGTCTGACATGACCGCCCTAAAAGTATATACACAATGTATATCCATTTTACACCAGGCGTTGATAGAAAATCCATTTTGGCTTGTTCAAGGGCGGGTCGAGATCGCAAATTTCCTGAATTAGCGTCGGAAAGCTGATGTTCATCTACCAGTTAACCGGGTTCCGGTTAAGCGGCATGGTCATGCAGCGGCACCCACCGCCGCCTCGAGACAGCTCTGAGCCGTGCATGGTTACCAGGGTGGACTGGCCCGGTTCCAGGGAAGCTTCCTCACTGATGACCTGGTCAGCAGTGACAATCCGGAAACCATGACTCGACAATTCCTCGGCGGTGGCCTGGTTGTGCTCGAAGCCCATGATGTGGCCCGGAGCCATGGCGAAAAAATTGGCACCCGAAGACCACTGTTCTCTCTCCTGGCGCAACTCGATGTCGCCACCACAGGAAATTGGTTTCAGATCCAGGCCCTGGGTTCGCAGGGCTTCCAGCACACCCGGATACTCCACAATGCGCTTGACCTGCCGTTGTTCGTAATTCACATGGAAGGCCCTGCATCGGTGCAAACCGGTAATCAACGGTGGAAAGACGACGCAACTGTCGCGATCGACCATGGTAAAGATCATGTCCAGGTGAATGGTGGCCCGGGACTTGGGAATCTCCACCACGACGAAGTTCTGTACCCCGCCTTTGCCGGCAATGGCGCGCATCAACGTGTCGATACCGCGGGCGGTTGTGCGCTCGCTGTATCCGATCATGATCAGGTCATCGCGCAGCACCAGCAGGTCGCCGCCCTCGATGGTGATTTTCTCACTGGTACTGGTGGTACCGTCAAAGTAAAAACCATCCGACTGGATGCTGGGGTGGTATTTGAAGATGGCTTTCAGCAACAAGGCCTCCGCGAACCTGGGCTTGAACGCCATTGAGCCAATGATGACACTCTCATTGACCGCCATCACGGCATCCCGTGTGAAGAATGCATTGGGCAGCGGCGGGATCGCATGACGCAGGGGGCTGAGGTACTTTTCCAGGCTGTCTTTGCGCATCGGTGTTCCCTGGAACAACTGCGCAGCCAACTCGGCGTCTTCCATGTCCTTGAGTTCCTGAGACAATTCTTCGCAACTGTACAGATTCACCAGTTCATCGATCAACAACCCTTTCATGCGTTCGTCGCCCAGGGCATCGCTCAGCAGATCCTCGAATTCATACACATCGGCAACCCGGCGCAGCACACCGGTCAACTGGTCGTGTTCTCTTTCGGCCAGTTGCAGGTTCAGGATGTCGTCATATAGCACCTCGGCTGCACTGGCGGGCGTCATATTCTCAATTTCCCTGCCGGGGCGGTGGACCATCACGGCATTGAGTGCGCCGATCTCTGAGTCCATTTTGATCTGGGTTTCTCGCATGCTGTTCCCTGGTTTTGGCTGGCGGATTTATTATCGCATCCCATGAGCGTACTTGCGATCAAGGTCAGTTGCATGGTGCTGAAATCGCCACTCCAAGTGTGTTTCCGGTTGGGCTGATACAGAGGGCGTGCGTCACTCATTGCCGGGGTTTCACAAATTGACGCGCTCCGTATTGAGGACACCGGAGCAGGGCGCTGATACTATCGTCTGGCCGGCCGCATGGCTCGAAAAGGATGAATCTGATGAAAATTCCAGAGGATATTCATGTGAGTAGATCAGTTCTGGTCACCGGGGCGGGCGGCGGCATTGGTCGCGCCATTGCAGAAGGTTTCCTCGCCGAAGGCTGCGCGGTACATGTTTGTGATGTGAATCCGTCGGCCATAGACGATTTTCTCGCGTCAAACCCCGGCGCTACCGCAACTGTGGCAGATGTCAGCAGCATTGATGACGTTGAGCGGACGATAGCTGATTTGCTTCGATATACGGGCAGGCTGGATGTGCTGGTAAACAACACCGGTATGGCCGGACCGATTGCGGCGGTTGAGGACATAGAAACGGCAGACTGGGATCTGACCATTGCCGTTGACCTGAGCAGTCATTTCTACTTTACCCGCAAAGCGGCGCCCCTCATGAAAAAGACGGGCGGCGGCTCGATCATCAATATCGCTTCCAGTGCGGCTTTTCACGGATGCCCTTTGCGTTCTCCTTACGCGGCGAGCAAGTGGGCCATGCTCGGGCTGACCAAAACCTGGGCGATGGAACTGGGCCCCTATGGGATTCGTGTGAATGCAATTTGTCCGGGAAGTGTGGATGGAGAGCGGATCAGGGGTGTTATGGAGCGTGATGCCAGGGCCCAGGGAAAGAGTCTGGACGAAATTCGCCAAAGTTACCTGCTGCAATCTTCGCTGCGGACTTTTATCGATCCGGAGGATGTCGCAAGCCTGGCATTATTCCTTGCATCAGACCAGGGGGCAAAAATCTCCGGCCAGGCGTTGGGCCTGGACGGCCATACGGAATCTTTTTCAGTCGATCTCAAGTAATTCGGGAGTGTATTTTGGAAGCAGCATGGTTTGAATCATTTGGAAGCGCTCAGGAAGTCTTACAACTGGGTGACCTGGACTCACCGCAACCGGCGAGCGGAGAAGTCCTGGTCAGGTTGGTCACCAGCGGCGTCAATCCCTCAGACGTCAAGAAGCGGGCCGGTTCAATGCCTGAGCTGCTCGATGGTGGAGCGGTTGTTCCGCACAGTGACGGCGCCGGCGTAGTCGAGGCAGTGGCAGAGGGTGTGACCGCGCTGAGTCCGGGAGATCGTGTCTGGGTATACCAGGCTCAGCATGGCAGGCGTTTCGGAACGGCAGCCGAGTACGTGTGCCTGCCGGAAAGCCGTGTTGCGCCTTTGCCGGAAAAGGCATCATTCGAGGTGGGGGCATGCCTGGGAATCCCGGCCATGACGGCGCATCGCTGCGTTTTCGCTGACGGTCCGGTCAGCGAGAAATCTGTACTGGTCACAGGCGGGGCAGGCCGCGTCGGGCATTACGCCATCCAGTGGGCGGCAGCGGCCGGTGCCAGGGTGGTTGCAACAGCCAGCAATGCCGGGGATGAAATGGCTTGCCTGCAAGCCGGCGCCAGGGCAGTGGTCAACCACCGGGAAAAAGGCTGGTCGGGTGATGCGGTTGCAGCGAATGGCGGCAACAAATTTGATCGCGTAATCGATGTTGAATTCGGCGCGAATCTCGAACAGGTTCTGGATTTGATCAAGGTCAGTGGGACCATTGCCACTTATTCATCATCACAGGACATGCAGCCGGCCATACCGTTCTACCGCATGATGTTCATGGACCTGACGGTGCGCCTGGTGATTGTTTATGACATGCCGGAGCGGGCCAAGCGCGAAGCCATCAGTGACATTACAGAGGCCCTGGAGGCCAACCGTTTGACCCACCGGGTTGCTCAAGTTTTTCCCATCGCGGAGATTGCTGCAGCGCATGAATTGATAGAGCAGGGCGGTGTTCGCGGTTGTGTGCAACTCTCGCTACGGGGCAGCCGCAGCTAGCTGTGCCTCGCAGGATTGCGTCATCTTTGACGTGCTTTTTGCCAACTGGCGCATGACACCGCCGGCCTGAACTTTGAACGCCGGCGAAACATCCAGGCCTGCGCTTTTCAGGCCCCTGGCGGTCCAGGTATTACAGGTGTTGAAGAGGTAGTATTCACCAACGCCTCTGAAAAACAGGCTGTTTTCCAGTGGTCCTGTTTGTGAGAACACGATGTTCCTGTCTTTGTTCCTGTAAAAACTGTTTTCAATAAAACTGACCAACAGGGCGTATTGCCGGTTTTCCAGGCATAGAATTTCCATTTCGGAATCAGCAAAATAAAAGTCAGGTTGCTCAGGAATCGCCTGCGTGTAGACAATGGAGTCAGTTGGCCAAAGTACCGCTCTGAGCGTCAGGCCCAGGGATTTTTCCTCAGTTTGATAATATTCCTTGTCACCCCAGCCGAATTCAATGTACGGCGTATTGCCAAAGCGAGAGACCAGTTCAGGCAATAGGGATTGGATGGTAGCGGCAGGAATGACGAAGCCGGTGTGCCATCCGTGTCGAACTACATAAACTGTGGTAGCTGCCGGAACAACAATTTCAGTTGTTTTAACAACATGAGGTTTGGTAGAGCAGGCGCAGACAACCAGTAGTGTTGCAATGAGCGCTGTGGAAAGAACCAGGGCCCGGGAAATGCGGTGGATGTTGGCTGGCTTTGGCACAAAGAGTTCTATCCATGCAGTAAAGAACGAGTATAAAACACGCTGTATTCGAGGTACATGGATCGCATTTATTGGCGTAGACTAGGAAATACGTGGCCTATTCCTGGATTTGCTTATGACTTTTCTTGAACTGTTCCGCGACTGGAAAGACACACAAGACTATCCTGCCCAAACCGTAATTTTTACGAAAGGGGCACCGGCTGATGCGCTGTACGTTGTCCTTTCCGGTGAAGTCGAATTGACGCTGCACGGTGACTTGCTGGGTACAGAAGGTGCGGGCGGTATCATCGGTGAATTGGCACTGATCCCATCAGCCGTCAGAAACGCTACCGCCACTACCATCGGCCAGGTAAAACTGGCCCGGCTCGACCGTACTCAACTGGGAAAATTAAGCGCAAACAACATCGACTTTTCACTTCATGTCATGGCTGTTTTGGCCAATCGGCTACAAGCCGTTGACGGTTTCATCAGCGCGCGAATCGATTCGGTGTAGAAGCTGACCTATGAATTTACTGGACGTATTCAAAGATTCAGAAGAACTGGTACAGTTTCCTGCCGGAGCCGCGATCATCACCGAGGGCAAGGAAGGGCACCATATGTACGTGGTGATGGAAGGTGAGGTGTCTATTTCACTCAAGTCCAAATTGCTGGCGACTGCAAGACAGGGAGAGATAGTCGGTGAGATGGCACTGGTCAGTTCCAATCTTCGCAGCGCCACCGTAACCGCAGAAACAGATTGTCTGCTGGCTTCAATTGACCAGGCAAGTTTCGAAGCCCTGTTGAAGCACGTACCGGAGTTTGCGCTTTACGTCATGGATGTACTCGCCAGCCGCTTGCAAAACGCTTTTGAAATGATCGAGTGACTGGCGCTGGTTACGGCCCGGACGCAAGCCGCTCCAGCCAGTTGCCCGCGAGCTCAAGCCACTGATCTGTTCCATCTTCTTTGCGGCCGGGGCCAAAACCGTGTCCGCCGCGTGCAAACAAATGAAGCTCGGCTTCCACTCCGGCATTTTTCAATGCTTCGGCATAAAGCGTCGATTCGGTGAAGTGGCAGGTATCGTCGTCGTATGAATGAACCAGGAAAGCAGGGGGTGTGTCGCCATTGACACGCTCAAGCACGGTCTGTTCCTCGATTTCCTTGCGGGTCATCTGCCGGTGATAAAGCGTATCCTCCAACCACTTCCGGTTTTCGGGTGTGAGCCTCGTCACGCCATACACAAGCATGGAAAAATCGGGATTTTCTGCCGGCTCAGGCGAGCGATTTACGCTGACGGCGGTGGCGAGATGGCTTCCCGCTGAAAAGCCGAGAACTCCAAATTTCCTGGCGGCGAATCCCAGGCCAGTCTGATTTTCCCGCAACAGTTTCAGTGCACGGCGGACATCGGCGCCCGGTACCAACTCGGGCTTGGTGGCTGTTTCCGGGTTAGGAAGTCGATATTTAAGCACGGCTGCGGTGGTCCCTTGCCGGGCCATGGCCTCGGCAATTTCGTAACCTTCGTGATACACCGCTTCCGTCTCGTAGCCCCCACCGGGCAGGATAATAACGGCCATGCCGTTGGCCTCGCCCCTGGGTAGATACAGAGTCAGTGTGGGATTGACGACCTGGTAGGCACAAGTCACTTTCCAGCACAACGCTTCGTACTCCTCGAGTGCATGTGGTTTGGAGTACGGTGGTGGATCTTCGCCCCAGACCGGGATCACCTGTTGTGCCGGTAATACCGGACTCAAGCCAGTCAGGAGAAGGCAGAGCAAAATCCGTATTGAATGGTTGATTATCATTTTTTTCAGAATTTCTGTGGCACCACCCGCCGTTCAGAAAGATTGAGTTGATCGTCATAGCGGTTGGTCATGTCCCGTTCGCCCAGCTCCACCTCCTCCATGTGCAGATCCTCATAGGGAATCAGGCTGAGAAAGTGGGAAATGCAATTGAGACGGGCGCGTTTCTTGTCATCTGCCGGAACGACATACCATGGCGCATGGGTTGTATCCGAGGCGAGCAGCATGTCGTCCCTTGCCTGGGAATATTCGAACCAGCGGTTGTAGGATGCGACATCCATCGGGCTCAACTTCCATATCTTGCGCGGGTCTTCGATCCGGTCTCTGAAGCGTTTGTCCTGGACTTCCATGCTGGTGTCGAGCCAGTACTTGATCAGGATGATTTCGGAGTTAACGATGGTGAGCTCGAAATTGGGTAAGAACTGGATAAACTTGACGTATTGCTTCTTCGTACAGAATCCCATCACCCGCTCGACTCCAGCCCGGTTGTACCAGCTTCGATCGAATATCACTACTTCACCCGCACCCGGAAAGTGATTGGTGTAGCGCTGGGAGTACATCTGGGTTTTTTCCCGGTCGCTGGGTGCCGGCAGGGCAACCACCCGGAATATTCGAGGGCTGACCCGCTCGGTAAGGCGCTTGATCACGCCGCCTTTACCTGCGGCGTCCCGGCCTTCGAACACGACGATGACCTTGAGCCCTTTCTCCTTTATCCAGTACTGGAGTTTGACCAACTCACCCTGCAATTTCTCCAGTTCTTTCTCGTATTCCTTGTTCGATAGCTTTTCGGATTTTCCTTTTTTGCTGTTTCCCATTGACTGGCTCCGGTCAGTTTGACTTGTCTCAAAGGTACATGACGCCCGGGTTTTCGTATAGAGGCCTCAATAGACCAGGGTCTGCATCGCATGCGCAGGAATGGTCAGTTCCGCTTCATTCGAGCCGACCATGAAATTGTACTGCATCTCCTTGTCACTCTGGTTCATCACTATCGTGGCGATGCTGTTGTCGGGGTTGATGAATGACGTGGTCAGCAGGTGACTGCGGCTGCTGGTGGTGCTCACCCGTTGCGCACCCGGCCGGATAAATTTGGAAAAGTGTCCAATGTAGTAATAGGTCGGTGTATAAATCAGCTCTCCGGTATCCGTGTCACCGTGTACCGGCGCAAAACAGAAATTGCCGACATGGTTGGGTCCGCCGTGCTGGTCCAGCAGGATATTCCAGTCGGTCCAGCCCACGGTGCCGGCGTTGAAGTCATTGATCATCGAGCGCCCGTATCTTTCGGCATTTGGCCAGTACTGATAACGGTCCGCCGAGAATTTCTCGTTGGTCCCTTCGGTGAAGATCAGTTTCTTGTCGGGATAGGACTCGCTGACGTTGCGCAGGTTTTCATGCATGGTTTCGCCGCCGGCCCAGGTTTCATACCAGTGAAAACCGATGCCCCAGGCATATTTCGCGGCTTCCGGGTCTTCAAAGATGGTGTTGGCCCGGTGGCTGATCAGGTCACGGTTATGATCCCAGACGATGATTTTCTTATCACCCAGACCTTCTTTCGCCATGGTCGGGCCCAGATGATCACGCAGGAAATCCCGCTCCTCAGCCGCCGTGTAGATTGAAGATTCCCAGATCTGAACCGCCATTGGCTCGTTCTGAATGGTAATCCCCCAGATGGGAATGCCTTCGGCCTCGTACGCTTTGATAAAGCGGGTGTAATATCTGGCCCAGGCATCGCGGTACTCAGGCAGCAGTTTACCGCCGTGCAGCATGTCTTTGCTGTCTTTCATAAAAGCCGGGGGGCTCCAGGGGCTGGCGTAGAGCAACAACTCACCACCAGCAGATTCAATAGCGCTTTTGATCAACGGAATGCGGAATTCGCGATCATGATCGATGCTGAATGTACTCAACTCGGCATCGCCTTCCTCGATATAGGTATAGCTGCCGCTGGAAAAATCAGCGCTGTGAATCGTGGTGCGGGCCAGGGTGTAGCCGATTCCATCTTCAGGGTCATAGTACGCGCTCAGCAATTCGGCCTGTTTTTGTTCCGGCAGCCGGAAAAATACCTCCGCGCTGGCGTCGGTGATGGCACCGCCGATTCCGAGAAATTCCTGGAATCTCTTGTTGGGGTTCACAAAAACCGACACCTCCGACTCGGAAGGCTGTTCTGCTGGAATAAAACCATGCTGCCCGGTCAGGGCCAGGCGCTGGTCCGTATCCATGGCGGTCGTGAAGACGCTGATCGTTTTCCCATGGACAGAATATGGACTTTCTCCTGCCAGTGCAGTGAGACCAAAAGAAAGCGTGCAGATCATGAGAAGAAGGCTAGAGATACTATTTTTCATGGGTCATTCCCGGCTCGACAAATGTTGCGATCGCCAGAAGTATACCCATTTATGCGCTGTTCCCCACCCGGCAACGCAAGGGCTCTGCGGGCAACGCCTTGTTATTGGGTGAATTCAGAGACGATAATGCCTGTTGCTTAAACCCGAACGGAAGAATCGGAAAATGATCAAACTGAACCAAACCTCGTATATCGCCGGCGAATGGGTAAGCCCTGATGGCACAGAATTTCAATCCATGAACCCTTCTACCGGGGAAAGCCTTGCGTCATACAAGAGCTGTGGTCGCCAGGAAGTCGAAATGGCGATGACGTCAGCACATGCTGCATTTGCCGAGTATCGCCGCTGTGACAAGGATCAGATCGCAAAATTTCTCAACATGATGGCTGATGAAATTGAGGCACTGGGTGAACAGTTGCTCGAAACGGCTGATTTGGAAACCGGTCTGGGTCTGGTTCGGCTAACGGGTGAACGCGGCCGCACTTGCGGGCAGATCAGGGCTTTTGCAGCCATTGTTGCCGCAGGGCACTGGCTGCAAGCCAGCATCGATACGGCCGTGCCGGAGCGCGCTCCGCTACCGAAGCCCGATCTGCGGCGGATGATGATTCCGATCGGACCGGTGGTTGTGTTTGGCGCTTCCAATTTCCCGTTTGCGTTCGGTTCGGTAGGTGGCGACACAGCGTCGGCGCTCGCCGCGGGGAATCCGGTTGTGGTCAAGGGCCACCCTTCGCACCCCGCGACCAGTGAGTTGTTTGCCCACGCGCTGGATCGTGCGATAAACAGCAGCGGCATGCCCAGTGGTGTCTTTTCCCTGTTGCAGGGCTGCACCAACGAACTGGGTGGAGACCTGGTCAGGCATGACCGGACCCAGGCGGTAGGATTTACCGGATCGCTGGGTGGCGGCCGTGCATTGATGGATATCGCGGCTGCGCGCTCCAGGCCGATTCCCGTCTACGCCGAGATGGGCAGTATCAACCCGGTTTTCATCGCAGAAGATGCGATGGCCACCCGTGGCGATCAAATCGCTGCAGGGCTGGTCGCTTCGGTCACCATGGGAACCGGACAGTTCTGTACCTCCCCCGGTGTCGTAGTTACAACACCCAATAGCGGATTTAACGCGGCGGTCGCCAGTGGGCTGAGCGAGGCAGCCAGAGGCGTGCTGCTGAATGAAAAAATCGGTCAGAACTTAAGTGCCTCGTTGGGCGCGATAGCAAACCGGGACGATGTGGAGTGGCTCAATCCGGTTAAACCCGACGACTCCGACACGCTGATTCCGCCCAATTGCGTGTTGCAGACCACGGCTGCGGCATTCCTGGCTGAGCGGGCTTTGCAGCAGGAAATATTTGGCCCGGTCACGCTGATCGTGGAATGTGATGATCCCGTCCAGATGAAAAAAGTTGCAGCAGGTCTGGAAGGGAACCTGACCGCAACGGTCCATGCGACGGAAAAAGACGCTGACCAGGCCTCCGCCCTGTTTGAACTGCTTGACAAAGCCGTTGGCCGGGTGATCTACAATGGTTTTCCGACCGGCGTAGAGGTTTGTCCTTCACAGCAACACGGCGGGCCATACCCGGCGTCTTCCGCTGCGGCGACAACCAGTGTCGGAGCTGATGCAATGGTCCGCTTTGCGCGCTTTGTGGCCTACCAGGATCTGCCGGACGCTTTGTTACCCCAAGCCCTGCAAAATGAGAACCCTTACCAGCTGATGCGCAGAATCAATGGAACGTTCAGTCATTCAGCCATTGCGTAGAAACGTGAGGAGCACGATCAAAAACCCCATTATCCGCGGCTTTAATCCCGATCCGAGTATTGTCCGGGTCGAGGACGACTACTACATTGCGACATCCACTTTTGAATGGTTTCCCGGCTGCCAGATTCACCATTCGAGGGATCTGAAAAACTGGCGTTTGATTGGGCGTCCTCTGGACCGGATATCGCAACTGGATATGAAGGGCGTGCCTGACTCCTGCGGTGTATGGGCACCCTGCCTGACGCATCACGAGGGTGTTTTTTACCTGCTCTATGCCAATGTGCGCCGTTTTGACGGGCCCTGGAAAGATACGCCCAATTACCTGGTGACAGCTACTGATATCAATGGCCCATGGTCTGAGCCTGTGTATCTGAATTCGAGCGGATTCGACGCCTCATTCTTCCATGACGATGACGGTAGAACCTGGCTCGTCAACATGGTCGTTGACCATCGCAATGACCGGTTCTTCGGGGGCATCATATTGCAGGAATTCGACCAGGTGACCAGGCGGCTGGTGGGCGCAATCCAGCACATTTTTGACGGCACCGAAAAGGGCTGTACCGAGGGCCCGCACATCTATAAGCGCAATGGCTATTACTACCTGCTGACTGCAGAAGGCGGCACCGCGTATGAGCATTGCATAACCCTGGCCCGATCCCGCAAGCTGAACGGACCTTACGAGGTGCACCCGCAAAACCCGATCATTTCCGCCTGGGAACAACCGGATGCCTATCTGCAGCGCACCGGCCACGGCGACATCGTCGAAACACAGAATGGAGACTGGTACGCAGTATTCCTGACCGGGCGACCGTTGACCCGGCGCGGTCACTGCATCACCGGACGCGAGACGGCGATAGAAAAAGTGGAGTGGCGGGATGATGACTGGCTTTACCTGGCCTGTGAAGGCAGGCAGGCGCGGCCGGAAGTCGAGGGGCCCGGTTTGCCGGACTATCCGTTCCCCGAAGCACCCAGGCGGCTTGAATTCGATGACGAGACCATCGACATCAATTTCCAGGCACTCCGTATTCCAATGACGGCGGACTGGGTAAACCAGTCCGAGCGCCCCGGTTACATGCGCCTGCACGGCCGGGAATCTCTGTCATCCTGTTTTGAGCAGAGCCTGGTGGCGCGCCGGGTCCAGGCACATCACGTGGTTGCATCGACCTGCGTTGAGTTTGAGCCGGATAACTTTCAGCAAATGGCCGGGCTGGTTTGCTATTACAACACTTATTATTTCCACTATCTTTACCTGCACGGCGATGATCTGGGCGCTGACAGGAACAAAAAGTTTCTTAGCCTGATCAGCAGCGACCGCGTCTCTTATGACTTTCCGCTGCAACAGCCTGTTGCCATTACGGGTGTTTGCCGTGTGTATCTGAAAGCCGACTACGACGGAAATGTCCTGCAATTCTTCTATGCGCCTGAACCGGGGGCCTGGATAAAAATCGGCCCGCAACTGGATGGTGCAATCCTTTCGGATGAACACGCTTCCAACGCCAGCGAGCGCTTCCACGCTGCCTTCACCGGCGCGTTTGTCGGGATCGCGTGCCAGGACCTGTCAGGACAGGGGGCATGCGCTGATTTCGACTGGTTTGAGTACGAAGAACAATGAGTTATCGGATTCAGTCCAGCACCAGCTCTTCCCGCAGGCTGAATGCCTGGGGTTTTTCTGAAAACCACGACTTGGCCTGGCTCCAGGCCCCTTTGAAAAATTCGCTCTTGCGATAGGCTTCCAGGTCACCCTCGCCATCCCATTTGCTGTAAGTATAAAAAACATTGGACAGGCTGGAATCCCGGTGCAGTTCCAGCTGCCGGACTCCGGGGAACTGGCGAATCCGGTGGGCAATTCCCTTGAAGTGAGCCAGGAAATCGTCGACATGCGCCGGCTGGAATTCCATTCGTACAATTCGTGTAATCACTGAAAGTATGCCTTTGTCTAATTGCGTTATCTGCAGGCCAGCATGACAATGGCCCGTTGCAGACGAGTATATATGAGCTGGATTGGTTGAGCGTGCTCATAGATAATGAACCGCGGATAAAAATAATGAGTAGATTTCCCAAGAAAACACTCGCTGACTGGCAGGCGCTGGCCACCCGGGAACGCAAAGGCCGGCCAGTGGAAGATTTGACCTGGGACACCCCCGAAGGTATTCCGGTCAGACCCCTATACACGGCAGAGGATATTGCGGGCCTCGATCACCTGGGCTCGCTGCCGGGGATGGCGCCATTTGTGCGCGGACCCAAGGCCACGATGTATGCAGGACGGCCGTGGACCGTGCGCCAGTACGCGGGTTTCTCCACCGCTGAAGAATCCAACGCCTTCTACCGCAAGAATCTGGAAGCCGGTCAGACCGGCCTTTCCGTTGCCTTTGACCTGGCGACCCACCGCGGTTACGACTCCGATCACCCGCGCGTGGTCGGAGATGTGGGCAAAGCCGGCGTGGCCATTGACAGCGTTGCAGATATGAAAATCCTGTTTGACGGTATTCCACTGGACAGGATGTCGGTTTCGATGACCATGAACGGTGCTGTTTTACCGGTAATGGCCATGTACATCGTCGCGGCGCAGGAGCAGGGAGTTTCGCAGGATTTGCTGGCCGGTACCTTGCAGAACGATATTCTCAAGGAGTTCATGGTCCGCAACACGTATATTTACCCGCCGGCCGCTTCCATGCGGATCGTATCCGACATCATCGCGTATACCTCGGCCCATATGCCCCGATACAATTCAATGTCGATATCCGGCTATCACATGCAGGAAGCCGGGGCGACCAGTGCCCAGGAATTGGCGTACACGATAGCCGACGGTATTGAATACGTGCGCGCAGCAATTGCCAGCGGGCTGGACGTGGATGCTTTCGCGCCACGGCTTTCCTTCTTTTTCGGCATCGGCATGAACTTCTTCATGGAAGTGGCAAAGCTACGCGGTGCACGCCTGCTGTGGGCGACCTTGATGGCAGAGAAATTTTCGCCCAAAGACCAGCGTTCCCTGATGCTGCGGACGCACTGCCAGACGTCCGGTGTCAGCCTGACGGCAAAAGACCCGTATAACAACATCGTGCGGACCACGGTGGAAGCCATGGCGGCCGTGCTTGGAGGCACCCAGTCCCTGCACACCAATTCGTTTGATGAAGCGCTGGCGTTGCCGACCGAGTTCTCGGCCCGAATCGCCCGCAATACCCAACTGGTTCTCCAGGAAGAGACCGGAATCACCAAAGTGGTCGATCCGCTGGCTGGTTCCTATTACCTTGAAAGTCTGACCAGTGAACTGGTGGCTGAGGCGCGTAAACTGATCGACGAAGTGGAAGAAATGGGCGGCATGACACGAGCTGTTGAGTCCGGCATGCCCAAGTTACGAATCGAAGAGGCATCTGCCCTGCGCCAGGCCCGGATCGATCGTGGCGAAGAAGTCATTGTTGGCGTCAACCGGTACCAACTGGAAGAAGAACCGCCGGTCGATATACTGAACATAGACAATACCGCGGTACGCGAGTCCCAGATAAGCCGCCTGCAGCAAGTAAGAAGCAGCCGCGACGAGGGTGCCTGCAAACAAGCGCTTGATGCGCTGACGCGCGCCGCCGGGGAAGAGAATGGAAATTTGCTGGCGCTGTCCGTTGAAGCTGCGCGGGCGAGAGCCACCGTGGGAGAAATATCAGATGCGCTCGAAAAAATTTACAGCCGGCATCGCGCCGTGACCCATTCCATTTCAGGCGTGTATGGCTCCGCCTATGAAAATGACGAGGACTATGTATCCATTCAAAAAGCGGTGCGGGAATTCGCCGAGGCTGAGGGGCGCCGGCCCCGGATGCTGGTGTGCAAACTGGGCCAGGACGGGCATGACCGGGGCGCCAGGGTGATAGCGACCGCTTTTGCGGATATCGGTTTCGACGTCGACATTGGGCCCTTGTTTCAAACCCCGCAGGAAGCCGTTCGCGAAGCCGTCGAAAACGATGTGCACGTGATCGGGATATCCTCGCAGGCGGCCGGCCACAAAACACTGGTGCCCCAGGTGATTGGGGAACTGAAGAAAGTAAAAGCGGATGACATCATAGTGGTTTGCGGCGGTGTCATTCCCCCGCAGGATTACGATGAAATGCTGGGCCTGGGCGTATCTGCTGTGTTCGGGCCGGGCACCAATATTTTGCTGGCTGCCCATGAAGTCCTGGAACTGATCCGCAAACGTTAAAGGAAGTCTTATGCAAGAAATTGTTGATCAACTGGAAAAAAAGCGTCAGGCGGCTGCGCTGGGCGGCGGTCAGGCCCGGATTGATGTGCAGCACAAGCGCGGCAAATTGACCGCACGTGAACGTATCGAGTTGCTGCTGGATGAGAACAGTTTTGAAGAGTGGGATACCTTCGTCGAGCACCGCTGCACTGACTTTGGCATGGCCGACAAAAAGATTCCAGGCGATGGCGTAGTCACCGGTTACGGCACGGTAAACGGCCGGGTGGTGTTTGTATTCAGCCAGGACTTTACAGTTTTTGGTGGTTCGCTGTCCGAGGCCCATGCCGAGAAAATCTGCAAGGTCATGGACCACGCGATGAAAGTGGGTGCACCCATTATCGGACTGAACGATTCGGGTGGAGCGCGAATCCAGGAGGGAGTGGCATCGCTTGGCGGCTACGCTGATGTGTTCCAGCGCAATATGCTGGCCTCCGGTGTCGTTCCGCAAATCTCGGTCATCATGGGTCCCTGCGCAGGCGGTGCTGTTTACTCCCCGGCTATCACTGATTTCATATTCATGGTGAAGGACAGCTCCTACATGTTTGTGACCGGGCCTGACGTTGTAAAAACGGTGACCCATGAGCAGGTCACGGCAGAACAACTGGGTGGCGCAATCACCCATTCAACTGTTTCGGGTGTCTGTGACCGTGCTTATGAGAACGATGTTGAAGCATTGCTGATGGTGCGGCGTTTCATCAATTATCTGCCTGCAAATAATCGCGAAAAGGCGCCATTCAGGCCCACGCCTGACCGCGCTGACCGCAACGAAATGTCGCTCGACACCCTGGTTCCGGACAGCCCCAACGTGCCATACGACATGAAGGAGTTGATTTACAAGGTTTCTGATGACAATGAGTTCTGGGAACTGCAACCAGAGCACGCCCAGAATATCGTCATCGGTTTTGCCCGCATGGATGGTCACCCGGTAGGCGTTGTGGCCAATCAACCGATGGTCCTGGCGGGTTGCCTGGACATCAAGTCTTCCATCAAGGCAGCTCGTTTCATCCGGTTTTGTGACGCCTTCAATATTCCTATTCTCACTTTCGTGGATGTGCCGGGCTTTATGCCGGGTACCGCCCAGGAGTTTGGCGGCATCATCAAGCACGGCGCAAAATTGCTGTTTGCGTACGCTGAAGCCACCGTTCCCAAGATTACCGTGATTACTCGTAAGGCCTATGGTGGCGCCTATGACGTCATGGCCTCGAAGCACCTGCGCGGTGATGTGAACCTGGCCTGGCCCAGCGCAGAAATTGCGGTCATGGGGCCGAAAGGCGCTGTGGAAATCATTTTTCGGCAAGATATCGGTGACGAAGAGAAAATCGCCGAACGCACCGAAGAGTACCGGCGCAAGTTTGCCAATCCATTTATTGCCGGTAGCCGGGGCTATATTGATGACGTGATCGCACCCCATGCCACTCGCAAACGTATTTGCCGGTCGCTGGCCATGCTGCGGGACAAGAAGCTGGAGAATCCGTGGCGCAAGCACAACAACATTCCGCTGTAACGCTGAACACCAGAGGATCTGCCAGTGTTTGACAAAATTCTGATTGCCAATCGTGGTGAAATTGCCTGCCGCGTCATTAAATCTGCGCAGAAGATGGGCATCAAGACGGTCGCGGTTTACTCCGATGCGGATCGGGATGCCCTGCATGTCCGATTGGCGGATGAGGCAGTTCATATCGGGCCACCTCCGTCGGTGCAAAGCTATCTTCTGAAAGAGAAAATCGTCCAGGCCTGCCTGGATACCGGGGCGCAGGCGGTACATCCCGGTTATGGATTCCTGTCCGAAAACTCCGGATTTTGCGAGATGCTGGCCCAGGCAGGGATCGCCTTTATCGGCCCCGGGACCCGGGCCATCCAGGCAATGGGAGACAAGATTACGTCCAAGAAGTTGGCCGATGAGGCGGGCGTCAATACCATCCCTGGCTGTAATGACGTGCTACGGGATGCAGAACATGCCGTTGAGAAATCGAACGAGGTTGGTTATCCGGTCATGCTCAAGGCAACAGCTGGAGGCGGCGGTAAAGGCATGCGTATTGCACGTAACGATGATGAATGCCGCGACGGTTTTGAGCGGGCAGCCAACGAGGCGCGTTCCAGTTTCGGTGACGACCGGATGTTCGTGGAAAAATTCATCGAGGAACCGCGGCATATCGAAATCCAGGTCATGGCCGACAGTCACGGCAACGTCATTCACCTGAACGAGCGTGAATGTTCATTGCAACGCCGCCATCAGAAGGTCATTGAAGAAGCGCCATCACCTTTCCTGGATGATGCCACCCGCCAGCAGATGGGTGCCCAGGCCGTAGCCCTGGCGAAGGCCGTGGAGTACCAGTCCGCCGGTACGGTCGAGTTCATCGTTGACTCGAAACGTAACTTCTATTTCCTCGAAATGAATACCCGTTTGCAGGTTGAACACCCGGTGACCGAATTGATAACCGGCATCGACCTGGTCGAACTGATGATCCGGGTCGCGAACGGCGATAAATTGCCTGTTTCACAGGAACAGGTGGGTATCGAGGGCTGGGCGATTGAGTCTCGGGTTTATGCCGAGGACCCGTTCCGTAACTTTCTGCCTTCCATCGGCCGGCTGGTCTACTACCGCCCTCCCGCAGAAAATGCTCATGTCAGGGTAGACACAGGAGTGTTTGAAGGCGGTGAGGTCTCGATGTTTTACGATCCCATGATCGCCAAGCTCATCACCTACGGGGCTGATCGTGAAGAGGCAAGGTCACAAATGCGTGCAGCGCTGGACCGGTTTATCATCCGTGGCGTTTCCAGCAACATCAGCTTCCTGTCAGCGCTGATGGTGCATCCCAGGTTTGTACAAGGGGCGATGAGCACGAATATGATCGGCGAGGAGTATCCCGACGGTTTTCACCCTGCCGATGTGCCCCACGAGGATCCATCCATTTCGGTATCCGTGGCGGCCTCGATGGTTCGGGGTTACCGCGATCGCGCCGCCCGTATCGATGGCCAGTTGCGGGGGCATGAACGCCTCGTGCCTGACGTATGGGTGGTGGTCATGAACAATGAGTACCATGAGGTTTCCATCGTACCCGCCGCCGGCGGCCACGACGTGGAATACCTGGGCAAAACCTATGCCGTCAGAAGTGGCTGGGAATTTGGCCAACCGTTGTTCAGCGGCACCCTCAATGGGGAAGAAATTTTCGTCCAGGTCGAGCGCAGGGGACAATTCTATCGCCTGGCTCATGGCGGTTCGGAAGCGGACGTCCTGGTGATTACACCACGCGCCGCAGAGCTGATGAAACACATGCCGGTGAAAGCACCACCCGATATGTCGGGTTTCCTGTTGTCGCCGATGCCTGGACTGTTGGTGTCTCTCGCTGTGAAAGAGGGTGATTCCGTTCGGGCGGGTGAAGAACTGGCCGTGCTCGAAGCCATGAAGATGGAAAATACGCTCTATGCGGAACGCGACGGGGTCGTGGCAAAGATAAATTTCGAGGCGGGTGCCAGCCTGGCCGTGGACGACAAGATCATGGAGCTGGAATAGCCGCGTGAACCAGCAACTGGCCGACCGGGTATTGAGTGGAAATCGCCGTGCGCTTGCGCAGGCCATTACACTGATAGAGTCTACCCGGCCGGACCACCGCTTAGCCGCCGGCGAACTGCTGGAACAGCTGCTGCCCCACGCCGGCAAGTCCATCCGGCTGGGTATTTCCGGTGTTCCTGGTGTGGGTAAATCTACCTTCATTGAAGCCCTTGGCAATCACCTCATTGACGCCGGTCACCGGGTGGCCGTGTTGACGGTAGACCCTTCATCTGCGATTAGCGGTGGTTCCATTCTCGGCGACAAGACGCGCATGGAATCGTTGGCGCGCCGGACCGAAGCCTATATCCGTCCCTCACCCTCCGGCAACACGCTGGGTGGAGTGACCCGCCGCAGCCGCGAGGCGCTCATGTTGTGCGAAGCCGCGGGATTTGACGTGATCATTGTTGAAACCGTTGGCGTTGGGCAATCCGAGACCCGGGTGGCGGAAATGACGGACATGTTCATGTTGCTGCTGTTGCCAGGCGGCGGTGATGAACTGCAGGGGATCAAGCGTGGCATCATGGAATTGGCAGACCTGGTGCTGATCAACAAGGCAGATGGTGATTTACAGGCCCTTGCCGGTCGATCGGCGGCGGAGTATCGCGCAGCTTTACGACTGCTTCACCCACGCTCAGCAGGATGGAAAGTCGAGGTTCAGACCTGTTCAGCCCGGGAGGGTAGTGGCATTGATCAAGCCTGGGAAACGGTCCTGAGGCACCGGGAAATGCTGGAATCGACTGGCCAGTTCACCCAACGGCGGGCGGCGCAGGCCAGGGGCTGGATGTGGTCTGAAGTGAACGACAGCCTGATCACTGCATTACAGGGCGACCCGGAGGTGCGCAAGCAAATTCCGGCACTGGAAGCCGCCGCCAGCGCAGGAAAAATTCCACCGACCACCGCAGCCCGTCAACTGCTCGATATTTTCCTTAAACGCCACAAAGAGTGGGACTGAGTTACCACTCCCGGAGGACGACATGAACGACCGGCCGTTCAAAGTACTGGGTATTCAGCAAATCGCCGTGGGCAGTCCCGACAAAACGAGGTTGCGGACGCTTTGGGTGGATGCCCTGGGTCTGAACCTGTGTGGCGAATTTCAGAGTGCCGCGGAGAATGTTGATGAAGATATCGCCGCTATGGGCTCGGGCCCTTTCAAGGTTGAAGTGGACCTGATGCAACCGCTGGACCCCGGCCGCAAGCCCTCGGTTCAGAGCCCTGCGTTGAATCATGTCGGCCTGTGGATCGACGACCTTTCGGCCGCGGTTGAGTGGCTACAGGCGCAAGGCATGCGTTTCACGCCGGGTGGCATCCGCAAAGGGGCTTCAGGCTACGATATTTGTTTTATTCATCCGAAATCCAGCGAGGAATTTCCGCTCAGTGGCGAGGGTGTGTTGATTGAACTGGTGCAGGCGCCCCCCGAGGTATGCGAGGCATTTGAGCGATTAGGTTGATTCACAGCGCGCTGCTGGCTATTCTACCAGCCCGCACAAAATCCAGGTAAACACGCCGTGTCTGCATCCGACAAAAACATCTTGTACATCTTTCCCGGGCAGGGATCACAGTATCCGGGCATTGGCAGTGACCTCTACCAGGAGCACGCCGCTGCACGGGCAGTCTATGATCAGGCCAGCGATGTTCTTGGCTACGATATCGCCGAACTTTCTTTTCGGGATCCGCAGGATCAGATTAACCTCACCCGCTTCACACAACCGGCGTTGTTGACCCACTCAATCGCCTGCCTGCAGGTGTTCAGGGACCTGACAGATGACAGGCTCAAGCCATCGCTCGCGGCCGGGCACAGTCTTGGCGAATACTCAGCGCTGGTTGCGGCCGGTGTGCTCAGTTTCGAAAGCGCTTTGCGCCTGGTTCAGCAACGAGGTGACCTCATGGGTACCCACGGTGAAGGCGAGATGACAGCCTTTCCCCTGAACGTTGAAGCGATCCGTCCCATTGCAGAGCGTCACTTTTGCGCGATTGCCGGCTGTAATTTGCCCGAGCAAACGGTCATTGGTGGCCGCAGCGAGGACCTGGGAAAGGTTGAGCAGGCCGTGGCGGAACAATTTGAAAGAGCGCGAGCCACCAGACTGAAAACAGAAGGCGCTTTTCATACCTATTACATGGTCAAAGCGGCACAGAATTATCGTGCTGTGCTGGAATCTGCTGAGTTTGCTGATTCCGAAACGGGTGTGTTGTCCAATTTTACCGGTGGGATTCACGATGCGGGCCCGGCGGCGATCAGGGCCGGCCTGTTTTTCCAGCTATTCCATCCGGTGTTATGGCACGCCAATATGCAGACAGCATTCGACCAGGGCATTGACCTGGTCTTTGAATTTGGCGGCGGCATTGGTCCGGCAGATGAGCCTGCTGGCAAGCGGCCGAATCTGCAGGGAATGATCAAGCGGGTATTGCGGGCTTCGGGGCAAGCAGCGGAATACCAGGCAGTGATTAACAACGGTTCTGTGGCGGCCGCGGTAGAATTCGCCAACCAGGCCTGAGCCGTGGAACGAGTGCAAAAATACAAATCGTGGCCTGCCAGCCTGGCTTTCCTGTTTCTTGCACTGCTTCTGGTTTCCCTGGCTACCCGCTTCTGGGCGGCTGAAAAAGGTTTTCGGCTTACCGGACCAACCCACATCGCTGCCGGAGAAGGACAGGTGTGGGTCTTTACCTCCGGGGACCTCTATAAACTTTCACCGGACGGTGATTCGCTCGGCGTTTTTGGCGCATCGATTACCGGCCTGAATACCGACCCGATTGACCTTGCAGTCATGACCGACGGGCGTTTGCTGCTGGCGGAACAGGACCCGGCACGGATTCGCCTTTGCGGGACGGACGCCTGGCACTGCGACACCATCCTTGACGGAACTGTTGCAGCTATCAAACGCCAGTTCAAAATCCTGTCCGGTAATATGCCGGGAGAGTGGCTGTTGACCGATGCCGTGGGCGACACCTTGTGGGAAGTTCGTGAGCCGGATAATGCGCTGGCCGGGATGGTACCGGAAGGAACGCTGGCTGGCCCCAACGGCCTTGTCTTCGATCGTAGCGGCAATCTATGGGTCGCGGACACAGATCATCGAAGAATAATCGAATTGCTGCCGGCTGCGGAAGGTGGCTACGTGCCGGGCCGGGAACACAGCGCGGTAAACGATTTGACGGAAGGAAAGCGCTATTACCCGATGATGTTGGTCCTGGGACCTCGCGGAAAATTATGGGTTACGCAGGCTGCGGACTTCAGTAAAACGTTATCAGACCTGGTGGTTTATGATCCGGAACAGGGGGTCGAGGCACTCGTTGTGCTTCCTGAAGGCGCCTTTACAACCGATATCGCCGTCAACGGTGACCAGGTGCTGGTGACCGACCTGGAGCAATTCGTAATCTACCAGGTTGACTCAAAGAGCATGAAAGCCGGCGGATTCGGTGACAGTGTTTTCCGTCAGAACATGGCTCAAATTCAGGAATCACGAAGTGCATATGATCGCCTCGGGGCCTGGTCACTGGCATCCCTGTCGATTTCCGCCGTGTTAATGATCCTGTTTGCGATCCAGGCAACGCCAAAAGAAAAGCGCTGGACGGCGCCACCGGACGTTTTCGATCCTGAAAAAACTTCCGGCGAGATTCCACAAACCAGGAGAGTGCACTGGCTGGAACGCAATCCCAGGACCGAAATGGTTTTCAAGTGGGCGGAACGGGTTTTTTATACTGCCCTCGTCCTGCTGGTCGTGTGTATCCTGATCTTCTATGCCTGGCTGCAATCCGAAGCGGCCCAGGCAATGCTCCCGGGCAAGCTGACGAAACTCAATGAACTGGGTATTGCCCTGCTGCTTGCCGGATTATTGGCTGCTTTGCTGGTCCAGGTCGTCCGCCTTTCCAAACGCGCCATGAACCGTAAACTGGGAACGGATGGCAAGCGGGTGTATATCCATCTCGAGGATGGCCGTGAACTGGCTGTAGACCCGTCTCAGCTGGCGTATACCCACCGGATGATCCTTTACCGCAAGTACACGATTCCCTTGCAGGGCGGTGCCCGGCAGGCTTTGTATTTGCCGGGAGAACTGGATACCTGGCTGGCGCCGCTATTGCGCCAGGCCCGCAAGATTTCTGAGTTCCAGGCGATGAAACATCAGTGGGAACACCGGGACGAAATGCTGATCTGGACAGTGATCGCAACAACAGCAGCGGCGGTGCTGCTGTTGACGATCTACATGATGGACGCGTGAACCCGGTCAGTTGCCCCCCAACTGCGCGTCGCGAGCCGCTTTGAACTCTGTACCTTCTTTCCAGTTGGGCCAGTCCTCACTGTTGGCGACGTCCAGTCCGGTCTTGAAGTACATTTCCATGTCCTCCATGGCGCCGGTCACGTTCCAGCTAAGATCGTATTCATCGGAAACCCGGTGGTAGTGGTCCTTGGTGTACTCATTGGCTTTTTCCATGCCGTAGGCCACGCCTTTTTCCCGATCGTCGTAACCACCCGAGGGGTACAGCATCGGTACGCCTTCTTTCGCCAGTTCGAAATGATCGGAGCGGTAGTAATAACCCTTTTCCGCTTCGCGGTCGCCCTCCACCACGCGTTCCTGGGCAGCCGCCGCTGCCGCCAGGTAGTCGTCAAGGTCGCTCATGCCCAGTCCGACAACGGTGATGTCCCGGGTAGCGCCAAACGTGTTCATGCCGTCCATATTCAGACCGCCCACGGTGTTCTTCAATGGGAAGAGCGGGTGTGCGGCGTAATACAATGAGCCCAGCAGACCCTGTTCTTCAGCGGTTACCGAAAGGAACAACACGCTGCGGCGTGGTGCCTGGGGCAGGGACGCATAGGCCTTTGCAATTTCCAGCAGGGCAGCTGTGCCGCTGGCATTGTCCAGCGCACCGTTGTAAATCTGGTCGCCTTCCAGCTTGGGATCGGTTCCAAGGTGATCCCAGTGCGCCATGTAAATAAAGATTTCATCCGGCGCTTCACTGCCCCTTAACAGGGCCGCCACGTTGCGTGAATTCACTTTTTCGACCTGGTTGGTCAGCTCAGCGGATGCTTTGAGCGGCATGGGCACAGCGGTAAAGCCTTTCTGTTTGGCTTTTTCGTACATCTGGTCCAGGTTCATGCCCGCCTTGGTAAACATGGCCTCTGCATGTTCACGGGTTATCCAGGCTTCCATTGATACCAGACCTTCGCCCTGGTCCGGCAATACCATGTCGAATTGTGGCCCGGTCCAGCTGTTTTCCACAGTGGGCCAGCCATAAGCGGCCGGTAGTGTGTCGTGAACCATGATTGCGCCAGTGGCGCCTTGCCTGGCCGCTTCACCAAACTTGTAGTCCCAGCGGCCGTAATAGGTCATGGCATTGCCGTTGAACAGTTCGGGGTCCTGGGTGGCATAACCCGGGTCATTGATCAGTATGACTACCGTTTTGCCTTTGACTTCCACGCCTTCGTAGTCATTCCAGCCGCGTTCCGGGGCGTTGATGCCGTAACCGACAAAAACAAGGTCTGAGCCATCTATGGAAGTTTCAGGCACTTGCTGCCGGGTCCACATCACCTGGTCCGGACCGTAGGCGAGGATCATGTCTTCACCCTCACCACCACTGATAATGAGTTCTGGCTTGTTGGTAGCTTCCACCCAGGCCAGCGGAACGTCCTGCGTGTAGCTGCCGTTATTGGCAGGTTCGAGCCCCAGTTTCTCAAAGTGGGAGACCAGGTAATCCACCGTCAACTCTTCGCCCGGAGATCCCGGGGCGCGACCGCCAAACTCATCGGAAGCCAGGGTTTCGACGTGCCTGCGGTAATCCGCTTCGGTCATGGCTTCCACACCCATGGCAATCGGATCATTGGCGTGCGCCGGTGCTTCAGCCGGCGCTACTGCAGGAGCGGTTGTGGCTGTCGTTGCAGGCGATGTCGAATCTTCGCCACCGCATGCGGTGAGCAGCGCCAGGCTAACCAGCGAGGCAAGGCTTAATTTATTGAATTTCATGATTATTGTCCGTATTCCTATCGATTTGAATTACCAGATTTTTACCCGGTCTTCGGGCGGCAGGTACAAAGCATCGGATTCTGCAATGTCAAACGCTTCGTAGAACTCCGGTACGTTTCTGACTACGCCATTTACGCGGTACTGGCGGGGTGAGTGCGGGTCGGTATTGATCTGCACCCGCATTGCCTCATCGCGTGATTTTCCACGCCAGCCCTGCGCATAGCCGATGAACACTCGCTGCTGGCCGGTGTAGCCGTCCAGTTCGGGTGACGTTTCACCGTCCAGCGAAAGTTCATAAGCGAGCAGTGCAATGCTCAGGCCGCCCAGGTCACCGATATTTTCACCCAGGGTGAACTCGCCGTTCACGTTCAGGTCATCGAAGGGCTTAAACTGGTCGTATTGCTCGATCAGTTTTGCAGTCCGGTTTTCAAACTCTGATTTGTCCTGGTCAGTCCACCAGTCGCGCAGTACGCCGTCGCCGTCGAAAGTGCTGCCTGCATCATCAAAGCCGTGGCCGATTTCATGGCCGATAACGGCACCGATCGACCCGTAGTTCACCGCATCATCTGCATAAAGATCGAAGTAAGGTGGCTGCAGGATGGCTGCAGGAAACACGATTTCGTTGAGTGGCGGGCTGTAGTACGCATTCACAGTCTGCGGCGTCATGCCCCATTCCGTCCGGTCAACCGGGCCACCCTGGCGCTTGACGTTTGTCTCGTAGATGAACAGAGCAGAACGCTGCATATTGCCCAGCAGGTCATCGGCCTCGATATCCAGGGCTGAATAGTCCTTCCACTTGTCGGGATAGCCGATTTTCGGCGTGAACTTGGACAGCTTGTCCAGGGCTTCCGCTTTGGTCTCATCACCCATCCAGTCGAGTTCCTTGATGCTGACCTCGTAGGCCTTGATCAGGTTGTTGACCAGGTCGAGCATTTGCTCCTTGGCTGCGGGCGGGAAATGGCGGGCGACGTATACCTTGCCGACAACCTCCCCCAGGTTGTTGTTGACGGTTCGCACAGCCCGTTTCCATTGCGGCAACTGCTGTTCCACGCCACGCAGTGTCTTTGAATAAAACTCGAAATTCTGGTTATCCAGTTCTTCGTTAAGCATGCTGGCACCGGCATTCAGCACTTTCCAGGCCAGGTAGGTTTTCCAGGTATCCATGTCGGTTTCGGTCAGAATGCTATCCAGGGCCTTCATGTAGTCAAGCTGGGTGACCACCAGGCCATCGATGTCGCTGATCACAGCCGCTTCCAGGTATGGCTGCCAGGCAAACTCCGGCATCAGTCCGGGCAGCTCATTCAATGGAATTTTGTTATACAGCGCCACCATGTCGCGGGTCTTCTCTTTTTCCAAGTGCTGGGCAGCCATCCGGGTTTCCAGCTCCATGATGGTCTGTGCTGCAGCTTCACCCCCGGCCATTCCGGCCAGTTCAAACATCTTCACGATATGGGACTGGTAAGCGGTGCGGATGTTTTCAGCGTCTTCGCCTTCCTTGAAATAATACTCCCGGTCAGGTAGCCCAAGGCCTGCTTGCCAGGTGTACATCATGTAAGTGGTAGGGTCCTTGAAGTCGGCATACTGGCCGAGTGAAAACGGAACATTGATGCCCAGTTTATTGGCTTCGGCAAAATAAACGGCGAGGTCTTCCTGGTCAGCCAGCGCATGAATTTTTGCCATCTCCCCCTGCAGTGGCTTGACTCCCAGCGCATTCCGGGTGTCCATGTCCATGTAAGAGGTGTAAAGATCACCTACTTTTTGTTCATCCGTGCCCTTCGCAAAGTCACCGTCAGCTGATTCTTCGATAATGACCTTGACGTTTTCAGCAGACTCCTCGCGCAATAACAGGCTCACACCGTCGTAAGAGCGGTCGGCGGGTATTTCGGCCGAGTCAATCCAGGTGCCATTTACGAAGGCGTTGAAATCATCCCCGGGGCGAACCTCGAGGTTCATGTATTCCGGCAGAATGCCCGAGTGTTTTGCTGGGTTGACTGCTTCGGCTACTACCACTTCTGCAGCGTCAGCACCTTCAGTTTTTTCGGCAGATTTTGCCGGGTCATAGTCCAGTCCACAAGCAGCGAGCAGCATGGCGAGCGCCATGGCGGCGATAATTCTGATCATTGGTTTCCGGTCTCCTGAAACGGTATTGGGAAGGGAATAGACGTTAACGCGCAATTATACCGCTAATGTAACCTGTTTTGCTTAACCGGCCATTCGTCCGACCGGATCTTCAAGGCATCACGTCTTTTCATTCATCCCACCAACCCAAAACATCTTTGCCTATAGACCATCGCGGCGGCCTGTATTCGGTACCTTTGCCGAGAATCCAGTAATCATAGGCTTCCTGTATTTGCCCTGTGGACTGCTTGGCAGCAAGCCAGCGCCCCAGCAAGGCGGCGAAGTCATATTCTCCTGCGGGTACCGCAAAGCCTAACGGAACAGTCAGCCTGGAAGATTTCGGGACGACTAAGGCGTATTCAGGGTGCAGCAGAGTCCAGGCTGTGCCGATCTCAGCTTCAACGACCAGCGTATCGATTTCATCAGTTTGCTGGTTGAAAAACTCGTCAAACTTGTCAATCTCCCGCCAGGTGATGTCCATGCCTGCCAGCGATTGCTCAACAGCGGGCTTGATATACTCCAGCGGTCCGGGGTAGGCGATGGTTAATTTCTTCAATGTCTGAATGTTTTCGATAGAAGAAAACTCTTTACGGCGATGGTCTCGCACGATCACGCTCAACTCACCCGGCAGATAGGGGTCGGATAAATCAAGGTCGATCAGCATATGGGTGGACAGCGGCATGGAGCCGACGATGTCGACCTCACCGCTGTTGACCTGGTTCTTAAGCGTGTCCCAACCCAGTGGAACCAGCTCAAGACGGACCTCCATCTCCGTGGCCAGCATATTGAGTAATTCCACGTCAAAACCGACCAGTTCGTTTTGATCGTTGCGAAAGGTAAACGGCAGCCGGTCGGGTATGTATCCGGCGCGCAGGACACCCCGCTGATCAATCCGGTCGACCAAACGCTGACCGGGCGCCAGTGCGCTGACATATCCTGGCGGCAGATCCTGGCGGCTGTCAAAGACCCTCGTCTCTGGGGCAGGCTCAATCAGGCTCATGGCAAGAATGACCTGGTCCTTGTTATAGCTGGTGTCAATGGTAAGGGCAAGGAACGCACGGGTTCCCACCACCAGCAGAATCAGCAAGGCAACGGACGTGTACAGGAATCGAAAAATTTTTCGCGCGGAGATTTTCAGGTTACCTGTCAGGGCGGCTGTCCCAACGACGCTGAATGCCAGCAGGTTCATGGCGGAAACCATCGTATCGAATTTACCGTTAATAATTCCGGTGGGCAGATAAAGCTGGAACAGGTCCTGCGGAATACGCTGAGTGTCCAGCAGGAATGGCAGGGCAACCTGGGCTTTTGCAAAGTAACTGCCAAGTCCAAGGAACAGGAATTGAGGGTATGCGCTGAGTTCCATGCCTGAACCGGCCAGCCAGGCGGCAAAAGGAACGAACAGCAGGGACAGCAGCTTTCCCGTGTTCGGAAAATTAAAAGTGACCGGCACGATCACTTCGTTGAGCGAGTCGGTGTCATCTGAACTCAGCCCGTAGTCCTGGTAAAGTTTCCGGCTGCTTTCGATCAGCATGGGCAGGATGATAAAGACATTCTGAGCGATGAATGCAGTCAGCAACGCTTCCTTGGAGTAGCGGAAGATGTCCCGGTAACGAAATGGCGTGAACATCGAAATCAATATGGGAATTACCCACAACGCCAGGTACAGCGATGCCACGATATAGACGGCGAAATAGGCCTCCAGCCGGATGATTTCCGCCCAGGTCATGGTTCCGGCAGCGACGGCGACAATGGCAAAAACGCCGATGGGCGTGAGGTCTACGACAAACCGGGTTACCCTTCCCAATGCCTCGAGAAATGTACTGAGGGACTGAATCAACGTTGTTTTGTTCGGCATGCCGATCAGGGCGACCCCTACAGCAACGCTGAAAATGACAACGGCCGGGATGACGGTATTGGCCATCGAGTGGAACGGATTCGACGGGATATACAGGTCAATCGGGTTGAACGTGGCCGCAACTTCTTTGGAGTGAGCACTGAAAAATGAAGCACTGACATATTCGGGGAATGCCAGCGGGAAGGCCGTGATGACGACAAAAGCGATTCCCCAGAACAGCAGCATCAACAGGCCGCCTTTGACTGCGAGCAATTTGGCCAGCTTCGCATCCAGTTGCCCCAGGCCTGAGATCAGGGAAACGATGACGTAGGGTAAGACGGTCATTTGCATCAGGCCAATCCAGATATCTGCAATAATCTGCAGGCCTGCAGCTTTTTCACCGAAAAAGAGTCCTGAAACAATACCCAATAACAAGCCGCTGACGATGCGAAACGTCAGGCTGGTTTTCTTTAGGTAACTGCCGATACTGGCCATGGTGATTCAGAGTACTATACTGAAGCGTTTTTTCAATCAGGTTCCTGAAACAGATGCGTGAATTTTCAACACGGAAAACGTGTGCCGGACAGATGGGGGGCGTAGGGGCCTGGTTACTTCTTGCTTGTCTGCTTTTTTTGCCGTCATTCCTGCCCGCAGCTGAAGCTACCCGTCCGCTGATAGAATACGGTGACCCGGGCCTGCAGCAGAAACTGGAGGAACTGGTGCGTGAACAGGGGCTGGCAGGCGCCGCCGAGCGCGGCGAACTCAACGTCGCGTTGGTGATCGTGACCGATCCGGCCAATCCACGCCTGGCGGAAATCAACGGCCACGAAATGGTCTATGCCGCCAGCCTGCCCAAGATCGCTATCCTGCTGGGCGCCGCGGTTGCCATCGAGGAGGACAGGCTGGTGCTGGACGCTGCGTTGCACAAAGACCTCAACGATATGATCCGCTATTCCTGCAACGCATGCGCCACGCGTGTGCTCGAGCAGGTCGGCCGCCGGCAACTACTCGACACGCTGCAATCGCCGGCTCTGCAATTTTACGATGAAGACAGCAGCGGTGGCTTGTGGGTGGGCAAGGATTATGGCCCCGGTACGGCCTATCAGCGGGATCCGCTGGAAGGCCTGTCGCATGGCGCAACGGCTTTCCAGGCGGCGCGTTTTTACTACAGACTCCATACCCGGAGCCTGGTCAGCCCCGCTCTGTCTGAAATGATGCTGGAAACACTGGTTGATCCGGGCATTTCACACAAGTTCGTTAAAAGCCTGGAAGGGTACCCTGGTATAAAAATATACCGGAAATCAGGCACATGGAAAACATACCATGCCGACAGCGCATTGGTTACTTATGGCGGACACGCTTATATCATGGTCGCCCTGGCAAACCACCAGCAGGGTTCATCCTGGCTGGAAAAACTCGCCCGGCCGATGCATCAACTGGCAATAGCCGAGAGTTGGGCTGCCAGCCGCTAAAAACGCTGAATTATTCTTCAGCTGCATTCCCCGGGTTTTCCTTCTTGATCAGCCGGTGCAGCTCGGTACCCATGGTCTGGTGATCGACCGCGGAGTTCTTCCGCAGGATATCCGAGATGACGACAGCGATGTAATGCAGCTTCACGCCATTGACTTCCTCTTCGACGATGGCCACAGAGTTCATGTAGTTATAAACATTGCCCATGTACGGCCTGCACTCGAAGCCTTCTTCTTTCTGGCATTTATACAACGAACCAGATTTGAAATAGACGGCCGCATCTTTCAGCGCAGGCGAGGAGGCGTAACGAATACGCCGTTCGGTCATGTACAACAGGCGTTTGATCTGCCGGCTGCTCCATTCATCAACCAGTTTTCCCTGTTCCATCCTCAACATCAGTTGCATCAACGTATGCGCTGTTGCATAGCTGTTGCCGCCACCGGCTACATTACGTTTGCCCTGGCGTGTAAAAAAGCTGCCCTGCCTGATCTGGTCGAGTGGCAGACCATTGCTTATGACCGGTTCCCAGAAAGTCTGCTGGAACAGTTTGGTCAGCTCGGAAGCTGGCGTTTCCGCGAAAAACGACCGGATTTCCTCTTCGGAAACCGGGTAGTCCTTGCCGAAATGCCGCAATAGCATGGCGTCGCGCATCACCATGGAGGCCGCTGAATTTGAGCTGACGGACAGCATCCAGTCGAGGAATTCCCAGACAGAGCCCTGGTCTCCGACCTCCATCGGCCGGCGGGTCAGCTCGAGGGTATCCACATTGAAGATCCGGATCGTGTGATGATCGCTGACGGAGAAGTTATCGGCGGTCATGATGGTGTCACGCAGGACTGCCGTGCGGCGCGCCAGGTCGTCCGGCCAGGTATCGGCCAGCGCCTGGAAATAACCAAGGGCTGCAAGCAACTTGCCCACGCTGCCCACGTTCTGCCTGTGGTCGCCGCGAAATTCCGCAAACCGCGGCTGGTCCGGGTTTGTCAGGTCAAGTATGGCAAAGGTGTACCGGTCCAGGTTGTCGCCGAGTATCGCCTTGATCCTGGCGGTAAATTGCGCGTCCGGTTCCGGCAGTGTCATCTCCCGGTGGTCGAGCAGGCGCAAATCCACCTGTTCGGTAGTCAGTTGGGCGCCCGGAGGCTGACTACCGCCAACCGCTTCACCTTCGTTTGCCAGGCGGGCGCCTTCAACCCTGCGGATACCTGTTTCATCGTATCCGTCAAGCGGGTATGCATAGACCCAACTCCAACCAGCCAGTGAGGTGAGTAAAGCAAAAAAGGCAAACCATTTCATACGCATCATCATTTTTCCGGTACTCCATTCATGTCCACGATGATGTCGCCGGCGCTGAGGTGCCTGGCTTCCATTTCGTGAAGATATTCAATGCCGAGGGCGGCCTTGCTGTCGAGGAAAGGCCGCAACTGGAACAACCGCAGGTCACCATCCAGAAAGCCAAACTCCACGTCGGCTGGTGCCGGGTTCCCTTCGTCGTCGGTTATGGGCGGAAATTTGTCTGGTAAATGGGTCACAAAATCGACGACCTGGCTAATTTCGGCGGGTTGTAGAACATAGTCACTGCCACTGCTTGGCAGCAATAACAGGCCGCCTTTCGGATCCGGGACCCGTCGCCAGGGTGCGGTTGCGGTTGCCAGCACCCGCACGGGAGAGCCATCAAGCGGTATCCGTAAAGATTCCGCGGCTTGTCCATCGACGGCACCACCCAGACCTTCGTTCACTGCCAACGAAGCCACCGCGCGATTTCCGGTGTCAATATCCTGGGTTACGAGCACGCCGGATTTGTCGGACGCGACTGACTCCAATAACAGGATCGAAGTGTAGACATGCTCGGGTTGCGTCATGTGGGACTGGCGCCAGGCGAAGGCCCGGGCCGTAAACGGCGATGCCCAGACATCGCTGATACTGCGCAGCAGGTTCTCGAATCCGACAACATTGGGCAAAGTCAGGTTGAGCCCTGCACCAGTGAAACCTGCCAGGTCCTCCACGTTGGTATCTGAGCGGACAAAGACCCCGGGAGGGTCCTCCGACCCAAAAGTCTCTTTCAACGCAGCCTTCAGCCGACGTTGGAATTTTTCACTCGGCGTGGTGGTGATAATAATGTCATAAAGTTCTGCTCGAAAAGCTTCGGTCTCTGCAGCAGTCATTGGATCATCCGCGGACATCTGCGCCAGGCGCGCGTAACTGCTTACCATCCAGTCAAATACGGTTCCATCGCCGCCCGGGTAAGGCTGATCAAGTGTTTCCTGTCTGAAAATCCCAAATGGAATGGCGACACCGCGCGAGACATGACCGGGATAGTGGGTCCTTAACTCACCCAGTTTCGCCGCCTTGGGTCCGACAATCCGGCCCGAATCGGCTGCCCTGAGATCATCGAGTTGGACCAGGTCGCGGACACTGAGGTCGAGCTTTTCCAGGTCGGGTCTGATGACAACATTGCCCTGGGCCTCGGCTGCCTTGAACACCATTTTCCAGCTATCCGACCAGAGCGACAGTTCAACCAGTCCGGATTTACTCACCGCCATAACGACGCGCTGGCCGTCGTGTTTGGCTAACTCCGGTACCAGGCTCTGGTCGACGGTGACGTTGGGTATTCCCAGGTTCCTGGCCAGCAACTGAACGTGGGACAGCGGGTTACCCTCACCCGCTGTAAGGATGCCCGCCACCGGTGGCAGGTCCGAGACTGTTTCAGGCAGCATGTAGATACCATCAGACCTGAAGTTTTCCAGTTCGCGAAGGTCCGGTTGCACATGCAACGTGCCCTGCGCCAGTCCCGGATTGAGGGCGGTAAAGCCGACGCCTACATTGGTGTCGAACAGGCGGTGCTTGACGCCGGCCAGGCGATTGGCATCCCGTGACAAGCCATCGAGCACCTTTGAATACACCAGCAAGGGGCTGCCACGTAACTGGTCCTGGATGAATAACATGGCCAGCGGCTCTATCATCGCCAATTGGTCCATCGCTTCGAAAAAGTGCATTCGCAGTGTCTGGGTTCCCCAACCGGGCGCCCGTCCCAGGTAGCTCAAATCCTGCAGGTACTCGTCCAGCGGCAGAGTAGCCTGCCGCATGGACTCCAGTGTCGATTGCATGGCCTTGAGCAGACGCATATTGATCACACCGGTGCCATATGCGGCCTGCCCGGCATAGGCCAGGAAGGCGACGCGTTTTTTTCTGCTGGCGGTGGGTAGGGCGGGCCTCAATTCAGAAGCTGCCCGAAAGTTTTCACCTTCGGCCCGCAGGCTCAGGTCCAGCAGGTCCAGCCGGACCTGTGAGGATTTGACACGCCCGAGATTGCTGCGCAAATCCGCCAGCAACCGGGCCGTGGTTTTGAAACTGTCGGCAGCCGACTCTCCCTTGCGCAGCGATTCGGCGCTGTCCCTGAGGATTTTCTGCAGCCAGGGCGCTGCCGTGTAGCGCTCCGCCATGCTGTCGAGTTCTGTGTCCAGTGGTGCGGATCGATAGATGCCATCAATTTCCTGCGCAAGATCCAGATAGGGTTCACGTTCTGCCTGCGAGCCCAGTGATGCGGCGTATTTCCGCACGGCGTCGGCATCCTCCGCCCCGGGTGAGCCATGGATCTTTGCTCTGAGCGCCTTGAATCCGGGATCTTTGTCGGAAAGCGAGGCTGACACCTGGCGAACGGTCTGGATTGAAGCGCTGTTCGTCCCGTGGGGCAGCATCCTCGCGCCGGCCCGCAGGGCAGGGAATCCGGGACCGATCCAGTAGGGCCGCGAGGCCATTTCGATCAACAATTCCCGGGCGGCAGCGCGTTCATCTTCTTCCTGGATCGCACCGCGGTAGAATAGCGCCCTGCGCAAAATCCAGCCGTCATCGACGCTGACCAGGAATCGTTCAATCAGGATCTGGGCGTAAAGATCGGCAAAGCCCGGATCGTCCAGCGCGGCCTTTACGTCCATTCCGGCCAGGATGTTGGCGACCAGAAATCCCTGCTCACGCAATGCGATCGTTTCACTGCTCCACTCACCATGCTGGAAACCGCCACTGCGCTCTCCGCATGCATAGGGTCTGGGCGGGTGCACGGTACCGTCATTACAGAACCATCGCAGGCGGACAAACGGTCCGCGTTCGAGGGTTTTCATTCGTTCTATCGAAGCGCGATAGGGGGCAGTGTCCATGGGCTCCTCGCTGACCGTTGCAGCCAGCGTTGACGGCAGCAGGAGGCTGGCCAGACAAATCAAGAACAGGTGATGCATATTTCCTCCCCAGACGGGAAAAACCTACAGGTGCAATAGATAATAACTGATTTAAAAAGCGCCCAGTGATTTATACTTCGCTGCTTCTGAGTCCGTTCCAGCCAGCCATGACTGACATTCAGCACACATTGCAGCAGGTTTTTGGCCTGCAAAACTTCAGGCCTTACCAGCAGGAGATTATTGAGCGGGTGGTCGATGGAGGCGACGCCTTTGTGTTGATGCCAACCGGTGGCGGTAAATCGCTTTGCTACCAGTTGCCCGCTTTGCTTCGGGAAGGCCTGGCCATCGTTGTGTCGCCACTGATTTCGTTGATGAAAGACCAGGTGGATGCACTGCAGGCAAACGGTGTCAGGGCGGCCATGTACAACTCCAACCTGGCAGCGGACGAGGCGCGGTCAGTGCTGTCACGCCTGCATGGCGGTGAACTGGATCTGCTTTATGTAGCGCCTGAGCGGATGATGCGTCCCGGCTTCATCCATAGCCTGGAATCGCTCACCATCGCTCTGATTGCCATTGACGAAGCCCATTGTGTCTCACAATGGGGCCATGATTTCAGGCCGGAGTATGCAGCGCTGGGCCAGTTGCGTGAGCATTTCCAGGAGACGCCATTTATTGCGCTGACCGCAACCGCTGACCCCCAGACCCGCGAAGATATCGTTGCAGTGCTGGGTTTGCGCGACGCGCAGAGATTCATCACCAGTTTCGATCGGCCCAATATTCGATATACCGTGCTGGAAAAGCATCAACCGCAAAGCCAGCTATTGCGGTTCCTCGATACGCAGGGGGATGAGTCCGGCATCATCTATGCATTGTCGCGCAGGCGGGTAGAGGAAATTGCCGAGCACCTGGTTGACCGGGGCTTTCAGGCGGCGGCCTACCATGCCGGTTTGCCAGCCTCTGAGCGGAAAAACGTACAGGAGCGATTCATTCGCGACGACCTTTCCATAGTCGTGGCCACGGTGGCATTTGGCATGGGCATCGACAAACCCAATGTGCGCTTCGTGGTTCATTATGATCTGCCCCGCCACCTGGAAGGCTATTACCAGGAGACTGGCCGCGCCGGCCGTGACGGTCTGCCCTCTGATGCTCTGTTGCTGTTCGGCACTCAGGATGTTGCAACTGCGCGCTATCACATTGAAAAAAGTTCTAATGAAAATCAGAAGCGGATTGAATCACATAAGCTCAATTCGATGGTTGGCTTCGCTGAAAGCCTGACCTGCCGCCGCCGTGTTTTGCTGGGTTACCTCGGCGAAACGATGAAAGACGATTGCGGCAATTGTGACATTTGCCTTGATCCGCCGGAGCGTTTTGACGCCACCGAGGCTGCGCGTAAGGTATTGTCCTGTGTCTACCGTGTACGGCAGTCATTTGGCATCAAGCATGTTGTGGACGTCTTGCGGGGTGCAGACAATGAGCAGGTTCGCAAATTTGGCCACGAACACCTTTCTACTTACGGCATCGGAATGGAGTATTCACACGCCGAATGGATGTCCATGGTTCGCCAGTTGATTCACCGGGGATTTCTGATTCAGGATATCGCCGCTTTCTCGGTACTGAAATTGACTCCAGAGGCGTTGGCTGTGCTCAGAAATGAAGAGACGGTTGAGCTTGCGCGTCCGCGGATCAAGGAAAAGGCAGCGAAGAAGCCGGCCGTAGCCATGGAACTGGACGCGGATGACCTCAGACTGTTCGAGAGCCTGAGGACGCTGCGTAAGCAACTGGCCGAAGACAGCGGCGTGCCGCCTTATGTTATTTTCGGCGACGCCGCACTGGTGGAAATGAGCAAGCTTCGCCCGCAGACCGAGATCGAGTTCCTGGGCGTCAACGGCGTGGGGCAGGTTAAACTGGAACGCTATGGCAGCGCGTTTATTGAAGTCATCGTCGAAGACCTTTCCTGGTAAATGAAGGCCAATTCCAGCCTGGCTGAATTCGTGGCGCTGATGGCGTTCACCATGTCGCTGGTGGCGCTGAGTATTGATGCCATGCTGCCGGCCTTTCCCGACATGGCCCGGGATTTGGGCGTTGCGGGGGAAAATGACATTCAGTTGGTTGTCTCGATGCTGTTCATCGGGCTGGCCACAGGGCAATTGTTCTATGGTCCCCTGTCTGATTCGATCGGACGCAAACCCGCTATTTACGTCGGGTTTATGCTGTTTATCCTCGGTTCCCTGCTGTCAATGGCCGCCGCTGATTTTTCCACCATGCTGGCCGGACGTTTGCTACAGGGTATTGGCGCTGCCGGTCCCCGCACCGTATCTGTTGCATTGATTCGTGACCGGTTTCACGGTTCTGAGATGGCCCGGGTCATGTCGTTCATCATGACCGTTTTCATCCTGGTGCCCATATTTGCACCGGCGCTCGGCCAGGGTATTTTGCTGCTCGCGGGGTGGAGAGCCATTTACGGTGCGTTCATCGTGCTGGCTTTATTAGTCCTGGCCTGGTTGAGCCTGCGGCAGCCGGAAACACTGCGGGCGGACAAGCGTAAACCG
>Ga0265303_10000066_pt1 | contig 43587 bp, 45 predicted proteins | sample Helome_2_FD_192494 | JGI IMG/M metagenome (GOLD analysis project Ga0265303, IMG submission 192494) | Marine sediment microbial communities from subtidal zone of North Sea - Hel_20160317 (Illumina Assembly) | ecosystem: Environmental > Aquatic > Marine > Subtidal zone > Sediment ... | reverse complement strand
GATTCCGATGACTTTGCCGCTCGCATCAAAATCCACAACGCCATAGCGTTGGGGGTCCTTAACCAGATATCCGAAAATCAATCCGCCGTCTTTAAGCCGGACCGCTTTGTGCAAAATTGTCGACAAATTGGGCCCGTAAAAAATATTGTCGCCGAGAATGAGGGCCACGTCGTCACCTCCAATAAATTCCTCACCGATGATGAAAGCCTGAGCAAGTCCTTCCGGGCGCGGTTGCTCTTTGAAAGTAAAGGACAGACCGAGCTGGGAACCATCATTTAAAATTCTTTTAAAAATGGGCAAATCTTGCGGGGTCGAAATCACCAGAATCTCTTTTATGCCTGCCTGCATCAGCACGGACAGGGGATAATATATCATGGGCTTGTCATAAACCGGCAACAGCTGTTTGCTGACCCCCCGGGTGATGGGAAACAGTCTGGATCCGGAACCACCTGCTAAAATTATGCCTTTCATCATGCCAAATTCCTGTCTGTTAGTTACTACCTGAATCTTGCACGAGCCCTCCAGAGGCGGACAAGTCGGAGGCTTTCATATCATTAATTTTCATGCAAGATTAAGGTACTACATCATAACACCAATAGACGTGGCTTTCGCATCATGGTGCCTCACATTTTTCAAGATATCCGCAAATACTTCAGGCCGGCTGCATCACAACGGAGCCTACAGCCAGATAGGTGTAATTCTTTGATACAAGTTCATCGTAATCCGGAATCATCCGACGCCCGTCCATGATCAGATAGGGTGGTTTGACCGTATCTTCAACAGTCCGTGAAAACCCGCGGAATTCCTCGCAGTCTGAAGAAATAAAAAGGGCTTGGGTCCCCTCAATAGCGTCTTTGGCCGATTCAAAATATTTTATTTTTTCAAATAAAACGTTTTGAGAAGGGTCAAACTCTGCCCGGGCAGATTCATTGGCCAATGGATCATAAGCATTGATTCGGGATACGCCTTTGCTGAGCAAAGCCTCAACGACTTTAATGGATGAAGCATCGCGCATGTCATTGGTGTGTTTTTTGAACGCCAGGCCCAACACGGCGACTTTTTTATTATTAAATTTAAAATCGGCCTCATTGATGGCGCGATCAACCAGATACACTTTCTGATACTCGTTGACCTCAAAAGAAGCCTCGAGCATCTTGGTGCTGACATTCATTCTCCGCAGCTGATAAATTAAAGAGGCAATATCTTTGCCGAAACAGCTTCCCCCGGCTCCATTGCTCACAAAAGATCCCCAGGTGCTAATTCTGTCGTCAGCTGTGACACCCAGTCGAAGGTCGTCAATATTTACATTTGCGATTTTTTCGCCGAGCTTTGCGCCGACTCCGTTCCAGAAAGAAATATAGGTCAGCAGCATCGTGTTGGCGACATATTTGATCGCTTCGGCAGTTTCGGGTGTCGTTTCAATATATTTGATGCGAACGTGATGTACAAATTGTGAGTAGACGCGGCGAAGTATTTTAAAGTCTTCTTCATGGTCACAGCCCACCACCACGCGATCCGGCCTGCGGGCCTGAGTCACAGCGGTTCCTTCCGCCAAAAATTCAGGATTGGAGGCCACGCCAAAATTTTCCACACCGTGGCTTTTCATAATGCCTTCCAGGCGCCGGGCGGTTTCAATCGGCACCGTACTTTTGCTGACCAGTACGATGCGACGCTTATCTTCTCTTCCCGCCAGAATCTCAGCTATTTGCTCGGCCGCGGCATCAAAATAGGTAAGATTCGTAGAGCCATCCAGATTGGAAGGTGTCGGCAGGCATAAAAAAATAGCGTCCGTACCTTCTATAATGGCCTTCAAATCATTGGAAAAAAACAGTGATTTGCCGTGCGTTTCACGTATAATATTGGATAAACCAGGCTCCATGACAAATTTTTCGATTTCATCAGGCCGCCCTGTGGAAAATGCGTCAATTTTGGCTTTATCGACATCATACGCGTATACTTCATGCCCGTATTCCGAACAGACGGCTGCCTGAACAAGTCCGACATAACCGGTTCCCGCGACAATAAGTTTCATTTTCACCTCTTATCTCATTTCATTAAAACCTGTCTGAATCAGACGGGTCACATATACAAACCAGATCTTTATTTGGGGGGAGGTTAAATATGAGTGTTGGCCGAATTCGCTGTATGCTTTGCTCCTAATAAACACCCAAATCTCTTAAAAGATCATTAATGCCGAGTTTTTGGAGTTTTAATCTTAAAAATTCGGAAATGGTCGGCTGGACGGGCCTCACATTGAGAAACATACTTGCTTCTCTGGGTGTCTGATGACCCTTTTTAATATTGCACGGCTTGCAGGCCGCCACACAATTTTCAAAAGTGGACTTGCCGCCTCTGGATTTTGGAATAATATGATCAATGGTAAGACGGAGCTTCTTGGCACCGCAATAAGCACATTTAAATCCATCTCTGATAAAAACGTTCTTTTTGCAAAAGGCAACTCCTGTTCGGTAAATGGTGCGGATAAGCTTGATCAAGCGCATAACGGCCGGAACTTCGAAAATAGCGCCGCTGGAACTTCTCACAGTTTTGGCGGAATTTTTTAATACCTCAACCTTACCTTTGGCCTGCAAACAGATTGCACGTTTCCAATGAACAACATTCAGAAACGTATAATCTGCATTAAGCAAAATGCAATGTGTCATAGTGTGCTCCATGCTTCTTACCCTTGCTGCCGCTTCCAGGCATTTAGCGCTAATCGACCTCAGACAGACGCTGTGGGTACACCACTGCTGGACCTGTAAAAATTTTAATATAGCCAACCCCAAAAATCAATCCCATATTGCAGTTTGCAAAATATTATCATAATTAAAAGTATGTGCGGCCTGTATTGAAGTATTTGTTATGGATCATTTTGATTTCATCGCCCCGTTTTATGATCAACTGGCCAGACCGCCTGACAGAACCCGTTTTCAGCGGCTGTTGAAATTGCCATATGATGGACGTTTGCTGGATGCCGGCGGGGGGACTGCCGGAATCTCATCCAATTTAAGCGGTATGATTGGGCAAATTGTGGTCAGTGATCTGTTGCGCGTTTTAAAAAGCGGCGGCCGTCTGGCAATAGAGGAATATGACCTTAATCACAATCTATCGCCAGCGAGCATTCTTCGTCTTTGTCAGTGATCACTGTAATGTCTTGGTCGGTTGAGACAGGCGCTTCGTTAAAGTATAAAACTTCGTCATGCGTAAAGCACGCCCGGCGAATAAAGTTTATAATGGTGTTTTCGCCTCTAATGAATCTGTAGCTTTCAGCGTCCTTCACCACTAAAACCGGAACACTATCGATTGCCAGTACTTTCAGGATCAATCGGTTAATCTCGGGTGCGAACTGCCGATTCAGTTCAACCCCGGAAATGTTCAATGATTTTATGGTATCAATCGGGTTTAAATATAAATCACAACTGTTGCAGTTGTTTAGTGTCTCAATAACTTTTTGACAATGGCTGCAATCAGAAGAGAATATCAGGTAAATTTCTTTGGTCGGTGATGAACAAGATTTTACCCCGTAGGACGCATTTTTTAAAGAATAGGTTTTTGATTTTGCACCAATTGGAAAGAAGGTCAAAATAGCAAATGAAAGGCTAATCGCTGATAAAATGGCGACCCCGATTGCCATCTGACGCATACCGTAGAGCATATTCAAAACAATGACAAAAACAAAAATAATCAGGCAGTAGCCGCAAAAAATATGCGCAACAAATATTTGATATGCAATCAGGGCCGTATCAAAAACCAGGCCCGAGACAAGTACCAGTCCAATAAGATCAATATCATATAAAGATTTTGACTTCAGATTGAACAACTGCCAGAAGACCACCTGAAAAAATATAAAACCTAAAATATTTAGGTATAAAGGCGATATAGCGGTCAAACTTTCAACAACTTTGCACCCGGCGTTTAGACAAACACTGGAGCCGGTGATTAAGCGAATCAGGATTTGAAGCGCAATTATCGTACTGGCGCCGAAGGCAACAAACCGCATGATTTTGAATTTTGTTTTTAATTCCATTATAATTTAATTTCGGTGCCCGCCTCCCCTTTGACGGCCGATTCAATCGCCTCGATCGAAGTGATAACTGCGCGTCTACCACCATTGCGAACAAACTGAACCGCAGCTTCAACTTTGGGACGCATCGATCCGGCCGCAAAATGGCCTTCGGCGATCAATTGCGTTGCCGATTGGATGTTTATGTGACGCAAAAATGATTCATCAACAGTTCCATAATTCAGGGCGACACCGGCTACATCTGTCGCCACCAGGAAGATATCAACGCCGACCTCTTCGGCCAGCCTGGCACTTGCCAGATCCTTGTCGATTACGGCATCAACGCCCTGAAAAGCCCTGCCCTCCCGCACCACCGGGATGCCACCGCCACCGCAACAAATGACGATAAAATCTGCAGTGATCAGTTTTTTAATTTCGCGTTTTTCAATGATCGTTACCGGCTTCGGGGACACCACCACACGCCGGTAACCGTTGACGGTTTTTGCGAGCGGATAACCGGACGGGGCATCTTTTTTAGATTTGTAGACCGGACCGATTGGTTTGGTTGGATCAGAAAAGGCCGGATCATTTTCAGCGACTACCACGTAAGTGATCAGGCTGATCAGCGGTTTGACGTTAACCCCCAGATCCATGAGTTGACTGTCCAGAGTGGACTCAATCATGTACCCGATTTGACCCTGGGTTTGGGCGACCAGAATTTCAAGAGGCAGTTTAGGGACTTCGGCGCAACTTTCCTGCTGCAGCAAAAGGTTGCCGACCTGCGGGCCGTTACCGTGGGTGATAATGATTCTGTAATCCTGGGAAAGCCGGGCGATTTGTCGAATGGGCAACACCAGGTTTTTAAATTGCTGGTTCACAGTGCCTTTTTCCCCCTTGCGAATAAGTGCATTGCCGCCCAGGGCCACCAGAAGTATCGGTTTTAGGCTTTTGTTCACTTTTTTTTCCTGCCTTTTGCAGAAATATGCGTCTTACATGTTAAATATGGTGTCAGGTGTCAGTAAACAGATGACGGAGGACAAAAAACAGAAGCCAGATAAGGTGTTTCTCATCCAGCTTTGGTCATCTGTCTTCTGCCGGCTGATCTCTGTCTTCTGAAACGTGATTGCCTGCACCTGCCATTTGATCAAATCATTTCAAACATGCGGATATAAGCTGCTCGAGTGTTGGCTGGCCGTGGTCCTGATACTCATACCTTACCCGCAAAGTCGGCTTTTTAATATTCAACACCAGCGGCAGATGAATCGGGGTGGCAAATAAGACCAGGTCACAATCTGCTTTATCGATGGTGCTTTCCAGATCGCTGATCTGATCGGGCGTGTACCCCATGGCGGGTATCACGTTTCCGATATGCGGATAAACGGTGTAGGTTTCATTTAGAGAACCAACGGCATAAGGGCGCGGATCAATGATCTCGGCTGCTCCAAATGTTTCGGCAGCGACAATTCCGGCACCAAAAGGCATTTCGCCGTGTGTCAGCGTCGGACCGTCTTCTATCACCAGGACGCGTTTGCCCTGGATCATTTCCGGCCGCTTAACCACCAACGAGGACTCGGCCAAAACAATCTGTGCACCGGGGGCATATTCTTCAATATTTTTTCTGACCTGCCATACCTTTTGTGCCGGTGCTGAATCCACTTTATTGATGACGGCGATATCCGCCATAATCATATTGGTTTCTCCGGGAAAATACAGCAACTCATGACCGGCCCGGTGCGGATCAAAAAGCACGATATGCAAATCCGGTTTATAAAAGGGGGTGTCGTTGTTACCGCCGTCCCAGATAATAACATCGGCTTCTTTCTCAGCTTCGGTTAAAATTTTGCCGTAGTCGATACCGGCATATACCACGATGCCCTGCTCAACCAGCGGCTCGAATTCTTCTCTTTCCTCAATGGTGCACTGCTGTTTTTCAAAATCATCATAGGTCGAATATCGCTGGACGACCTGCTTTCTGAGGTCGCCATACGGCATCGGGTGGCGCACAACAACGACTTTTTTTCCCATTTTTTTTATGATTTCACAGACCTTGCGCGTGGTCTGGGATTTACCGCATCCCGTCCGGACCGCACAGACCGCCACAACTGTTTTTTGGGATTTAAGCATCGTGTAGGGTGCGCCAATTAAAATGAAATCGGCCCCCTCAGCCATGGCCAGCGAGGCTTTGTGCATGACTTCCACATGGGGAACATCACTGTAGGAAAAGGCCACCAGATCCACCTGGTTTTTCCGGATCAGCTCGGCAAGGCTGCCTTCGGGATAGATTGGAATACCCTCGGGATAGAGCTTGCCGGCAAGCTCAGATGGATACAGACGGCCGGCGATATCCGGAATCTGGGCGGCGGTAAAGGCGACAACATTGTAACGTGCATTGTCTTTGAAATAGACGTTAAAATTATGAAAATCTCGACCGGCCGCCCCCATAATGATGACTTTTTCGATCATCGCTCCGCCTTTCAATTAGGAAATGGTTTAGTTGAAATTTTAAATTAGTATATACCAAAAAATGTACCGCCTGCAAATATCTTTCACATCTGCAGGGTTCAGAGGTTCCGGGTTCTGGGTTATATCGTTCTATGGTTCTGGTCTCATAGTGCCCGCCCCTGGCTTTCGCGATCAAATCTGATCTCTTTCAGCTTTATCCAACCCCTTCACGCTGAACCTTGGACCCTGCAACCCTATCGATTAAATTTATAATTTGATTCGAAACCAATTTTATATTAGATAATCAGACGGCCGAATTGCCAGCAAGGAAATCCGGTATGACCCAACAACTTTTTCTCCAGAATATCATCGCCTGCATCTGGGACTTTGATAAAACGTTGAGTCCTGGCTACATGCAGGCACCGATATTTGAATTGTATCAAGTCGATCCCAAAAAATTTTGGAAAGAAGTTGAGCAATTGCCCAACTATTACCAAAAAAACGGACTTGATCTTATTTCAACGGATACACTGTATTTAAATCATATATTAACCTATACCCGCAAAGGCAAGTTTAAGGAGCTCAATAATGCTGGATTAAGAAAGCTCGGCAGTAAAATTGAGCTCTACCGGGGACTGCCGCAATTTTTTGAAGAAATTAAACAATTTGTGGCAACAAATATAGAATATCGACAACATGATATTCAGGTGGAACATTACATCGTCTCGACGGGTTTAAGGCAGATGATCTTAGGCAGTAAAATTGCACCGTATGTCGATGGCGTTTGGGGGTGCGAATTTGTGGAGAATGCTCCCCCACCCGGTTATCTGGAGAACGGTGAAAAAACAGCTTCAAAAGGTGCAAAAATCATCTCTCAAATAGCGTATGCGCTGGATAATACGACCAAGACTAGAGCAGTTTTTGAAATCAACAAGGGCAGCAACAAAATCCCGGATATTGATGTAAACGCCATGATACCCGACGCGGATCGCCGCGTGCCGTTTCAGAACATGATTTATATTGCCGATGGACCCAGCGATATTCCGGTTTTCTCATTGATCAACCGCTTTGGCGGAAGAACTTTTGCTGTCTATCAACCCGAATCCAGCAAAGAATTTGCCCAGGTTAATAGCCTGCAAAAGCAAAACCGGGTCCAATCATTCGGTGAAGCCAATTATACTAAGGGCTCCCAGACCGCCATGTGGATAATAAATGCAATTACTGAAATTGCTTCTCAGATCGTTAAAAACCGTGAACGAGCACTGGGGGATAAGATCGGAAAACCGCCTAAACATTTAGCATGACTTAATGGCTAAAAAAGCGCTGCCCGCATGGTTTAAGGCACAAATTAAATATCTTCCGCCTTTGGCGGATTAGGTTTCGTCACTTTCATCGAGAAAGTGACGAAGAAAAATAATCCCATAAATCCTGTTGATCCTGTCTAAAAGAAAATGAAAAAAGTAGAAAACCTAACAAAAGTGACTCTCCGACTGGAAGCCGGTACAACGGCAGACCACATGGATCTTACCCCGGCCGGTTTAGAATTTAAATTCATCTTTGGTATCGACCCTGCCGGTATGTGCCCTTTTGAATATGAATTGATCAACAAAAATGAGGACGAACTCGTTTTGCTGCGCCTCAACAAAGAAGAGATACATCATTTTTTAGTGCATCTCCACCTTCCCCTTATGGATCTGTTTGAAGAAAACGAATCGTTCTTTCTGAAGGTAAAAATTCTTAAGATTGACCAGCCCAGCAGCAAAGAAGTGATCAAAGCCCTGGCGGAAATGGCATCACATCCTGGAGATTGTGATTGCGGCTGCGGTTGTTAGCTATCCCTCACTTGACGAAAGACAAAGAAAAGTTATTATTACATAAAATACAGGCGGATGCAGTAAATATCTGGCCGGTGGTTGTCCGGAGCCGAAATATACGGCATCACGACTTCTTCGAGGTATGATCAAACGGACACGCAGGTCAAAATGAAAGGAGGAGGAGGATGTTTAAAGAATTCAAAGAATTTGCGATGCGGGGCAATGTGGTTGACATGGCCGTCGGTATTATCATCGGTGCTGCCTTCGGCACCATCGTCAAATCCTTGGTTGACGATATCCTGATGCCGCCAATCGGCGTGTTGCTCGGCAATGTTGATTTTTCCAACCTGTTTGCCGTTATTCAACAGGGGGCCGTTGCCGGTCCGTTTGCCACGGTGGCCGAAGCACAAAAAGCAGGCGCGGTTACCATCAATTACGGCATTTTCTTTAATACGGTTATCAGCTTTTTGATCGTCGCCTTTGCTGTTTTTCTGCTCATCAGAGGCCTCAACAAACTGAAACGAGAAGAAGAAGTACCGCCCGAGGAACCAACGACCAGGGAATGTCCGCACTGTTTTTCAGAAATTTCAATCAAGGCGACACGCTGTGGCTTTTGCACTTCAGAATTAACCTCAGCATAGGCGTATTCAGAAATCACGGGTGTATGGCTGCATTTTAAGCCTTATTATAGCAAAAATTACCTGGTTCAAGAAAATCGGGGATGGTTAGAAAGATTTTTAGGTAACTGGCCATACCCGATTTTTATTTCGATTCAAAACCGGCCGGGTTCCAGAACCAGCAGAACAGTCATCAGTGCTGATTAGCAAATGTTCAGATTCCAATGAAAATAGGTATTTGGGTCGCAAATTTTAATTTGCCTTTAGCGCCGCTTCTGTGTAAAATTTCTATAACCCAAACAGTCTGCCGTATCAAGATACGGCTTAATACCTGAATCTAGCCAAAAAATTAATGAATGGATTGTAAAGCATTTTACACTCAAAAAGGTACAGGCATCGGCTTTGAACGCCTCAGTTTAAAACTGCATATGAAGTTCAAAAAAGAAACGATTCTATTATCCATTTTGATTCTCATTGCTGGGTCAGCGGTCAAAGCGCAGGCCGGTGAGTCCGGCAAAAACCTTGGCTGGCAGCGGCTTGGTAAAGGAATTGAATTAGGCACATTTCTTTCCCCGCAACCGGCTGAAGTGGGTGATTCGCTGGTAAAGGTGCTGCGCGTTGATCCGAAGTATTACCGGTTGCGCTTGCTCAACGCATCGGCCGTCCAAAATGGTAAACCGATTACGCCCAAACAGTGGTGTCGACGAAACGGGCTGACGGCTGTTATCAATGCCAGCATGTATCAGACCGATTACAAGACCAGCGTGTCCTTAATGCGCAAAAAAGGGCATATCAATAACCCGAGACTATCAAAGGATATGACCATCCTTGCGTTCGACCGGCTGGATAACAACGTTTCGGAAATTAAAATTATCGACCGCCAGTGTGAGGATTTCGTATTCTGGAAGGAGAAATATGCAACACTGATTCAGAGTATCCGGATGATATCGTGCACCGGAAAAAACGTCTGGAAACAGCAATCCCGACGCTGGAGCACATCAGCTATCGGCCTGGATGAACAAAATAATGTCTTATTCATTCATGTGCGGTCTTTGTATAGCACCCATGACTTGATCAATATCCTCAAAAAACTCCCCATTCATGTCTCACGGGCCATGTATACCGAGGGAGGACCCCAGGCCCAGTTATACATCAAAGTTCCTGACAAAGAATTTGAGTTCGTTGGAAGTTATGAAGTCGGCTCAAGTGATGCCAATAAGGGATCGCTATCATGGCCCCTGCCCAATGTTATCGGAATTTCAAAGCGATAGCTTATAGTGGTTGTCAAAAAAACATTCCGATATGCCAACGTTTTTTTCTACATCCACTTATACCCCAATTCCGTAATGGGGTGTTTTTAACCGGGTGCTTTGCACCCGGTTACACCCGCACCGATTAAGGCACTGCCGTGCCTTTGGTTTTTCCGCTGATGGCGGAAAAATCCAAGCCACCCGCTGTGCGGGTGGTCGGTGACTCGGAACATTAATATGAAAAACGGTATAATCGCGGTTGGCGGCATTACGCTGGTATCCGCTGAAATCTTCTAATATAAGACCCTTATTCATCTGAAAATCCATTTCATTTTTACCATTTGTTCGAATAAAGATGTTGATATTTGGTTGACCATCCTCTATAAATCAGAACAGCATCTGGAGGGCTAAAGTCTCGGCATTATAAAATAAAAGAAGCCTAAAAAATTGAAATTAATATAAATATTAAGGTATCGGCATGCCAAAAGCCACCGACCAGTATAATTTAGCCGTCATCAATCCGGGTCTTACCAAGGAATGGCACCCGACTCGAAATGGGGATTTAAACCCCCGGAAAGTGACACCAGGGTCTGGTCGGCAAATATGGTGGATATGCAGCAGCGGGCATGAATGGCAGGCACCGGTATACAGCAGAAACCGCGGCAGCAGCTGTCCTGTTTGTAATAGAGCCCCAGCGGCTGACGATAATGACGAGTTGATCGTCAGCACCGATCTCATCAAGCAGTGGCACCTAACTAAAAATAGCGGATTGAATCTGAGAAATTTGCCACCAGACTTTAATAAAAAAGTGTGGTGGATTTGTGAAGAAGGTCACGAATGGGCGCAAACGGTCAAAGCGAGGATTAAAGGCCGGGGGTGCCCGCAGTGCCATAAAAGCGTAAGGCAAAAAAAACTATCTAAAAAGACCCCATCAGCGCGGCACCCCTTAAAAAATTTCGCGGCTCATAAATACGGTGCGCGCAGGCTCTCATTTTCTGAAACAAGCGCCGCAACCGGATTTAGAAAAAATAAGCGCTTTTTACATCGAGCGACTGTCATCATAGAAGATATAAAATCCGGGTCGTTGAGTTATGCGCAAACAAAAGATTTCAGCAATGATGGTTTGCTATTGGAATCAGCAGTTGCATTCAAGCCCGGAACAAAAATAAAAATCAAATTTGACACGCAACCCTTTAAATCCGCTCCAAAAGCCTACAACTCTGTCGTCAGGTGGTGCAAGGAAGTTACCGATAAAAACGCCATGCACAACTATGGAATTGGCGTAAAGTTTACATAGCCATCAGATCCAGCGCTGAATTGCCCCTTAATCAATTAAAATAACGGTTAATATCAGTAGTCAGGGCAACAGCTTGACTTATTTATAATTTTTAGTTGGCAGCGAAACATATCGAATGCGTGAAAACTTAATTTATTCTAAAGTTTAGCCAAATATTTCCGATATTATGTTTGTAATTGACAGGAGATTATATGAAGGACCTTATTTCTCAGAGCTTATTACTGGTTTCAGAAATCGGCGTTGTTGTCGTGATGTTAATTATCCTTGTTAGAGAGCGGAAAAAAAGAAAAGAAAAGGAAAAGAAAAATAAACGGTCCGTCCGAAATAGTGCATTACCAAAAACACAAACACTTTACCTCGATTGATCGCAGGCCCAATTAAGCCAGAATTCATCACCACGAAACCATACAAAAGCAGCACCCTGATTCGGGCGCTGCTTTTTTTGTTGAACCGACTGCATCCGAAATTTGTTATGAATAACCGATAAAATGGATTTAGTATCATGAATTGCCCAAAATGCGGTTTTGAACAGGCGCTTGAAGGTGCAGAATGCCAAAAATGTGGCATTGTTTTTTCTAAATACTTGGAAATTATAGAAAATAAGTTTAAATTAACTGTTTATAAGACCCCTGCGACAACAAAAATCAATGACCACTTGGAATTTACAAAAAACCTTTTTTTCCATATCAAGCCAGAGACCAATCCGCTGATTTTGGCTGGCCGCAGCCTTTTATTTGTTCTAATTTTGATATGGAGTTTCACGTTTATCCTCACGCCCATGCAGAGCCATTATGCGATGGACTCTTTCTGGCACTTTGTCAACCTGCCGTTTCATGAAGCCGGTCATCTTATTTTTCGACCCTTCGGCGGATTTATGACCTCCCTGGGCGGCAGCCTCGGTCAGTTGCTTATGCCGCTGGTGTGCCTTGTCGTATTTTTAATCAAAACCCGCGATACCTTCGCTGCCGCATTTGCCCTGTGGTGGTTTGGCGAAAACTTTTTGGATCTTGCCCCCTACATCAATGATGCTCGATCGCTTACTCTGCCGCTATTAGGCGGCAATACCGGCCGCACATCACCTTATGGATTTCACGATTGGGAATTTATTCTCAAAGAAATGGGTTGGATTAATTACGACCATTCCCTGGCTCATCTGGCTCACACGCTGGGTTGTGCTGTAATGATATTCGCACTTGTGTGGGGCGGGTATATCCTTTATAAGCAATATCAATATAAAAAAGCCACCGGTTGAGTCTGACGCATTGACACCTTAGGCGTAATTTCGAATCCATTGCTGACCTTTGGGGGACTAACCAAAGCCCACAAAACACTTCCCACCCGTAACGGAAAGGATCGAAAAATGAGAAGGCATTTCCTGCTGATCTTCATACCCCTATTGGTTTTAGTCGCAATGTCCTGTTCGGGGACGCTGAAGGGTGTCGATCGCTACACGGGCAAGCGCGTTTACTTTGCATATGAAGATGAAAAATTCGGATCCGCTCAAATACAGATAACAATGCCGGGTGGAGAGCATTTTACGGGCAAGCTCCTTGCAGAGCCTATGGCGCCGCAATCGGGTAAAGAATACCCGGCGCTTTATGAATTCCCCGGAAACGCGGAGGCTATTTTGCACGGCGACCGTGGAACGGAGATGAGATGTAAATTCAGACTTTCTGATACCGTGATCGGGTTCAAAAGCGGCGGTTACGGTTTGTGTGAAACCTCCGCGGGCCATGTGATTGATATTTTTCTGCGCTGAAAATGCCAAAGGCACCTACCCCCGGTATTTAAGGCTATAAAGCCCTTGCTTCATATGGTACGCATACCGCAAAAATTGCCGGTGCCTTTAGGGATTATTTGAGCCGCCATTTCACGAAAGGCTCATGCTTGGGCCTTTTCCCCAGCACCAAATCGCTTGGCAAAAAAGTGAGGTAAAATGACCCCAAAAAACAAAAACCTAAAAGTGGCTGTTGTACAGGCCGCGCCGGTACTATTTGATCGTGAGGCCACTGTGGAAAAAGCCTGTGGTTTGATCGAACAGGCGGCTGCGCAAGGCGCTCAGTTTATTTTGTTTCCCGAAGCATATATTCCGGCCTACCCGCGGGGTCTGGCGTTCGGTACCGTAGTGGGAAGCCGCAGCCCGGTGGGCCGAAGGGTCTGGCAAAACTACTGGGAAAACGCCGTGGAAGTCCCGGGCCCCACGACTAAAAAATTGGGAGAAGTTGCCAAAAAGACCAACGCCTATCTGGCAATGGGTATAATCGAGCGTGATATGGAGCGCAGCACCGGCACGCTGTATTGCACGCTTTTATACTACGGGCCCGATGGTCGGCTTCTGGGCAAACATCAAAAACTTAAACCGACCGCAGGGGAGCGACTGATTTGGGGTGAAGGCGACGGCAGCACGCTAACCGTTATACAGACCGAATTCGGCAACATCGGCGGGTTGATCTGCTGGGAAAATTATATGCCGCTGGCCCGCATGGCCATGTACCACAAAGGTGTCGAAGTATACCTGGCGCCGACAGCCGATGCCAGAGACACCTGGCAGGCGACACTGCGCCACATTGCCTGTGAAGGGCGCTGCTTCGTGCTGGGATGTAACCAATATATGACCAAAGAAATGTATCCGGATGATTTAAAAAACTTAAAGGATTTGGACGAACAGCCTGAAATCATGTGCCGCGGCGGCAGTGCGATCATTTCGCCGCTGGGAAAAGTTTTAGCGGGCCCGTTGTACGACCAGGAGGGCATCTTATTTGCCGAACTGGATTTAGGAGCAATCGCCCGCAGCAAATTTGATTTTGATGTTGTGGGGCACTACGCCCGTCCGGATGTCTTTCAGTTGATTGTTAACGAAAAACCGAGTTATTCAGTGGTTGCCGGTGATAACAAATAATGGAATGGGGCTTGTTTATTAAGGGCTTTATCATCGGTTTTTCGATTGCAGCACCCGTAGGGCCCATCGGAATCCTGTGCATTCAGCGGACATTATTGAGCGGCAATCTTCAGGGGTTGGCGACGGGGCTGGGGGCGGCTACCGCCGATGCCCTTTACGGCTTCATGGCTGCTTTTGGTTTAACCTTTATTTCCGATTTTTTGGTCGATCAATCCATCTGGTTCCGGCTGATCGGGGGTCTTTTTCTTTGCTATCTGGGGATAAAGGCATTCTCAAGCAAACCGCAGGCGCAGAGTGTTGCGATGGCAAACGACACTGCTCTCTCTGCGTATGGCACTTCCTTTTTGCTAACCCTTACCAACCCGATGACAGTCCTGTTTTTTGCCGGCATATTTGCAGGCCTGGGGATCGTCAGTGAATCCATCCATTATGCGGCAGCCGGCCTGATGGTCATCGGCGTCTTTACCGGCTCCGCTGCCTGGTGGTTTTTTTTAAGCGGTGCGACGGATATTTTTCGCCACAAAATAAGCGAGGGAAAACTGGCGCTGGTGAACAAAATTTCCGGCATCGTCATCCTGGTTTTCGGGATCGGCGCACTCATCAGCGCTGTCGTTTAAATTTTCAATAGAAGAAAGGAATGTATCATGGAAAAGATTGAGGTGGCACCGGTCAAGCCGACCATTTCCGTTAAAGAATTTCAGAAAATTGACATCCGCGTTGGAACCATCGAACGCGTTGATAAGATTGAACAGGCGGACAAATTGGTTAAATTACGCGTCAACTTTGGTGATCACCAACGCAATATACTGGCCGGTATCAAAACAGAACGCGTGGATCCGGGGGCGATTATCGGTCTGCAAGCATTATTTGTGGTAAATCTTGAACACCGTCAAATGATGGGCGAAGTGTCCGAAGGCATGTTATTTGATCTTGGTTATGCCGATAATATTACACCGGTTCTGGCCGTCCCGGAGAGACCGGTCCCTGATGGTGTAAGGGCCGGATAGATGAAAAACGCCATCCGGATTTTGAAGCTTAAATCGGTTTGCCCGGCACGACAGGCATGTTGAGAAATCTTTGAAAATACAACCAATTTAGAAATGACGATCCCTGTGAAGCGTTGATTTTGAAGGGCAAGGCACAAAAAAATGACTAGATTATGACTTGACACTTCCAGGGCAATATGATTGAGATACGGCTGTCGTCCATTTTTTTTAATCCTGGATTTTGCACGAGTCGGAGACTTTCATAACATTAATTTTCAGGCAAGATTCAGGCAAATCCCACAAGAGAGGGGCATGGCCGCTTGGATCTGGATATTTATCATTTTGGCCGGGGGCCTGTTTGCCCTGAAAATCATATATGTCCTTAGCATTGCCCTGGTTCTGCCCATCACCCAGGGCGCGCTTTACGTTTCAACCTCTCGAGCAAAAATTGCCGCCTTTATCAATGCGGTTCCCATGAAAGCTGACCAGATGCTGGTCGATCTGGGCTGCGGTGACGGACGCGTGCTTCGGGAAGTTCAAAAGCGGTATGGGGTTCGCACAGTCGGATATGAAATCAATCCGTTGGCCTACCTGAAGGCCCGATTATTCTCTTTCGGGCCCAATAGAATTGAAATCAGGTGTCAAAATTTTTGGGAAGCAGACTTGTCGGAAGCAGATGTTGTTTTTTGTTATCTTTATCCGGATGTGATGAAAAAATTAGCCAGCAAGCTCGTTGCCGGTCTGAAGCCGGGCGCTGTCGTTGTATCAAGCAATTTTTCGCTGCCAGGATTCGTTCCCAGCAAGGTTTTAAGATTGGAGCGCAGCTTGCATAATGATCCCATGTACATTTATCACCTAAAATGAGCGCATCAAATTTTAAAAATGAGAAAAATTATTATTTTTAAGGAACTCCGTCATTCTCAATTTTAATTCGACTTTGGGCTCTATGGAATTTTCCTTTGCATCCGCCGAAGACGAAGAACAGATTAAACAGATCCTGGCGACCAGCGGCCTTGATCACCGGGATATTCGCCCATCGCAACTACAGCACTTTTTGATAGTGAAAGATGAAACCGCTTTAACATTAAGCGGCGTGGTGGGTCTTGAGCTTAGCGGCAACTTTGGACTGCTGCGATCCCTGGCAGTTGCTAAAGCTTTTCGTCGGCAGGGATTGGCGACCCAATTGATCAACAAAATAGAAAAATACGCCCGGTCGCAAAAGGTGACCGCCCTTTATCTGTTGACATTAACAGCTGAAGATTTTTTCACCAACAGGGGGTATCACACAACCGATCGTGGATCGGCGCCTTCTGCTCTGCAGGACACGAATGAATTTAAAAACCTTTGCCCGGAAACTGCGGTGTGCATGAAAAAGCAGCTCTGATTTGATAAGAGCATCGACAATAGATGGCTGCACTCCGCATTGTTGCGCAGGAAAGCCTAAGAGGAGACATATGAAGCAGGAGATTTTGGTAAAAATGCAAAGGGGGGTGTATTATCCGGGAAATCATCTTGGAAAAACTAAGGATCTGGATAGCCTGGTTACCGAAGGTTTATTGGAGCCTATGGAAGGGTCCTTTGTTTGCGGACCAGACAACCAGCCATCCTATTGTTTGACCGACAAAGGCTGCCGCGAAAAACATAAAAATAACATCTAACCGAGCATGGCCTCGCGAACTTTCAGCCGGACCCAGCCGGGCGATCATTTCAGTACATCATATTAAAACCTTAATGCGATTTGACGAATTATTTAAATCGACCTAACTTATGATTGAATCTTCTCGGTGCGCTAAGAAACGCAGAAACGTGGGTCTTATGAATCCAGATTTAGATTGCCTTGAATCGATTGTTGCCGATATGGTTGATGAGCTGCGTCCCTTGCGATTTGGAACGCCGGTCACGCATGTTTATAACCCACTTGAATACGCACAGGACGCCTTAAGACAATATCACACAAAATATGCATCCGCACCCAAGGAGATAGTGTTTTTGGGGATGAATCCAGGGCCATGGGGCATGGCTCAAACCGGCGTTCCTTTCGGTGAAATAAATGCGGTTAGAGACTGGATGAAAATTCAAACCCCGGTCGGCCTCCCTGCACAGATGCACCCAAAACGACCGGTGATGGGTTTTGGTTGTACCAAAAGAGAAGTCAGCGGCAAACGGCTTTGGGGGTGGGCTCAAAAAACATTTCAAACGCCCGGACGATTTTTCAAGCGTTTTTTCGTGGCAAATTACTGCCCCCTGCTTTTTATTGAAAAAAGCGGGCGCAACCGGACACCGGACCAAATTCGCGCAGCCGAGCGCAGACCATTGCTGGAAATCTGCGACCATGCCCTTCGCCGCACCATTGATTACTTTAAACCGCGTTATGTCATAGGCGTCGGCAAATTTGCAGAAAAACGCGCACGAATTGCCTTAGATAACCATAAGGTAGAAATCGGTATGATTGCCCATCCGAGTCCTGCAAATCCGCAAGCTAATCGTGGATGGGAACCTTTGATAGTGAAACAGCTTGCAGCTTTGGGAATAAACATCGGTTCAAAATAATAGGTTAAGATATGCAACTTTTTGGGTTTATTAAAGCAACGCTGTGCATAATAAGAGCAACCATAAGGTGGTGGTGTACTGAAGTAATGGAAAAAACCAATACTCGAACACTCCATTACTCCGGTTTCCTAATGTAACATATGAAATCTACCATAACATATATCACAACACTTTTTTTACTTACCGGTCTGCTTGGTTGTGCGGCAGTAAAGGTTTATTATCCGGACCAATCGTCAACTGATCTTACATCATCGGCCCAGCAATCAAATGAGCATGCATACTGGGATAAAGTAAAACGGCTTGAACAGGAGCTAAATGCGCTAAGCCAGACGGTCGACCCCCCAGAGGCAAGACGGGTGGCCGAAACCGCCACCCATGAATCGGCAGTTCTGGCCGAAGAATATCAGCTCGTTCGTCCAGCCGTAGCCCATAATCTGCTGGTTGTAATGGGTATTAAAGACCGCGGATTGTGCTATCAGTGGACGGAAGACCTTATGCAACGCCTTCAGGCACTGGAGTTAAAAAGCTTTCAACTCCACTGGGCGGTGGCATATCGCGGCAGTGAGCTGCGCGAGCACAACTGCGTCGTAGTAACAGCCACGGGACAGCGTTTTTTTGAGGGAATCGTGCTGGACCCCTGGCGGGATTCTGGAAACCTTTACTGGGCCCGTGTCACGAAAGATAGCTATCCGTGGAAGATATTGCCCCCTTCCCAATGGTGAAACCAGTCCGCTTTTTTTGACTTCTTGTTTTTCTGATCCGTGAATGACCTCTCATCATCTTTTGGGGCTAATTACCTGGTGCACATGCATGTCGAAACCGACCGAAAACCTGTTTAACCGTATTCAGGCTGCAAAAAAGCGGCTCACCGGGCAGGCTCATGTCACCCCGGTCGTGACCTCGCGCACCCTGGACCAGAAAGTGGGCGCAACGGTCTATCTTAAATGTGAGAATTATCAGCGCGTAGGGGCCTTTAAATTCAGAGGTGCCTACAACGCCATGACCCAGCTTTCCGAAGACGATCGCAGGCGCGGCGTTATTACACATTCTTCCGGAAATCACGCCCAGGCCATCGCCCTGGTCGGCCGAATTTTGGGTGTGCAAACAACGATTGTCATGCCCCACGATGCTCCGGCCACCAAACGGGCTGCCACTGAAGCATACGGAGCCACAATTGTTGAATATGATCCCACCGAAACCACCCGGGAAGAAATTTCCCAGGATCTTAAACAAAAGCACGGCTATAAACTGATACCGCCCTATGATCACATCGATATCGTTGCCGGGCAGGGAACCGCAGCGCTTGAGTTTCTGGCACAAATCGAATCGCTGGATATGCTGCTGGTGCCATGCGGCGGCGGCGGTTTACTAAGTGGTTCAGCCATCGCCACGAAAGTAATAGATCCCGCATGCCGGATCATCGGTATCGAACCGGAATTGGCCGACGACGCCACCCGCTCCTTTCACAGCGGCAAACTTCACACCGTTAAAAATCCGCCCACCATCGCCGATGGGACCCGTACGCCTTCCCTGGGAGAACAGGTCACCTTCCCGTTAGTGCTAAAATATGTGAATGATATGAAAACGGTTTCTGAAGCGGCGATTATTGAAGCCGTTCAATTTTTATTTTACCGCATGAAGCTGGTGGTTGAGCCTTCGGGCGCTTTGGGTATCGCAGCGCTGTTAAGCGGCAGTGTGACACCGCAGGGCCGTGTGGGCGTCATCATCAGCGGCGGCAACATTGACGGCCCCACCATGAAAATGATCCTGGATTCATAGGTTCAAAGGTTCAGCGTTCAAGATTGGGAGGCCTGCACCCAACGTTTCGGCTGACCTCGTCTAAGTTGTCGGTGGACATAGATGCTTTCACAATAATTAATTTGAGATTAGCTCCACCCGACAGCGGCCATTAATGATATCTGCATTTTAGGCAAAGTTTGGATACTCTCAATTAAGTCTCAACTTGCTATCGCCTCTAGATCATGGCAAAATATATCTATTGTCATAACATATCACATTGAACTCTGTGAGGCGCTTAATACTTTTAAGCTGTTCACCTTAATCTCAAAAATTTGATTTACAAAACTTTGGAGTATACTTTAAAGATATTTTTATCCAAAAAGACCAGGCATTGGGTTGTTAACGTCATTGTGGCATCCCTTTGGGCGTATTATTCTTATTTAAATGTACTTTTCTTACATGCCAATTGGTACATTGCGTCACAGTTAATATTGCTCATACACATCTCCTTGTTCATCAGAAACAGCTCCCTGACTATCTTCTATCTTATACGTCACTCGCCTATAAAAAGCTCCTTTAAAGTTAAAGAGTTGATTATAGCAATTTACGGTACGTTTATCGGCTATCTTTACGCATCCGAGGGCGCAGTTGTGTTAGTGCCTGCCAAATTTGTATTTATCATTTATCTTCTCATGGTTATTATTATCTTTTCTTCAATATTGAGCATATTTTCACTTGGTCGTTCCTTTGCAATATTACCTTCTACTCGAAAAATTCAAACTGGCGGAATGTATAGATTTGTCCGTCACCCCATTTATTCATTCTACATACTTTTTGACATCTGTTTTTTATTGATTCAATTCTCTCTCTTAAACTTAATCATTTTTTGTAGTTTTTGCATAGTGTGCTATCTTCGAGCTAAGTATGAAGAAAAATTACTGTTAAAAGACCCTATCTATCTCGAATATTACCAAAAGACCGCTTATATGTTCATTCCCATGATATTCTGAATATTTTAATATCTAATATGCGATAATTATTTCCATTCATTTAATAGTTAGACCATATGGAGAATCGATTAGCCGTTACACCTTTGATACCTTGTATGTTTCCCCGTACTATCATAAAAATCTAAGCAATTACTACCTCCCCAGAACAGTGCAACTTTTTTTGCATTGTAAACCTGTATTATTATCATTTAACCGTTCGATATTGTTAATTGAAATCAAAATTATAAATGCTACGTCAACCTTTGTTGCACCCCTTATCCGAGGTCTTCCCCATAGTTACTATCCTAAAAAGCAAAAATAAAAAATTTTTCCCTTATTCCCTGCTTTTTGTTGAAACCCATAACAATATGAAATTTATACAATTATTTTTTGATATTCTCTATTCTTTTGATTCTTGAGATGAGATTTTCTGACGGATACGCATGCAAGAACCGATTTTGGAACGCCGGTTGCTATCTATTGGGTTAAAAAAAAGGCAGACATGAAAAAGAGCGAATATAAAATAGCGACCAAAAATCCAAAATATTTTAAGCCTATGTGCACTTCATTAGTTCTTATTTTTATATTTATTATGAGCGGTTGCGCAACCACTTATACGTTAGACCTTGCAGACAGAAAAAAGATTATACATTCAGTAAAATTGTTATATACCATTCTCCTAGCAATATTCTTTTTGGCTCCAGCTGCGTCAGCGGAGGAACACTATATCCGCAATAGATTTTGGGGAGGAATTGATGCTGGCGCTGGATTTCTTCAGCAGTCATTTAATGAGGAAGACGATGACGACATTTATTTCTTTTTAGGATTTCAAGGAGGATACACTATCAATCCTCATTTCTTGATTGGACTAGAATTAAGCGGTTGGCTTCTTGAGGCAAGTGATCTAGAAGACCCAAACAAGGGAAAAGGTATCAGTCAAGTCTTTCTTATCACACGGTTGTATCCCAGCAAAGAATCAGGTCTTTTCGTGAAGGCAGGTGGAGGATATGTGAGTAATTGGAGCAATAGATCGGACGAGCCGAGAAGAAAAGAAGGCTGGGGCTTAACTGTTGGGGGAGGCTATGACTTCTTGGTTTATGAAGCTATTGCACTTAGCCCGTTCGCTACCTTTAGCTATGGTGAAACAGGAAATTGGGATTACCATGCAATAACGTTTGGGCTTGGCTTTACGATTCCATAGAACCTGAAAAATATGTTACCTGCTTTACTCTGTTATAATGATAGCGATCCACTAAATCTTTGATCAATATTTCTGAAAGGTAAAAGATTCCATTTTATGAATTTAATTACTCCATTTTTAGCAAAAAAATTCATAAAATATATTTACTGATTCAGACTTGCTTTTCATAAGTCACTGTAATTATATTTTTTTTTCTAAAAGAATCTTAAATTTTTTTGCACAGTTTTTGCATGCTTAGCATTAGACTGGCTAAATTTCTTATTGCTGAAGAAAAAAATAATTCTAAGGAGAAGTGTGTATCTATGGGAAAAAAAATGTATATCGTATTTTTTATTTTATTTCTAATGGTTATCTGTTTTTCCAATGTATTTGCCGCCGAAGTAACTTTAGCTTGGGACTCTAGTCCAAGCAATCCAAATGGTTACCGCATACATTATGGCACATCACCTGGTAGCTATACCCAAACCATAGATGTAGGAAATGTTACTGAATATATAGTTTCTGGGTTACAAACAGATGTGAGTTACTATTTTGTGGTAAGCGCTTATAATGAGTTTGGCGAAAGTGGCTATTCAAATGAAGCTCAATGGCCAACTCCCATGGTTAGTAAACCAGTAGGGTTACGTCTTATTAAGTAAATTACAATTTGTGTGCAGCAGTTTATAGAAAATCATATTATAGAGATATTGAGTTTTTAAATAACTATCTTTGACACGCCCGAAACATATTTTTCATAGTCATTATGCTTTACCTAAATACATTTGATTTAAACAAACGGTAAAGCGACCCATTTAGGACTCTCTTAAAAGTACAAATTTCTCCAACCTATGCAAATTTTGGTCGGACCTTTAATATCTGCGATATATCTGAAAAAATTGAGACTCTCAGAAGTACAAATTCTGTAAACGAATTATTAGGTCAGGGCATTAAATCTCTGCCTTCTGTTCTCTGTCCCCTGTCTTCTGTTGTCTGTCCTCTGACACCCTACACCCGCAACTCGTAACCCGCACTTCGCAACCTATAACCTGTAACCCGGAGTCTATTGACTTAATGATCGTCGTGCATACCTTTTTCAATATCTGTTCTGCAGCAATTATGGATACTCTCTGAGAAAAAGGAGAACGTAGATGAGCTTACAAACAAAGCTTAACGAATATAAGGCCATTTTCGAGAAAAAGGCTCCGGGTGGTGTATTAGAGCGGATGCACCGGGCCACCGACGACCTGCGAAACTCGGGAATCCTGGAGCGAGCCTTAAAAACAGGAGACAAAGCGCCGCATTTCGCGTTGGAAAACGCCGAAAACAAGATGGTGCGCTCAGAAGATATCCTGTCGCAACGGTTCATGATCCTCACCTTTTACCGCGGCCGCTGGTGACCATATTGCAATTTTGAGCTGGAGGCTCTGCAAAGTAATATCGCTGAGTTCAACGCCCTGGGGGCAGATCTGGTCGCCATTTCTCCCCAGATCGTAAAATACAGCCGCGCTCTGATAAAATCCAAAAACCTTACATTTCACATTCTCGGCGATCCGGGCAATCAACTTGCGAGCCAATTCGGGCTTGTTCATACGCTGCCGGAAGATTTGAGAAAAATTTATTTGCAGTTCGGCATCGACTTACCCCGCTACAACGCAGACGATTCGTGGACACTGCCACTGGCAGCCAGATTCATTATTGACCGGCAGGCCATTATACGATACGCAGAAACTGATGCGGATTATACGCTAAGACCCGAACCGGAACATACGCTCGAAGCAATAAAATCCATAATTTAGAACCTGAATTTTGCACGAGCCCTCCAGCGGCGGACAAGTCGGAGGCTTTCATAACATTAATTTTCATGCAAGATTCAGGTAGAAAACAATGACGATCTACACCGGTACCGGAGATAAAGGCAAAACCAGTTTATTTAGCGGAGAACGCGTATCAAAAGCGGACGCCAGAATCGATGCCTATGGTGATTTAGACGAGCTCAACTCAATTCTGGGCGTCCTAGCGGCCCATCTTTCTGCAAAAGAAGAACTGGTTGCCGAGCTGCAGCAGATTCAATCCGACCTTTTTCAAGCGGGTGCCTGGCTTGCCACCCGCCCGGACTCTGCCGCAATAGATTCCCTCCAGGAAATATCTGCGGAACAGATTGCCATTTTAGAAAAAGCCATTGACCGATACGAAAATGAGTTGCCAGGGCTGAACGCTTTTATATTGCCAGGCGGCCATATCACGGCTGCCTGGGCCCATGTGGCGCGAACAGTTTGTCGCCGATGTGAACGCAAGGTTGTGCCGCTGATCGACCAATCTATGAAAGCGAAAGTCACCGTGCCGTATCAGCGTCTGTTAGTCTTCTTAAATCGACTGTCGGATTATCTCTTTGTGTTTGCCCGTCAATGCAATCGTATTCATGGCGTTTTAGATAAACCCTGGAGATCCTGAGGTCATTTCGAAGTTGAAAACCCACGTATCAACGTATGCGGCCGTTCTGCTGAAACGCCAATGGCTTTCGAATAAATCCTTTGGGATCATTATAAGCACCCCTTCGGGTTTTGAATTTGAGCCGGGGCAACGGATCCGGTTAAGCTGCGGTGGACACGAAAGAGATTACTCCATTGTCTCAGCGCCAAAGGAGTCTGACCTTAACCTTTGTATCCGCAACGTGACCGGCGGCAAAGTTTCTGGCTTTCTGAGTACCGCTGAAATTGGCACATCACTTTCCATTCATGGTCCTCACGGTTATTTTACCTACAAACCCTCCCCCCGACCGGCGGTGTTTGTGGCCACCGGCACCGGCATCGCGCCGTTCTGTTCGATGGCCCGATCGGGTTTAACCGATTTTACGCTTCTGCACGGCGTCCGTTTGCCGGAGGATCTATATTACGCTACCCAATTTCAACAAAGCGCACGGACATATGTTCCCTGCCTGACAGAGTCAAATAAGTTGCCTGCAAATGCTTTTAAAGGGAAGGTCACCGAATATCTTGAAAAGCATTTACCACCCGCAGTCTACGATTTTTACCTTAGCGGCCGGCGCGAGATGATTCGGGATGTCACCTTGCTCATCGACGAACGTTTTTCCGATTCTCTGGTGTACACTGAAATGTTCTATTGAACCCAAAGGTTCTGGGTTCAAATGTTCAGGGTTCTGAGTTTCGAAATTCCGCCCTCTGGCTCCTGGTCTCTGGCTTCTGGCAAATATCTACCACTCACCGGCTTCTGGCCAGCAGAAAGCAGCGAGAAGCCAGCTACCTATTTGTCGTTAATCTTTGAACCTTTGAACCCGGAACCTTTGAACCGGGTATAAAAAGTAAGTATTGATCTCTGGGTTTATTCTGGCTAACTTACTTCTACGATTAACTCAACAAAAGGAGGCGGTATGAAGTTTGAAGCTATTGAACGGGAGACCGTTATTCTTGACCCCAATAACAACATGGAGCGCAAAACGATCCCCAGCGAAATCCGCAAAGACCCCCTTACCGGAAGGACCTCGCGCATCTGTCATTTCATGCCCTTAAAATGGGAAAAGCCGGATTTCGACCAACTGGTGGCCGGAACTCAGGAATACTGTCCGTTTTGCCCCGATAAGGTTATGAAGGTCACTCCCTGTTTCCCGGAAGAAATTGTTCCCGAAGGTCGTATGGTTTTGGACGATAAAGTTTTGTTTCCGAATATCGCCCCTTATGACAGCCTGGGCGCGTGTGCCACCTTCAGCAGTCAGCATTTCATTCCCATGACTGAAATTACCCCCGGCCACATCGTAGATGCATTTCGTCTGGCGATCCGGTTTTTTCGCAGGATTGATGAGATCAATCATCCCGAATCCGTATACCACCTGATTAACTGGAATTATATGCCCGCTTCCGGCAGTTCGCTCATTCATCCGCATTTACAGGTGTTTGCCTCTGCTTACGCACCCAATCTGTTGCAGGAGGAACTCAACTGTGCGAAAACGTATTTCCAACAAAAGGGAACCAATTACTGGGACGACCTGGTGCAAACGGAAAAAGCCGACGGCAAACGCTTTCTGGGCAAAATCGGCCGCTCCAGCTGGCTGACCGTATACGCGCCATTGGGAGTCGCCGGGGACGTTGCCGCAGTTGTCGATGCGGTAAACTGCACGCTGGAGCTGACCGACGATGATGTTGAGGACCTTGCGCAAGGGCTGACCAGGCTGATGAGCGCCTATGATAAAATGGGCGTTTACAATTTTAATATGAACTTTTTCCCCGGCGCCCGGGGTGATGACCATGCGCGATTTCATCTGGTGTTTTCGCCGCGCACGTTTTTTAATCAGGCGCTGGGCACCCCGGATATTGGTGCTTTGCGGAATCTTTACAATGAAGGCATCTGTATGGCTTTTCCGGAGGAAATCAATGAGAAGCTGAAACCCGAATTTTAGAGGAGGAATACCATTATGGAATTTAAGGAAGTTGTCAAATCCAGAAGAAGTTGCCGTGCATTTGAACCCGACCCCGTCCCGCAGGATCAACTGGCAGCTATCATGGAAGCCGGCCAGTGGGCGCCAAGCCCCATGAATGCTCTGCCCTGGGAATATATCATCATCACCGACGCTAAAGTAAAAGCGCAAATCAGAGAAGTTTCCGAAGCGGCCAAACAGGCTGTTCTCGACGGCGGCGGACCGGGGTTTGCGGCTAAATACGATATGACTTTTTTAGAGCAAGCCCCCGTGATCATCGCCGTGGTGTTTGATCCGACTAAAAAAGGGCTGGGAGATTTTTTTAACCAGAAACACGGCGCCTTGCAGGCTGCATCTGCCTGCGTTGAAAACATGATGCTGGCCGCCGCAGAATATGGATTGGGCACACTGTGGTTTACCTGGTTTGATCCTGAGAAAATGCAGGCTGCATTAAATATTCCGGAAAATCTCGAAATTGCAGCGATAATTCCGCTCGGAAAACCCAAAGGTGACGTAAAGGCACCACCCCGGCCGGAGCCCAGGATTCATCGCGAAGGCTTCGCCGCTCCCGTATAAGGTCAATTTGGTGTGCAGCGGGATTTGAGCGCAGTCAGGCTGGAATATTAGATGGCGCCTTAAGAACCGCCATCTTCCTTGGAAATCCGCCGGCGCTCTTCGTCCCGGATTTCGCGCCGCAGGAGCTTACCCACCTTGGACTTGGGCAGCATATCGCGAAACTCGATGTATCCAGGGACCTTATACGGCGCCAGTCGGTCACGGCACCATTGCAGCAGCTCTGCGCCCCCAACGCCGCGGGCATCTTCCTTCAACACCACGATGGCTTTGACCCGTTCACCGACTTTATCATCGGGGACACCGACCACACAGGCGCCAATGACGGTTGGATGGTCCTGCAGCACTGCCTCGACCTCCGAAGCAGAAATCCGAAAGGCCTTGTGTTTGATGATGTCGGCAGAACGCTCCACATATATGATTTCGCCGTCCTCATCCTGGCGCACATAGTCACCCATGCGGTAATAAATTTTGCCATGGATGTCGATGTAAGACTTCCGGGTTTCGTCCGGTTTGTTCCAGTATTCCTTCAGTGTATAGGGTGACGTCACCAGAAGTTCACCGATTTCACCGGTTGCAGCCGGCTCTAGCGTTTTAGGATCAACAACGATACATTCCCTGCTCCTTAATGGAAGCCCCAGGGTTGTGGGTTTAGGGTTTTCATTAATTCGGCTGTAAGTCACGTGACCGGCTTCGGTGGATCCATAGACCTGATAAATGGGTATACCGAGACGCTCGTGCCAGCGGTTAAAGACTTCAATCGGCAAAACATCGCCGCCGCAGTAACAATAGCGTAAAGAACTGAGGTCATATTTATCCAGACGATCGTTTTCCAGAATCATGCGGTACAGGGCTGGGACACCCAGAAACCAGCGGACCCGCTTGCGTTGAATGGTTTCAAGGATTGCATCGACCTGCGGCACCGGCATCAGGACAGTGGTATTTCCTTTGTTAAGCCCGACCGCTATAAATAAACCCAATGCCATAATGTGAAAAAGCGGGTTAATCGCAATATAAACATCCTCGCCTTCCATGAGGTGACCTGCAGCCACATCATCGGTTACATCATTGACATAGGATACCATGCCAATGTGGTTGCCGGGAACGCCTTTTGGAAAGCCGGTCGTGCCGCCGGTATATAAAATGTATGCCAGGTCTTTCCACGGATCTATATCAACCTGGGTTTGCAACGGAGAATGATTGAGCAGTTTTTTAAAGGCAAATACACCCTCGGCCCGCTCGACTTTACCGTTGGGAATTTTATCAAAAAGGACGCCGAGAGAACGCTTCCAAAATGGCAAAAGATCAACAAGGTTAGTGACAATGATACGTTTAAGTCCGGAATCGGCAGACACATCGCTGGCATAACAAAAATTGGTGTCCTGGCAGATGATGGTTTCGGCCCCGGAGTCCTTGATCATATAATCGAGTTCATGGGATGTATAAATGGGTGAAACCGGCACAATCACAGCACCCATTTTCTGGATCCCTAAAAAGGCAACGACCCATTGAATGCAGTTGGGAATGTAGACCATTACCCGGTCGCCTTTTTTAACACCTAAATCTACCAGAGCGCCGGCAAAGCGTTCGCTTAAGTCCCTTATTTGCGAAAATGAAAAGTGCTGTCCCAGATAATTAACGGCGTTGTTATCCGGATAGCGTTCACTCATCTGATCGAAACGCGTAAACGTTAACTCATTTTCCAAAGTTGCCGTAATTTCACTCATTCCCTTTTCCTCGAAAACCCTCTGTCGGATGGTTCACTTTATCCCGAAATAAGCCGACCGGATATCCGGGTTATCCATCAACTCATCGCGGGTTCCTTCTAAAACCGCAGTCCCGTTTTCCAGAATAAAGGCATAGTCCACAATCGGTAAAACGGGGCGCGCGTATTGCTCGGTCACAATAATCGAAATGCCCATTTCATCACGAATTTCTCTGGTTGCCCGCACTAAAACAGCCTGAATCAAAGGACTCAGCCCTAAAAGGGGCTCATCGAGCAACAACAGTTTCGGTTGCGCCATGAGCGCACGCCCAATGGCCAGCATCTGCTGTTCTCCACCGCTTAAAAACCCGCCGATCCTTTTCTGAAGCTTTTGCAAAGCCGGAAAGACATTAAAAACATATTCCAGCGTGTCTTTGGCCTGGGCAGGTGTCGCCAGATAGCCCCCGATCCGCAGATTTTCCAGGACGCTGCACTCTTTAAAGATTCTGCGCCTTTCCGGGCAGAGCACAATCCCCTTTTTCGCTCTTTTGCTGGGCTTCATGCCCATGATTCCTTCACCCAAATAGGTAATATCTCCCAGAACACTGATGCGTTCACCACCGGCCATTTCTTCTTTTTTGCGGATATCTTCCATGATACCCGACAGGGTATACATCAGGGTGGACTTGCCGGCGCTGTTGGCGCCGAAGACGCCGACAATTTGATTTTCTTCACACCTGATGCTGACGTTATTGAGGGCCAGCATGTTTTCATAAAATACCATCAGCTGCCTTGCCTCAAGCATGCGCCATCACCTCCTCAACCTCCTCGGATCCGAAATAGGCCTCTTTTACTCTTTCGTCCGCCATGACTTCTTCGGCGGTGCCCTCGATGAGCTTTTCTCCAAAATTTAAGACCATTATCCGGTTGGCCACCTGAAACAACTCCCTGAGGCGATGTTCGATCATAATCAGGGTGATGCCCTCCATCTGCAGACGTTCCACCAGCGGCACCATGCTGGCGATTTCACTCATGCTCAATCCCGAAAAGACTTCATCACAGATGATGATTTTCGGATTCAACGCCAGACAGCGGGCAAGCTCCAGGCGCTTCAGATAACCGGTGGGCAAATTGGAAGCCTTTTTGTAAGGCACAAACGATTCTCGTTCAAAACCCAATTCTTCTAAAATATCGATACTGACCGTATTGCGATCCCCCAGTTTGCCGCCGCCCCGCCAGCCTCCGGTACGTTTGGCCCTGGGAGAAAAAAGGGGGATCACCAGATTTTTATAAGCCGGCAGGCTATAATACGGACGCATGATCTGAAACGTGCGCGTGATTCCCATATCGGCGATCTTATGCGGCGGCTTGCCGGAGATTTGTTTACCCCGATACCGAACCTCACCGGCACTCAGCTCGATAAAGCCGGTAATGCAGTTCACCATTGTTGTCTTGCCGGACCCATTCGGGCCGATAATGCCTAAGATTTCACCTTCGTGCAGATCGAAACTGACCTCATTTAACGCAAAAATGCCCCCAAAGGTTTTGGTCACCTGATTGATCTGCAGCAGCGGTGTTGTTGATGTGCTCATACTTTGATCCACTTTTCGAATTGATGGTATTTGCGTTGGCCGTAAACCATAATACCTTCACTGCGAAAGATAATGAACCCCAGCAGAATCAGGGCATAAAATACGATACGCAGTGTCCCGAACGCCCGCAGTAATTCTGAAATGGGCACCAGAATGAAGGCGCCCAATACCGGTCCCACCAGCGTCCCGGAGCCGCCGATGACGGTGGCTGCTATGGGCAGAATGGAAAAATCCAGTGCCAGGGTTGACAGACCGGCCCACATATACAGGTGAACCAGATAAGCGCCTGCCAGGCAACCGATCCCGGAAGCGATAAATACCGCTATCGTTTTGTAATAGGTAACGCTTATTCCCGACGCCCTGACCGATTGATCATTGTCTTTAACTGCTCTGAAAACCAAACCAATATCCTGGTTGACCAGTCGGCGGGTTCCAAAAAGAAGAAACAGGACCATCAAAATAATGAAATATTGCTCCATCCAACGATTGGCAAAACTTTCGATGCCCAAAATCCCATCTGTTCCGCCGAGGATATCGAGCGCTTCGATGACACGCGCTAAAAGCAGCGGATACATCAGGGTTACAATCGCAAAATAGACGCCCCGCAGCGGGAGACAGGGAAGCAAAAGCACGGTACATATAACGGCGCCCAGCAAGGTGGCAATCGGAATGGTTAAAATGGGTGGTAATCCAAACGAAGTGTTGAGAATGGCAGCAATATAGCTGCCCGTTCCAATAAAAAATGCGCCGCCCAGTGACACCAATCCCACGTAATGCGCCAGAAAATCGAAACTCAACGCCAGCAGGGCATAAATGCAGACAATGGATATCACCCGTTGCCAGTACATGGAGGGCATCGCCAGCGGCAAAATCAACAGACCGCCGATCAGCACGACTCTGGGTAAAAACAAGTACGACAGCTCGCGCCAGGACATCAAGGCATAGATTCCTTCAGAACGAACCTTGATACCCCGGTCCAACCTTTCCTTGCGGCGTTGATCGCTTGATTCTTTCATACGCGTTCTTCTAGTTCTTTCTGGCGTCCAAACAGCCCGGACGGTCTTAAAATCAGCGTTATGATGATAGCCAGCAGCGCTACCACCATCTGGTAATGGGCTCCCAGGTAAACCACCGTTAGAATTTGCGCGAAACCGATGATGAAAGCGGCCAGCACAGCACCCATCCAGCTTCCTAAACCGCCGACAATGCATACCGCAATCGCTAAAATGAGAACGTTATAGCCCGCTTCAACGACGATGTTACCCAGGGGAAGCAACAAGACGGCGGCCAGGGCGGCCAGCATGGAGCCAAACCCCATGGCTGCCAGCGCCATCAGATCCGAATCGATACCCAGCATCATGGCGGCGCGCTCGTCCTGGGCCATTCCGCGCAGGGCCAAACCGACACTTGTATAGTGGGTAAACAACCATAGCACCGCAACCACCGCCGCGCCGATGCCGACGACCAACAAACGCTGATAATCCACCGAAACGCCTGCAATCTCCGTGCTGCCTTCGATAAAAGCCGGCAGGGTATAAGTCATGCCCCTGAACCCGCCCCAGCGGAGTCCCTCCAAAATGGCCAGTCCGATGGCATAAGTCGCCATAATTTCCGAAATTTCCATACCCCGGATACGAATCAGCACGAACTGGTAAATCAAGGCACCGATAATTCCGGTGACCAGCATCGCCAGAAGGATGCTGATAAAATAATTCAACCCCAGCGAGTTGACAAAAGTCCAGGTAATAAAACCGCTGAGAACATACAGGGCGCCATGGGCGAAATTTGGCAAACGACTGACGCCGTACACCATCGCAAAACCCAGGGCAAATAGCGCCAGGGCGACACTGTTTATGGTTCCGTAAATCAAAATTTGCATGTTACTAACAGGCAAAAACAGGCGTGAATCGGGTTGAAGGCGCAGCGCAGACAGCGCCTTCAACCCGCATATCGGTCTAAGTTATTCGCTGGATTTTACACGAGTTGGAGACTTTCATATGCAAGGCAGTTCAGGGCGAAGCTATAGTGAACTATGCTTCGCCCTTAATAACGCAGCAGATGGAAGCCTACGGCTCGCCCAGAGGGTGAAAATTAATGCGATAAAATGATTATTGTCCTTTATACCTAACAGGTATTTTATTGTATTTCTATAATTTGCGTAACTTGCTATATTTAAATTTAATCTCAAATTCGCATTAATTTTCATGCAAGATTCAGATATTATTTTTTCATCCAGGGCGGCAACTGAATACTGCCCTTGGCGATGCTTTTGGGATAGACCACGACCCGCTTGCCGTCCTGCCACTGCAGGATGCTGCCCACCGCTCCTTCTTCAGGCGTTTTGGCGGGAATGACCTGGTGGCTTTTGGGATCAAATTTCAAGCGCCCGTAAACGCCCATAACATCGGTTTTTTCCAGCTCAACCACGACCTTATCCGATTCAAGGCTGCCGGCACGTTCGATGGCATCCCGCAAAACATAGATGGCCATATAACTGCTGGAGCACCCTAAGCCCTCGGGCGCAACGTCCCACCGTTTTTCGTAAGCGTTGTAAAATTTCATGGTCCAGGGCGTCGCATCGGAAGGTGCATTGCCGGCGTTGACCACATTGCAAAGGGTATATTCACCTTTGCCGTCGGTGGCCTTCCAGAAACCGGGCTGCTCGGCGGCCGCCAGGGTGGAACCGAACGGTAAAGCCGGAATTTTCATTTCATACCATTGTTTCAGCAAAATTGCGCTTTCCGGCATATCCATCCAGATATTGATAATTTCGGTTTTGCTGTTTTTAGCTTTGAGCAATCCCATTGAAAAGTCGGTCGCGCCGGTGGGATAAATCTCCACTCCGGTAACATTCCACCCCTTTTTAGTGGCAACTGCGTTCATGACTTTGGCCGCACCGCGTGCATGGGAGACATCCTGGGCAATGATAAAAAGGTTATTGAAACCGTACTTTTCCCTCAGCTCGGTAAAGTTGGCAAACATCTCGCCCACAAGATTCTTGGCCTCGCCATGGATCCGGAAACAATACTTGTATTTGTCATATTCCTTGGCCACCAGCGCATGATATTTGGGCGTTAATACGCCGGTCGTCAGGATCGACACTTTTTTATATTTGCTTAATAGCGGCATAGCGGCCAGGGCAGCCTCGGAACGAACCGGTCCGCCCACGATAAAATCGGCTTTTATATCCAGAATCAGCTTTTCGACCGCCAAGAGAGCCTCGCTCACTGGAACGCCCGGCTCCAGATCCCGCGTATCGATGACCTCCAACTTGAGTGGACGTTTTTTGCCGCCCACGTTAACGCCGCCGGCGGCATTGATTTCCTCAACCGCCAGGATTAGAGCTCTTTCAGCACCCCAGCCATAAAGAAAGGCAGTTGAAAGCGGTGCACCAATGACGATGGGCTTTTCCTCCGCCAGGGCCGTGTTTGCCGGCAGGATTAGAAAAATGGCAAGTAAGAAGATGATGAGCATTTTCATATTCTTTGCAGTCATGGTTAAACCCTCCTTTTTCTCGCTGAAAATGGGTTATGGGTTAGAAGATCACAGCATAATCGGTCATGTCAAACCGCGATCCTTAAGTACACAGAATGTTCAACGCTAAAGATAGCAAAGGATTGATTTTACTGCCGTCATCAAGCCAAGCATGACTTGATTCCGGTCGACGCCTTGCCGACGCGAATATATCGATTGGGTTTTCGAATGTCAACCCATTAATTTAATGAATGAAATTCATTAAATCGCTGAATTTTTCTCCCTGGATGAATAGATTGGATGGTTTTTTTCAGCGACAAACGCGACTAAAGGTCGTCTTAGAAGTAAATTAAACTGGACTCATATCTTCAAGTGCCTTATATTGCGATATTTTAAAGTGAAAATTAGTTGAGTTGGATATTGAACGAAATGACATAGGTCAAATCTTGAAAATGCGCCTGGCCTCAAGTGGTTTCGGTAGCGCAGGTGCTGATAAACCTTCTAAAGGAGGATTATTTAAATTGGGCGATCTGAGCGAGTTTCCGATTAAATATCGGTTGTTTCTAAAAACCTACCCCTGGCGGCGCATCGACCCGGTTCCATGGGTACCGCTGCAAAAGCCGTTAAAGGATTGTCGGCTCACCCTGATTTCGAGCTCGGGTTTCATCACAGCCGATCAAGCGCCGTTTGATAAATCGATTCGGGGTGGTGATTACAGTTTTCGTGAAATTCCATCGGATATTGATGTCGCCGGTTTGATCGACACGCATCGCAGTGATATTTTCGACCATTCCGGAATCCGTAAAGATCCCAATCTGGCTTTTCCCATCAGCCGCATGCGGGAATTAAAAAAAAAGGGGCGTATCGGCTCGCTGAACCACCGGCACCTGTCGTTTATGGGATCGATTACCGCGCCCGGGCGCCTTATTAAAAAAACCGTTCCCGCGGTGCTGAAGCTGCTGAAAGACGACGGAGTCGATGTGGCAATGTTAATTCCGGTCTGACCGGTTTGCAACCAGACCGTGGGTCTGGTGGCTGCGGAACTGGAGCGTCAGGGTATCTCTACGGTGGCGATTCAATTGTTGCGCAAAGTGGCCGAAAAAGTACGCCCGCCGCGCGCGCTGGTCGTCCCTTTCCGTCACGGGTATCCACTGGATGCGCCCGAAGACCCCGCAAGGCAGCACGCGGTTATCGAAGCCGCCTTTAAAATGCTCGAAGATCATCGCCTGCAGCCGCCGGCCATTGTCGACTATGAGCCAAATGAAGAAAAATGAATTAGCCACGGACCCGCACAGACGCACACAAACAATTTGGGAAAGCGACATCTTCGATCCAAAAAATCGTCTGTGGATGTCCGTGGGCGTCTGTGGCTAAGCTAAAAAAAGGAACGCTTATGCAATTTAAAAAACTCGAGTTCGAAAACAGCGACGGTCAGGTGCTTTCGGCCAGGCTCGATTTGCCCGTCGCCGGCAAACCGGCGGCTTACGCCCTGTTTGCGCATTGCTTTACCTGCTCCAAAAACATCAAGGCCATTGCCCACATCAGTCGGGCACTCAACCGCGCAGGCATCGCAGTGCTGCGCTTTGATTTTACGGGACTGGGGGAAAGTGAAGGGGACTTTGCCGATACCAATTTTTCCTCAAACGTTGATGATCTGATTGGTGCCGCCGATTTCTTAAAATCCAACTATGAAGCGCCTAAAATATTAATCGGCCATTCATTCGGAGGCGCGGCTGTGCTGCAGGCTGCTGCTCGCATTTCCTCTTCAACGGCAGTGGTTACCATTGCCGCTCCGGCCGACCCCCGGCATGTGACCCAGACCCTTGGCAGCGCAGCCCCGATCATTCAAAGCCGCGGCGAGGCCGAGGTCAACCTGGCCGGTAGAACCTTTAAGCTTAAAAAACAGTTTTTAGACGATTTGCAGTTTGTCAATATGAAAGCAGCACTAAAAGAGCTAAACAAAGCGCTGCTGGTTTTACATTCACCGATTGATGAAACCGTTGGGATTGAAAATGCCGCCAAGATTTTTCAGGCTGCCCGGCATCCCAAAAGCTTTATTTCCCTTGATAAGGCCGACCACCTGCTTTCCAATCAAGCGGATTCGCTGTATGCCGGCGCAGTAATCGCGGCCTGGGCCGGTAAGTATGTCAATGGTTCTCACAAAGACCAATCAACTAGTGATGATGGCCAAAACCAGGTGACCACTCGAATTGGGAAGTCCGGATATGTTACAGATATTATGGCAGCAGGTCACAGTCTGGTCGCCGATGAGCCTCAGTCAATGGGCGGAACCGATTTGGGCCCGGCTCCTTATGATCTTTTGATGGCTGCCCTGGGAACCTGCAAAGCCATGACCCTGCGCATGTATTCAGATCGCAAGCAATGGCCGCTGGATGCCGTCACCGTTCAATTAAACCATAAAAAAATTGATGCCGCCGATTGTGATACCTGCCAAACAAAAGAAGGCCAGCTGGACCAATTTGACTGTGAAATTGATTTAGCCGGTGTACTTGATGATCAGCAAAAGAAGCGACTGTTGCAAATTGCCGACCGCTGCCCGGTTCACCGCACATTGCACTCGGAGATTGTCGTCAGGTCGAAGTTGAAAATAAAATAGATAAAGGATCTCAGCTATGAGCAAACGCGCCCTTCCCGTCATTCCGGCAAATCGAGCTGATGATCTTCATCACCTGGATATTGCCGCAGAGGCCGACCTGGTTCTTTTCATGGCGGGCAATCAATTCATGGCCATGCCCGATATCATCTCGGCTTTTAAGGCCCGATATCCGGAAATAAAAAAAATATTCTATGAAACGCTTCCGCCGGGTCTGGAACTCAAGCAAATACTGGCTAAGGATGCCCTGTGGCGAAACAAGCCCTTTAACGTCTATCCGGACGTTTACAGCTCTGTTAATCAGAAGGCCATGCAAATTCTGACAGAGTACGGGCATATCCGGCCAAAAGACGAAAAACCATATTTGCACAACCGCTTGACGCTAATGGTCCCCCGAGGCAATCCAGCAAACATTATAACGGTGCGTGACCTGTCAGGAGATGATGTCCGCATCTCACAGCCGGACCCTGAAAACGAAGATATTGCCTATCACATCATCGACATGTACCGCCGGGCGGGCGGAAATGAACTTGTCAAACGCATTATGGATGAAAAACGGGCTGAAGGTACAACGATTCTTACCCTTGTCCATCATCGGGAAACACCGTTGCGCATTGAAAAAAGGACGGTGGACGTCGGCCCGGTCTGGGTGACGGAAGCCGTGCAGGCCCAAACAAACCGACTGGCATTCGATGTGATCGAACCCGGCGCCGAGCTAGATCAGAGAGATGAAATCAATTATTATATTTGCGGCTTAAAAAATTCTTCGCACCCGCAAAACGCCCAAAAATTTATCGATTTTATTCTTTCACCCGTTGGACAGGATATTTATAAAAAATTCGGATTCCTGCCCCATCGGCCCTGAAGCGGTCGCCGGTTTCAACCCACGAACGCTTCTGAGAAAAATTGATGTCGAGATCGCCGATTACTATAATTTTGCTCAAGTCGGAGGCTGCCATCTACTGCGGGTTGACACGCACAGCGTTCTTTACTAATCTTCAACAGTTTATACGCAGCAGGCGTTGATAGGCGCTGCCAAATCTAACATCCCGTTTGATGCCGCCAATCGTTATGAATAAAACCGTGTTCAGAACACTGGCCTGTGGAGCCATCCTGTTGCTGCTGATGATGACCGGCTTTTATGATTTTGCCCTGGCCGAACAGCGTTTTATTGACCATGGCAACGGAACCGTCACCGATCGCAAACTCGGGCTCATGTGGACCAAAACCGATAATCAGGCCGATATCTTCTGGAACCAGATTCAAGGCTGGCTGGCAGATGATTTTGCGGACACCATCCCGCAGTTGTATGATAACTGGCGTCTGCCGACAATCTCGGAACTGCAAAGCCTTTTTGTAGAGGATCCCAAATATCAGGGATATCAAACGCTTTGCGGCCATCCGGTCAAGATTGTTCCCCAGATCCGGCTCAGCTGTATTCTGGTTTGGACGTCGGATATGGCTTTAGGACTACCGCTGGCCTTCGACTTCAACCTGGGGAGCGCATTCACCGTGAGCTTGTATAACAACAAAGCCTGCCGCGTGCTGCCGGTACGCTCCCTGCAGCAGTAACCCGCTGATGCTGCATCCCGGCTGTTTATACCGCTTTTCATGGTTAAAAACACCCCATTACGGAATTGGGGTATAAGTGGTTGTAGAAAAATACGTTGGAATAACAGAACGTTTTTTTGACAACCACTATAAGATTAAATGATAAAACATCCTGATACGTTGAAACCCGGAATGGTCGCGGTTGTCGGTATCCCGTTCGATGCTTATTCGTCATTTATGCTCGGCTCCGCCCGGGCGCCTGCTCAAATCCGGGATGTTATGAATTCAGGTGCCGGCAATTTGTGCTCCGAATCGGGCATCGATCTGGCAGCCCGAACTGATTTTATTGACCTCGGTGACATGGAAATCAACGGCGAATCGGATGCCATTGAAAACATTGAAGCAACCATCAGCGAAATATTGAACCGCGATTGTCGCCTGATTTCTCTGGGTGGCGATCATGCGATTACCTATCCGATTTTGAGATCCTTTCACAAAAAATTTGGCCGACTTGAAATTGTTCATCTGGATGCGCACCCTGACCTATATGATACCTTTGACGACAACCGCTTCTCCCATGCCTGCTCCTTTGCGCGCATCATGGAAGAAAAGCTGGCCTCGCGCCTGGTTCAGATCGGTATTCGCGCGCTTAATCCGCACCAGAAACAGCAGGCTGAACGTTTTGGAGTGGAAATGATCACGATACCGCATTTGGAAAAAGCAGCCAGCACTCGGTTGGCGGGTCCGCTGTATCTCTCAATTGACCTGGACGTTCTTGACCCGGCATTCGCCCCAGGTGTCTCTCATCATGAACCCGGCGGATTGAGCACCCGCCAGGTGATTGAAATGATCCAGCAACTGCAGGCTCCGATCGCTGGCGCCGACATCGTCGAATTGAATCCCAAACGAGATCCGTCAGGAATTACCGCGATGGTGGCCGTTAAAATCCTCAAAGAAGTCGCCGCCCGCATGCTCGAATTACCGCTGGGCCTTACCTAAAAGGAACCTCCCGATGACCCAAACGCAGATCCAAAAGTGTCTATTCGGAAAAACTCAGCAAACAGTGAGCCGAACGGGTCTTGGCGGTGAAGGCATCCTGCGCACCCACGGACATGGACGGGAGGCGCATGCAGTCATACAAGCAGCCATCGATCAGGGAATAACGTATTTTGATTCAGCACGTGTTTATGCCGACAGCGAATTATATTACGGCAGCCTCTGGGGAAAATACCCGGAGATCCGTGCTGGCATATTTCAGGCCAGCAAATCTGCCAGTCGTGACAAAGGCGGCGCAGCGGCTGATCTGAAACAATCCCTGCAGCGGCTGCAAACCGACTACCTGGATCTGTGGCAAATTCATGATGTCCGCACAGCGGCCGATATCGCCATGATTTCGGAGGTCGGCGGCGCCCTGGAAGCCTTTGTCGAAGCCAAAGCCACCGGTAAAGTTCGAGCGATCGGCGTAACCGGACATCACGCTCCCCACATCCTGACAAAGGCGGTCCATCAGTGGCCGGTTGATGCAGTCATGCTGCCGGTAAATCCGGTCGAGGGAATATTAGGCGGATTTTTAACCGAAACCTTGCCGGCGGCCAGAAAAAAAGGTATCGCCGTTATCGGAATGAAAGTTCTTGGCGCCTCCCATTTTCTTTTACCGCACGCGCATATCACAGCTGCAACGCTGATACAATATGCGCTTTCGTGCGATATTGATGTCGCCATTGTGGGATGCGCAACTCCTGCAGAAGTCAAAATCCTTGCCGACACCGGCCGCGCAACAAAACCGGTTGCTGAAGAAGAGAACCGAAGTGTATTAGAGGTGTTCAAGCCCATTGCCAGGAGGATGGCATTCTACCGCCGATGATTGATATCTCAAAAATAAATTATTCGCTTTTGGACCAACCCGCCATATCGAACGTTCTGTTTCATCCGCGGCCCGAGTTCGGGCAATCGAAATCTGCAATGGACGATACCCTGATCATGATCCCGGTTGAAGCTGAAATTGGTCTCGGGGCCCGATTCCATCTGACCGAAAAATCCGGCGCGAACATCCTTTTTTTCCACGGCAATGGCGAAATCGTGGCAGATTACGATGATTTCGGCCAAATCGCAAATCAAATGGGAATCAACTTTTTGGCTGTTGATTATCGCGGTTACGGTCGTTCCACCGGCCAGCCCACCGTAACGGCCATGATGCACGATTGCCATATTGTTTTCGACTTTGCAAACCAATGGCTCGCAAAAAACGGTTACCCTGGCCCGCTGGTGCTAATGGGCCGATCCCTCGGCAGTGCATCCGTACTTGAACTGGCATCCCATTACCCCGCCCGAATCGATGGGCTGATTGTCGAAAGCGGATTTGCCAGTACTGCCCCGCTGCTGCAGCTTTTAGGCGTCAATACCGCCGAAATCGGCTTTGAGGAGGACCAGGGATTTCGCAACGTTGACAAAATCCGTAATTTTCATAAGCCCACACTGATCATTCATGCCCAACAGGATCATATCATCCCCTTCGATGAAGGTACGCTTCTGTTTGAAACATGCCCGGCAGCCGATAAAACCCTGCTCAAAATCCCAGAAGCGAATCACAACGATATCTTCATGCACGGCCTGCAGGACTACCTGGCTGCTATTGCAAAATTGGCACACCGCCTGACCTCCCCTGCAGCGCGATAACAGAACTCGGCAAGGACGGACTCCAGGCCACTGTCATCGCCTGCTGCTTTTCCCTGAACACATCTCACCCCTGTTTTCCGGGATTGAAATGGGCCCCGCACACATACGGCCATGCTTAAAATTTACGAAAGGTCCGATTTTTCTTATTTTTCCTTAAGTTATGCACCAGTAAGACGATAATCATTAATAGCGCCACAGGGACAAATTGGATCGATCCCGGCGGCTGCATAGACGGTAATATAAAAAATTCTATATAATTTTAATATGATAAAGAACTATTCGATTGTTTGCTAAAAGCTGGAGTCACGTCAAATGGGCCTTACTCACATTAACGATCTAATACCGGGCATGATCCTGGATGAGGAGGTCAGGGATGTCAATGGACGACTGCTTCTGAAAAAAGATAAAAAAATCGAATCGTCTCATATCCGAATTTTCAAGATATGGGGAGTTACTGAAGTCAACATCCAGGGAAACAATCGCAACAAAAATGTTTCCGCCGACTCCGCAAGTCCGGAACGAATTGAAAAAATCAAAGAAAACACCGCGAGCCTGTTTCGTCATGTTGATTTAGAGCATCCGGCAATCAAAGAAATTTTTCGAATTTCTGTCGAGTTTCGCAGCAAACACAATTTTTCTGAAAATGAAAAAATGATCGATCTGGCGGAAGTTGACAGCCAGCAAAAGGCAAATGGTAGAGATTTTCTGCATAAACTGAAAAACAAAAATATTTCGCTGCCGGAGATACCTTCCATCGTTTTTGAATTAAATGAGGTTATTGCCAATCCATTGTCATCGGCAGAAGATATAGCGCAGGTGGTTCAGCGCAGTCCGAGTTTAACCGCCCTGCTGCTAAAAATTGTGAATTCGCCCTTTTACGGGTTCCCATCCAAAATCGACAAAATATCGCTGGCGGTCACATTGATCGGCACGCGCGAAATTTCCGGGCTGGCGCTCGGCATCAGTTTGATCTCACAGTTTAGCAAAATTCCAAAGGAGATCCTGAGCATGTACTCCTTTCTGAGACACAGTCTTGCATGCGGTATCATTTCACGAATTTTGGCCGCGCACAAAAACATGCCTCAGACAGAACAGCTGTTTGTCTCTGGGCTGCTGCATGATCTGGGTCGGCTGATTCTCTATAGGAATTTTCCTAATGAATCCCGCAATATATTGAGCCGCGCGCGATCTTCAGAAATGCTGCTGTACATGCAAGAAACGGATTATTTAGGCTGTAACCATACGCATCTGGTCAAGCATCTGTTACAGCAATGGAAACTGCCCATGGTTCTGGAAAACAATGTATTTTTCCATCATAGCCCCCAGAAAGCCCAGCAACCGTTACCCGCCACCCTGGTTCATCTGGCGGATATTATAACAAACGGACTGGGAATTGGTACCAGCGGTGAACGTTTTGTACCACCACTGGACGTTGCCGCCTGGGAAAATCTGGAACTGTCACCGAGCTGTTTTGATGTTATTACCAAACAAGCAACCCATCAATATTTTGCACTAGAATCTATGCTGGACATTTAACCTTATAATGAATAAAGCTGCCACCATACAAATGGATGCTGACAAGCTCCTGACCCGCATCGATTATCTTGAAGAAAATCGACGTTTTATCCAAAATGCTCTCGAAATGGCCCTGTCGCTGGGTGATTTCCAAGAAAATATTAATAAGGGCTACGGCCCCAAACATATTTTGCAGGAAGCCGATAAGCGGATCAGCCATCTGATTCCTTTTGAAGCTAACGCGTTCTATCTAGTGGACCAGGAAAGTTCAAATTTTGATTTAGCTGTATGCAATGCGAGCCATTTGAAAAAATATATCAAAGCAGAAGTCGATCACATGATCGAAAAAGGCTATTTTGCCTGGGCCATCAGAGAAAAGCGCGGCGTTTTGATATCCTCCCAGGATCACAGTCGAAAATTTGTTTTACATGTTATTGCCACCTACTCGCGTATCCGGGGTATGTACATTGGGTTGCTGCCTGAAAAAAACAGTAAAATCCCGGACACTTCTCTGACCCTGTTATCGATTATATTGCTCAATACGGCCAATGCCCTGGAGAGCCTCGAGTTTTATTCGCTGCTGCGCAATCAAAATGAACTCCTTGAAAAAATGGTCGAAGAGCGGACCCAGGCCCTGGCCAAATATGAACGCCAATTGCAACAGGTCCTCAAGATCCAAGCAATCGGCACCCTGGCAGGTGGTATTGCACATGATTTTAATAATATCTTATTTCCGATCGTCGGATATACTGAATTGACCATGGATGAAGTGCCTGAAGACAGTGTGGCGCATAACAACCTTGGAGAAATTCTTAAAGCCGCCAACCGCGCCAAGGATCTGGTCCAGCAAATTCTAACGTTCAGTCGGCAAAGCGGCCAGGAACGCAAACCCGTAAAGGTTCAACAGATCATAAAAGAGGCCCTCAAACTATTGCGCGCATCGATTCCGGCGTCTATCGAAATTGTGCACAACATCGATGAAGAATGTGCCCCGGTAATGGGAGATGCCACCCAAATCCATCAGGTCATCATGAATCTGTGCACCAACGCCTATCATGCGATGCAGGATAAGGGCGGCAAGCTCGAAGTCAGCATGAAGGAGGTGCAGGTCGGCTATGAACAAACCATTCAAAAGATCGGAATGCAGCCCGGTAATCATTTGCAGCTACTGGTTAAAGATGAAGGCTGCGGCATGGATGCTTCCGTGCTCGACAGGATTTTTGAACCCTACTATACCACCAAAGAACAGGGTAAAGGAACCGGGCTGGGGTTATCGGTCATTCATGGTATCGTTAAAAACCACCGGGGTGATATCACCGCTGCCAGCTCGCCGGGAAAAGGAACGATCTTCACGGTTTATCTGCCGGTGGTCGAGGATGGAGATGTCCAAACAGAATTTGAACCCGTCAATGGCGCGGAAAAGGGCACCGAACGCATCCTTCTCATCGATGACGAAGAGCAAATCGTTGCCATGGAGCGACAGATGCTTGAAAATTTGGGCTATCAGGTCACTGCCCGAACGGATAGCGTCGAAGCGCTGAAAGAATTTTCGAAAGAGCCACAAAATTATGACCTGGTGATCACGGACATGACCATGCCATATATGACCGGCGATGAACTGGCTCAAAAATTGTTGGACATCAAACCTGACCTGCCCGTGATTTTGAGCCAGTTCATCGCCGGTCATATAT
>Ga0265303_10000065_pt1 | contig 43644 bp, 38 predicted proteins | sample Helome_2_FD_192494 | JGI IMG/M metagenome (GOLD analysis project Ga0265303, IMG submission 192494) | Marine sediment microbial communities from subtidal zone of North Sea - Hel_20160317 (Illumina Assembly) | ecosystem: Environmental > Aquatic > Marine > Subtidal zone > Sediment ... | reverse complement strand
ATAAAAGAATCCTTGAGCTCCGTTCGCCGGGAGGCCAGTTCCAGCGAACTCGTCATTCGTTTTTTGACCGATATCTGCAAATCATTGATCAGGGCGCCGCTGACACCCGCCAGCGTTTCTTCGCCGCGCCACCAGATCATGAACTCCTCAGGCCGGCCCTGGTGCCCCGTTTCAGGGTCAAACAGGAGCCAGTCCTCGCCATCCCAGACCGCCAGCATCGAATGCACCGCCGCGCGCTGAACATCGTTTTTGAGCATGACTCCGTGAACCAGCGTTGAAGGGATCTGAGCGGCTGCCAACACTGTCTGGGCGAGCCTGGCTCGATCCAGCGGCGATTCAACGTTTTCCAGAAAGAGCTTTGAATTCGCATCATCGGAATCTTTACTCAGGTGATCCAGGACTTCCGCCGCGAACGACTGGACATCCGCGGATTCTGTTTTCACCTCTTCAACCAGGTCTGCCATCGCACTGGCCCACGGTTCCTCAAGCTGAGGCGCCTGCGGGATTTCCGGACGGGTTGCGAATCGGCTCTGGCGCGTATCCCTGATCAGCGTGGCCCGATAATAAAGTGTCCTGTTTGCATCAAGGCTGCGAATTGCCCAGTCAGCCTGGCGCCGGAACAGGTCTTCCTCTACTGTCAACCCGAAGTCCCGGGAAACAAAACTTTCATTACTGACGGCGAAACCGGTGGAACGCACGGGCAGCAAAAGACTGGCGCGCACCGGGCCCTTGACGGGTTCAATTTCAAGACGCGCCTGCACGATCCACTGTTCGCTGGTCTGGTCTGGCAATACGGGATAACCCAACCTGACCACCTTGTAAGCAAAAGTCAGGCTACCCAGGGCAACGAGCAAAACTGAGAGAACCACCCATTGCCGGTTGCGCGTCATGTGCCGGTCTCCGGCAGCGGCACATCATCACAACGTGACTGCCCAAGAAAGGTTTCTGAAGCGTCAACCAGTGCAAAAGTCGACAAGGCATTACGCCCAACCAGCAGGGGATAGTTGAACTCACTACGGTCAATCAGGCTGACTTCGGTTTCAAGATGCTTTCCCGCAACGCAAAGTTTCAGCATGACAACAGGCCTGGTTTGTGTCGAACCATCGTGTTGCACAACGCCTATCGTTCGGACGCGTTCCCGCACCAGCACAAATTCCTCTCCACTTTCCCGATCCTGCACGGCAAAGCGGACCCAGCGCTTTCCTGCCTTGCGAAATTTCTTCAGCACGCGTGAATCGAGCGAAGAGGTTTCCGCTCCGGTATCGAGCTTGGCCTTGAGCTCGATGCCAAGATCCGTCAGATACGCGTTTTCTACCCAGCCAAGAATTTGCAATTCGGACGGATTGGCACCCGCGCAGATCGGCTGTAGCGAAAACATCACAAAAAACAGAATCAGATTGATTTTTCCCATAACGTGTTATTTTCGTCGTTTAAACAGGTTTTCATGTAAAAATTGCGTTAGTTGAGCCGAAACGACTGCGTTTAAGCGTTATTAACAATTGACTCGCGCGTTCTGCAAGTTATACCCTTCTTGATCCGGAATACATACTTTAGATTTTTTTCAACCATTATCCATTTTCAAAACCGAGACCTAAGCATGCTAATTAATCGAATGAATAAAAGGCTCTTGCTGAGCGCGATCCTGGTTGCAGCCCTCTCCGTTGGTTTTTCTGCACCCGTATTTGCTCAGGCAACTGTGGACCAGGTCACCCTGGCAGGCGAAAAACGCTCTGACGCCGGTGCTGCCGAACAGCAGCGCGTCGAGCAAATCGCCAATCAGACTGATGACTTGTTAAATGAATTCAACACGCTTTCCAAAGTCGTGGACGGGCTGGTTATTTATAACAGCCTTCTGCAGCGGCAAGTCAACAACCAGGAAGAGGAAAAGGCCGCATTGGCCGAGTCCATTACCAACGTTGCGTTGATCGAACGTCAGATCACACCGATGATGACGCGCATGCTGGATTCACTGGAAGTGTTCATCCAGCTCGACACTCCGTTCCTTCTTAAAGAACGTACCGAGCGTGTGGCAAGATTGCGCGGCATGATGGAGCGGTCCGATGTTTCGTCTGCCGAGAAGTTTCGCCGTGTCATAGAGGCCTACCAGATCGAAAACGATTATGGCCGTACCATCGAAGCTTACAAGGGCACCGTGCCGATCAACGGCAACCCACAGGAAGTCGACTTCCTGCGAATCGGTCGCGTGTCACTGGCATACCAGTCCGTTGGCGGTGGTACTACCGGTGCATGGGATAAGGAAGCCGGGGATTGGGTTGAGCTCGAAGCCTCTGAATTTAAAAATCAAGTTTCCGATGGCCTCCGGGTGGCACGCAAGCAAGTCGCCCCTGATCTCCTTATCGTTCCCGTCGCTGCTCCTTCGGAGGAATAATCATGATGAACAGAATATTCAAAGCAGCAGTGATTGCTGGACTCGTAATTGGCCTGGGCAACACCGCGTATGCGGCGCAGGCTGTTTCACTTGACGCCCTGCTCGAGCAGGTCAGGTCTGGCCGCGTTAAAGATGCCGATGACAACAAAAAGCGAATCGCTGAATTTCAGAAGGCCCGTGGCCAGCAACAGCAGTTGCTTAGAAACATGGAAGCGGAAAAAGTCCGCCAGGAACAACTTTCTCAACAACTGGAAACCACGTTCGAAACCAATGACGCGCAGATCATCGATCTTGAGCGCGCATTGCAGGAACGCCTCGGTGAGTTGAAAGAACTGTTCGGTGTATTGCAGCAAGCCGCCGGTGACGCCCGCGGTAACTTCGATACCTCCGTTACTCAGATTCAGTTCCCCGATCGGGGAGAATGGCTGACCGAGTTCGCCCAGAAGATGGGTTCAACAACTCGCATGCCAACCCTCGAAGAAATCGAGCGGATCTGGTTTGAGTTGCAGCGCGAAATGACTGAATCTGCGCGTGTTACTAAAATCAACACCACGGTGATCAATGCGAGCGGTGAAGAAGAGCAACGCGACGTGGTTCGCGTGGGCCTGTTCAACGTTGTCTCAGACGGCCAGTACCTCGAATACGTACCCGAGACCGGCCGCCTGGTCGAGCTTCAGCGCCAACCGGCTGGCCGCTACACCGGTCGTGCAGATGACCTGCAGTCTTCATCCGGTGGCGTCACAGGTTTCGCAGTTGACCCGACCCGCGGCCAATTGCTGGCACTTTTGGTTCAATCTCCCAGCCTGACGGAACGCATCGCACAGGGTAAGGAAGTGGGTTACGTTATCATCGCACTGGGTATTGTCGGTCTCGCCATCGCCATCTGGCGTCTGCTGGCATTATCCGGTACGGCTGCCAAGGTTAACCGGCAGACCAAAAATCTTGAGCAGGCCGGCAACAATCCGCTGGGCCGTGTATTGAAGATTGCTCACGACAATCCTGATTCCGATGTTGAAGCGCTGGAACTGAAACTGGGTGAAGCCATTCTGAAGGAACTGCCGAAGTTCAACTCCATGCTTCCATTCCTGAAGATCATCTCTGTGGTTGCACCGTTGCTCGGACTGCTGGGTACGGTTACCGGTATGATTGTCACCTTCCAGGCCATTACGCTGTACGGTGCTGGTGATCCGAAACTGATGGCTGGCGGTATTTCAACCGCGCTGGTAACCACGGTTCTCGGCCTGGTGGTAGCCATTCCCACGGTGTTCCTGCATACGCTGGTACAAAGCCGTGCCAAGCGCTTGACGCAGATCCTTCAGGAAGAGGCTGCAGGCATGCTTTCCGAGCGTGCTGAAAGGACGGCATAAACCAGATGGACGCCATCTTTTATTATCTGCCATTCCTCGAGACCATTCGGGACTTCTTTGAACTCGGCGGTCCGGTGCTGAATGTCATCGCCATCGTCACCCTGGTCATGTGGATGCTGATTATCGAGCGGATTGTGTACTTCCGGACGGGGCATAAAGCCATGATCCGAAGGGCGCACAACTACTGGGATGAACGCAGCGACTATTCGTCCTGGAAGGCCCACCAGATCAGAACCCGCATTATTTCGCAGGTTTCCGCAAATGCGGAGCGCAATATGGCGCTGATTAAAACCTGTGTTGCCCTGTGCCCCTTACTGGGGCTGTTGGGCACGGTGACGGGTATGATCGAAGTCTTCGAGGTAATGGCCATCTCCGGATCGGGTAACCCCCGGTCCATGGCCTCCGGTGTGTCCAGGGCTACCGTGCCTACGATGGCAGGAATGGTAGCGGCACTTTCCGGAGTGGCGATGTCTGCGTTCCTTGAAAACAAGGTACGCAGGGAACGTGAGTTCATAGCAGACGAATTACTTATCGAGCACGGCTGAAGATTGCAACCTTCAGCCGGCCGATCCAGGAGATAGAAATATGCGGCAACATTTAGCCACGCAATACGACGAAGAAGAATCGGAGATCAATATCACGCCCATGCTGGACGTGGTATTCATCATGTTGATCTTCTTTATCGTCACAGCGACTTTTGTAAAGGAAGCTGGAATCGAAGTTAACCGGCCTGACGCAGCAACTGCTGTCAAGCAGGAGAAAGCCAACATCCTGGTGGCCATTGGCCCGAATAACGACATTTGGATCGATCGCCGCCAAATCGATATCCGTTCGGTACGACCGAATATTGAGCGCTTGCACGCCGAGAATCCCCAGGGTTCCGTCGTCATCCAGGCTGACAAGGAATCCAAGACGGATACCCTGATTCAGGTGATGGATGCAGCCCGCTCTGCCGGTGTTTTCAACGTCTCGATTGCGGCCCAGAATCCTTAAAGAGGTAAGCCATGTCGGCTACGATTATTGAAACATTAACAGTAAGCACATCCGGTAACATCGTCCGCATGGTAATCGGCATCGTACTCGGTGCGGTGGTCACGGCAGGACTGTTCTGGTTCATGCAGTACCTGATCGAGACCGCGGACCGCCAACTCAACGAGGGCGCGTCCGGCCACCTGGTCGATTTTGTCCGGCTGAAACGGGACGAATCCATCGAGCGGCGGCAGTTGAAACCTAAGAAACCACCGCCGCCGGATGCACCGCCGCCACAGCCGCCGACTCCTCAATTGGACAACCTGAATCCGAATGCTGAGAAAATCGCCATTTCCGCCGCACCGGTAGAAACGGATATAGAGATGAGCGGAGGTTTCAGTCTCGGCGTAGGTGAAGGCGACTACCTGCCCATCGTCAAGGTTGCACCCATTTATCCACAGCGAGCCTTGTCTCGCAGTCTCGAAGGATATTGCGTGGTCCAGTACGTGGTGACCAAGAACGGTACGATACGCGATCCGTTCGTAGTGGAAGACCAATGCACGAGTACGCTGTTCCATCGCGCCTCCGTTCAGGCCGCTCTGAAGTTCAAGTACAAGCCAAGAGTTCTTGACGGCCAGGCCGTTGAAGTTCCCGGCGTACAGAACAAGTTCACCTTCGAAATTCAGGAATAGGCGGAAATTTATGGACAAATTTATGTCAAAACTGATCATCGCCATCATTTCCGGCACGCTGCTCTTGGGCGCCTCTGGCAGCGCTTTCGCCCAGAAGAAGGAAAGCGAAAAGAAGACCAAGGAAACCGTTGCCATGAGCCAGCAAGTTTACGAAAAACTTGCTGAAATCCAGGAAATGATCGAGGCAAAAGACTACGCTACGGCAGAGCGTCTGACCGCTGATCTCAGGACCAAGAAAGGACTGAGCCCTTACGAGTTGGCACAAATCTGGAACATTTCTGGATACTCCTTCTACTTGCAGGAACGCTACCAGGACGCCATCAGGGCATATGACCAGGTCATGGCCCAGCCGGATCTACCCGAAGCCCTGGTGCTCAGCACTCTGAAAACCAAGGCGCAGTTGCAGTTCACCCTCGAGGATTATGAAGGTGCTCTGGCGACCGTACGGAACCTGATGACCAAAATCTCTGAGCCCAGTGCCGACGTGTTGATGCTCGAAGGCCAGGCCTTGTTCCAACTGGCCAGGTACGACGAAGCGCTGGTTCCGATCAAAACCGCCATCGACATGTATCGGAATCAGGGCCAGAGGCCCAAGGAAAACTGGTTGCTGCTGCTACGCGTGATCTACTTTGAACAAAAAGATTACGAAAGCATGATCGACGTGGTTAAAGAGCTGATTGTTTACTATCCCAAGGATACCTACGTGCTGACCCTGGCCGGTATCTACAGTGAACTCGGCGATACCAAGAAACAGCTGGCGCTCACCGAAGTTCTGTATGAACAAGGCCTGCTGACTTCAGCTTCGCATGTAACCAACCTGGCAAACCTTTACCTGATGCATGGACTGCCTTACAAGGCGGCAATGGTGCTTGAAAAGGAAATGAACGAGAACATCGTCAAATCCAACGAGCGTAACCTGAGGCTTCTCTCCCAGGCCTGGTACCAGGCTCGCGAAGATAAGAGGGCAATCCCTCCCCTGAAGCAGGCTGCTGAAATCTCGCAAGAGGGCGAGCTTTATGTCCGGCTTGGCCAGGCTCACATTAACCTCGAACAATGGTCTGAAGCTGCCACAGCCATCCAGGAGGGCGTCAGGCTGGGCGGTCTCAAGCGCAACGATACTGCCAACATCATGCTTGGAATGGCACTGTTTAACCAAAAACGCCTGGAACAGGCGCGCAGGGCCTTTTCACGGGCCGCCTCAGACAATCGCTCCAAACGTGCCGCAACCCAGTGGATTGCATACGTTGACAGCGAAATTAAGCGGCGCGAATTGATGGCCCAGGATGTTCCGGATTACAAGCCTCGCGAACGCGACGACATGGAAGATATCATTGATTCCAACAACTGAGGCCAGTTAACTGAAATTAAAAAGCCCCGGGTTCCGGGGCTTTTTTTTGTCCTGCTTTGCGGCCAGGCTAACTCAGAGCAACCACGTCTATGGTGATTTTTTCCATGACTTTCTCAGTCGTATGGCTGCTGAATGTCGCCGCCAGTCCTTTGCGCGATGAGATGCCGAGAATAACCATGTCAGCATTGATCTTTTCAGAGACGCCGGCTATCACGTCCTCGGGCTTACCCATATCGCGGTGAATCTTCTCGCGCGGTAATCCGCTCATGCGACCGATCAGGGCGCGATCAGGGAAGTCCTCGCTGCCCTTGTAAGCATTGACTACGTGAAAATCAGCACCGAAAAATTTTGACAGGAACAGTCCACGCTCAATGATTCTCTCGTTCAGCGCAACGTGTACTGCGTCTGTTGCCTGTGTATTGACCGCGGCCAGGATGCATTCGATAGGCGCCGTTGTTCCTTCATCCACGATGACGACATCACAGGTTGCCTGGCGAATCAGGTCCCACTTGGAGTCGGCAATACCGGTTTTATGTTCAGCTGAAGTTTCGGCCAACATGATCGTGTCACAGGCGTAACGCTCTGCTGCGTCAGTGATCGATTTACGCCAGTCACGGGTCCAGAAAAGCTCTGCTGAGTATTCCACGTTCAGATCATCCAGCGGTTTCAGCAATTCAGCAAACCTGTTGACCTCATAAACAACTTCTGTGGGTGCATCAGGCTCTGTTTTGTCCGGACTTTCGAACCCGATCAGCAGGTGAAACTCAAGGTCCCACTTGTGTTGCTGACGAAGAATCTCAAGCATTCGGTTTAAGGCGAGGTGCTCCTCATGAGATGGATCAACGATGACGAGGTACTTTCTTTTTTCCACTTAAAAACCCTCCGGACGATAATTGGTTTTGACATTCTACCTGATATAAAGCTGGAAACCCGCCCAAGACATGAAATTCTCAGAATTGGTGGATAGCATCAGTCTTACTTTGCTGCGGAACAGTGCCTCGGCAACATTTTCGCTGGATTGGAGCTCCCTGTAAAAATCAGCCATGAAGACCGCTGTCTCGGAATCATCACCGGATCGCAGGCTAACCACAACATTCCTGGCACCATTCAACAGGAAGTCTGAAACAAAACCCAGGTTGCTGTCAAAACCTGACAGTGCGCGGGCAGTGACGCTGGTGCGGCTCAGGACCACCAGGCTGGCATTGAAATCCAGTCCGCGGATATCAGCAGGGTGGAGGTCGTCCATGATGGACTCTTCACTGGTTCTGGACATCAGCAGCATTGAATAATCTGGAATCGCCAGGTCAAGGGTTCCAGGAATCGCGAGGTGCAGGAGCCCTGCCCCGGCAAACCTCTGGTCCTGAAACTCATCTTTCTTTAGCGCGACACCCTGGACAATATTCAGCCCGGGGCCGACAAAAGCATCGGTTACAGCGGTTACTTCTGCTGAAACCTGCATATCGTAGCTGAACAGATCCTGGCCAGTCCGGGGGTTACCCGCAAGAAATACGGAATCTCCGAAATCCCTGGCCAGAACGGACCCCGACCTCGATGCACCGGCCAGGTTCATCAGATTAATCACCCGGTGTTTTTCAGCCAGAAAGGCTCCATCCAGGCGTAGCGCATCGAAAGGAAATCCATTCAATGGTCCAGCTGGCAACATGTAGATGGTTCGTGTCAGCGAATCTGAAACCGGCTGTAAGAGAGATTTGCCCACGGCGTCCAGGTAAGGGACCAGGCCACCGGTCCGGTCTTCCAGGTTCTGCCACAAACGGTACAGTTGTCCCGAGATCGTCACGGACTTGTCCAGCCTGTTCATTGACACGCCTTTCCTGCTCCCCACAAGGGCATAGGCGGCAGAACTGCCAAAATAGTAGCTTAGGATGACCTCATCCCTGGCCAGACCGCTCAGCAAGCTCTCAAGACTTCCAGCATTCAGTGGCCTGATCAGCGGCGAGAACCCACGCCTTCGATCCCTCCATTGCGCATTGGCACGTTCGGCCAGCCCGGAAGTTTCCGGTCCGGTCGCCGATTCGCGGCGCGCCAGCAATGCCCGCAGTGGCTCTTCCTGTTCCGCGCTGGTCCCCGCTTTGGTCCCGGGGCTATCGACCAGGCGCACCCGGTCCAGCGCAACCAGGGTCTGCTTGCCACTGGATCCGGCAGAGGCAGCTTCCAGGTACTGCTGAAAAATTTCTCCTTTTGTCAGCCAGTACCAGGCACCCAGCACACCGGGAAGTTTCTGGCGGAAGAAGAGCAGATCATTCACCAGGCCTTCCAGCTGTGCCAGAGCCTCGCCCGGCTGTCCCTGGCGGTACAGGATCCTGGCTTTGACGAGGCTGGCATCGAGTGCTACCCAAGGAATCCCGCTGTTGGCCAAAGCATCAAAAGGCCGCCGAATACTCGCCGCGGTGCAGGCTCCCCGCCCGCCCTTTTCCAGTTTCAGGAGGCATTGGTACAGCGCCGCCCGGTGGCCACCCAGGACCTGTCCAGCAGCTGCGGCCAGCCGGGCGCTCTGTGCCATCAGATCCTCCGCGCTTGAAGAACTTGAACCGTCCTTTTTCCAGGCGTCAATTCCCGACTCAAATAGAAAACGCACACGGGACTGGTCGGAAGTGAGCAGTTCCCCCTGTTTTTCGCGGTACTGAGTCATTTGGCTGAACTGCTCGCGTTGCCGGTGAATGCGTGCAAGATTGTCGTAGGCCTCGATCAGGGCACTTCTATTGGCTTCAAGTTCTGTCCTGGGAATGGAGTCGAGTGTCAGGTTACGCGCCTTTTCCATTTCGCCCAGCGAAAAATAGGACCAGGCCAGCGCCAGACCGGTCGCACCCCACGCCGTGGATGCCGCATCGGCTTGCTGAACTGACAGGGCCTGGCCGAGTTCAACCACTGCCTCTTCGTAGCGGTAGGTGTCATTGAGTATTCTTCCCTTCTCAAACAGGTTATCGGTAAATTCCTGTCCCGCGTCGCTTTTCAGATCACTACTGATGTCTTCCAGTAACTGGATCGCTCCGGCGGTACTGCCCTGCGATTCATAAACGACGGCCGCTGTACTTCGAATTTCGTTGGTCAGATCCGAATTATTCGTGCTGAGTGACACATCCAGCGCAGCCTGGAATTGACTGACAGCCTCATCCATTTGACCCTGCTGCTGGTAGGCCAGGCCATTATTGAAGAGCGCCAGGGCTTTTTCAGAAGCTAAATCCAGGCGGTCGGCAAGAATAACCACCTGGTCGAGAACATCATGCAACTGCTCATAGCGTTGATATGCAACCTTGCCCGTGGTGCTGTCGCCGGCTCGTTGCAACGCCTCGCCCTGAAGTATCAGGGCTGCCAGTTCGATTTCTTCGAAACCGATCTTGCGGGCTGAGCTTTGCACGTCCTGAACCAGCTCAAGAGCCATCAGGACGTCATTTAGCTTATGTAACACCAGGTGAGCGGCGTAAAACTCGGACCAGAGCCGCATTTCCTCCCAACCGAGGCTCTCGAACGCCCGCGCAGCGTTTCTCAACGTGTAGGTTTTCATCGACCAGGTGGTGGAGTCGTTGCTGTGAACTTCTTCGGTGCCGTGAGAGAACAACTTATAGGCCTGCGCAAAGGCGGCACTGCTCCAGTCCCGGTTGGGCAATTGGATCAATTCCAGGCTGATACGTGAACGTTCCACCGGCCGCCCAGTTGTGATCTTGATCATCAATTGACGGGGATTGTCTACCGCCTCGATCAACTGGTACAGCGGGCCATTGCGGCTGGATGGAACCCCTGATGATTTGATCAGAGCATTTTCGGGACCGTAAATTTTTGCATCAAACTCGGTCTCCGGCGCCTCGATTTTCACGACCAGGGAAATATCAGGGTACTGGTAAATCATGTATTCGGCAGGACGGGTTTCTGATACCTGACCAGACTGGGCAGCGGACAGATGCCAGGAAAAAGCCAGCAACAGGATTGAGAGCAGGACCCGTATCATTCCATATAGATTACGGTGATGGCGGCCAAGGTCAACCGCCAATTGCTCCAGCCGCACCTTTTTGATAGTTTGCAGAGGCTAATGCGAAGACTTAACCGAGAAACCTCCGTTTTTACAACCTCCGCGATCGACCTGTTCGCATCGGCGCTGGGAGCTTTTATCCTGCTCGTGATGATTCTGTTCCCTTACTACCGTAATGCAGGTTCGGATGATGCTTTCTCCAGAACCCAGGAAATCCAGGAATTGCGGCGCCTGGCTTCCGGTGAGATAGCCAAAATGCTGTCTGACCAACAAGTATCGCAGAGCGAAGTCCAGGATTTCAACGAAGCAAACCGGGGTATTGAGGCCGAAATATCACGCATTCGCAAAAAAATGGCCGATATCAAGACCCAACTGGCCGAAGAACCCGTGAAGGAACCCGAGCCCGTTGAGGAAATCATTGAAGAGCCGGAACCGGAGGCGCTTACCGCTGGCGTCGAGTTCTCTATCCTGGGCCTGGCGACAGAAAAAAAATCCTTTGTTATCGTCGTCGACATGTCCGGCAGCATGCTTTCGTACACCGACCTGATGGTCAAGTCAGTACTGGAGGTGTTGGAGCCGCTGGATGATACCAATGACTTCGCCATTATCGGCTACCAGGGCAACCCCTCGCCGGTACTGTGGAACTTCCCGGAAGGGGGTGGGCTGGTGCAAGGCACGAGTGGCAACCTGGACTCAGCAAGGAACTTTATACAGGGACTGGCCAGGCGGTTTGCCGGTTCTACCCCTACACATTACGCCGTCCTTTCTGCAATGCAGTATCCGGCCGATACCATCATCCTGATGAGCGATGGCGAACCGGACAACGCACCGGGCTTTATTGTCCAGGATGTTACCGGGCTCAACCGTTATGAGAACAAGGAAATTCATACGGTGGCGATTGGCGATTACACCCAGAACCGCGGCCTGGTCGTGTTCCTGCAAACGCTGGCCCGGCAAAATGGTGGCGATTTCGTGGGGGTTTCAAGGTGAGGTCGCGGCAGCGCAATTTCGAGGTCTATTCGCTCTCGGCCATCGACCTGTTCGCCTCTGCCATGGGCGCTTTCATTATCATTGCCATTATCCTGATGCCGGATTACCAGAAGGAAGTCCGCTCCCAGGGAGACATGGAATACCTGGAAGAACTGGCCGGAAAAACCCAGGCCATGCTCGATAAAACCGAAGAAGGCAGCAAGAACATTCTCGAAGCCCTGCTTGCGGCACAAACGCGGCACCAGCAATTACAGGCGCGGGAAAAAATTGTTTCCAGCGAACTTGAAACACTGGAAGCCCAGCAACAGGCGCGAAACGACCAGCCACCGCCGCCGCCCCCCAGCCCGGTGGTTACGCCCGACAAGGAAGGCAGCAACCAGGTGACGTTCAGGTTTCTGGGGTTGAAGACTGACAAGAAACGAATCCTGTTCATGGTGGACATGAACAAATACCTCGCAGGACATGAATCACTGGTCCGGCGGACTGTGATCAGGGGCATGGAATCGCTGCAGACCGGGTATGAATTCGGCATCCTCGGATTCCAGCAACAGGACGCCGGACCGAAATACTATCGCTGGCCGGCCGACGGCAGCCTGGCCAGCATGACGAATCAATCCCGGGATGAAGCGAAACGATTTCTCGAGTCCCTGTCACGAAAATTCGAAGGATCATCATCGTTGATCGATGCCTTCAATGTCGCGTACCAAAGCCCGGCGGAGGCCATCATCCTGATCAGTGACGGCCTGCCCAACCCCGCGTTCAATAAAAACATGGGCCCCGGCAGCCTGGTACGAAACATCACGGTGGCGAATGCCAAACCGATGGAGATTCACGCAGTGACTGTGGGTGATTATTTCAAGTATCGCGGCACCGTGGAGTTCATGGAGTCACTGGCACGCGCCAATGGCGGCTCATTCCTGGCCCTGGCGCAGTAAACGCAGCTCCAGTTTGCCCACTCGAATGCGATCACCCGGACGAAGTTCCGTTGGCGCCAGCACCGGTTCATCGCCAAGGTAGGTCATGTTTTCGGCAGTGCCGGGCTGGACATAGAATTTTCCGGTTTCCGGCGCCACCGAAACGATACCGACCTGGCTGTCAGCAGGAGAATTCAACGGTGATTTTCCTGGCGACTTATCAGCCAGATCCGCGGTTCCAGGTTCATCAGTGAACCCTGCCGGTTGTTGGAGGTCGATGGTATCGGGTTCATCTTCCGGGTGAAATCTGCGAGCCAGTGGGTTATCGCTGTTCTCTGCGCTGTCCCTGCCACGCAGGACGGGTGTCTTGCCTGCCGCAGGAGTTGCTGGTTTAGTACGCCGGAAAATCATGGATAAGCCACCTGTTGGAAACGAAATTACAATGTATCATAGCGACATGAAACCTGATGGCAAAACGATTGGGCGCGCCGGCACATGTGATCTGGTATTGGATCATGACTCTGTTTCAAGGATTCATGCCCAAATCGAGGTAAGCGATGAAGGCTATCTCGCGGTGCAGGACCAGCATTCCAGTAACGGTACTTTCCTGCATCGCAATGGACGCTGGATCCGTAGCCTGAAAGTGATTCTCGGAACCCAGGACCGGATCCGGTTTGGCGAGCATGAAGTCCCGCTGGATCAACTGGTCAACCTGTTCGGAAAAGGCAGCCGGGTGCAACTGAGGGAAGGTTACTCAGTACGGGGCAAACCTTTGCTGTTTGATGACATGCTGGCCGATTTGCCGAAGCCGAAGATTGTGCTGGAGCATCCCAGGCGTAACCCCCTGACCGGCGATATCGAGGAATATAAATAGTGCGACTCATTACCCTGCTCGTCAGCCTGGTGACCGCCGTGGTGGTCATCGCCCTGCTTTCCAAACTGCTGCCTCCGGAGATGGCAGCCATTCTGCTGGACATCAAGCGCTCTTCCTGGCCAATCACAGTCCAGAACATACTTTGGCTGGCATTTTTTGTGGGGCTCGGTGAATTATCCATCCGGTGGCGGGCCGGACGCCTGGAAGAAAGCCAGATCGACCGCAATTACCTGCCCGAAGACGAAGAAACAGTGCTGCGTCCGGGCGATGACATGACACCGATTTATCAGAAGGTACGGAGCAGCAACTACCGGGAAATCTGTTTCGTTCCCCGCTTGATCGAGCGCTGTGTGTTGGGTTTCAACCTCAGCCACTCGGCAGACCAGACCAATTCGCTGCTCAATTCCAGCCTGGAACTCTACCTGCATGAAATTGACCTGCGCTATAACATCATCCGCTACATTACCTGGGTCATTCCGTCACTTGGTTTTATCGGCACGGTCATCGGTATCATGCTGGCCCTGAACTACGCCGGTGACCGGGCAAATGTGGAAAGCCCGGATATGCTCTACCAGGTTACCGAGCGCCTGGGTGTTGCGTTTTCGACCACGCTGGTGGCATTGGTGATGGCCTCGATACTGGTGTTCATCCAGAACGTAGTACAGGGAAAAGAAGAAAACGCGCTGAACAAGGCGGGACAGTACTGCCTGGACAACCTGATCAACCGACTCTATTCACCCTGAGAACTGCCTTTTGATGCGACCAAGTGGCCTAATCCGGATTTATGGCTTGTGCCTTTGCTGGCTGCTGACGGCGGGTGGGCCGTTGCTGGCGCAAGGGCTGGAACCGGGAGCCAACCCGTATACCCTGCCCCCGGGCTCAATGCCCGCGTGGACCGTGCCTGTGTTGAGGCTGGTTTCTGCAACCCACGTGGAACCGACGACCGGAGTGATCCTTTCAGATACCGGTCTGGTGCTGGTGCCCGAGGACTTCGCCAGCCTGGGTGATGAAATCATCGTGCTCGATGGCGGAACCGATATCATTCGAAACGGCCGGCCTGCACGGATTGAACAAAAATTTGCTTTTGAAGGCCTGCAGGTCCTTGCGGTCGAAGGCCTCGCCAGGCAGGGCGTGACGCTGGCGGCCACAGCGCTGCAACAGGGTGACCAGGTCGTGCTGGCTGCATTCCCACCCGCAGAACTGATTGCCGAAGGTAAACCGCCACTCAGCATTTCCGCCACGGTTGACGTGTTCAGAGAAAACGACCGGCCCTCCCTTTCTGCCGAGTCCGGGTTACCCAACGTAACAGGCGCACTGGTGGACAGCTGCGGGAACCTGGTCGGGGTCAGCCTGGCGGACGATGTACAAAGCATGGAGTCATCGCCTGCCACACGTTACCAGTGGCGTGACGCCTTGCTAAAGGTGTTTACACAGATGGGGATCCCGCTGCGCGAATATGATTGTTTCGCCAGGCAGGAAACTGAACCCGAACCTGTTATCGAAGAGCCTGCAGAGGAGCCACCGCCTGAGCCGGAAGCAGAAGAACCGCCCCCCAAACCGGAGCAAGAGCCGGAACAAGAGCCGGCAGAGGCAATAGCTGACGAAGAACTTCCCGAATCCGAAGTGGAAGAAGAACTGTCCATTGAAGAACCCGTTGTCGAAGAACCGCTGCCCGACATGCTGCCGCCGATAGAGGATAAAGGCCTGGGTCTGGGTGTCTGGCTGTGGCTGCTGGCCGCTGTTGTACTGACAGGCCTTGGCTTCGTAATTCACCGTCTTCGAAAGCATGCCCAGGAAAGTTCGCCAGACTCTGAAGATCTCAGTGAGAAGAGTGGCGCTCCAGCCGTGGTCGAGCCTGAAGATGAACCGGAAGAATTACCGGCCCTGCTTAATAGCGAGCTGATGATCAGCGGTGTGCTCAGGGACGAAACGGCCTTTGAAGACGCTTGTGCGGTCAGTGAGAATGCCATCAATGTGATCATCGGCAGGGGTGATGCCGACCTGGTGATCGACAGCCCCGCCGTCAGCAGGCGGCACGTCAGCCTGAAGGGATCGTTCGGGGAGTTGACGGTATCCGACCTGGGGTCCAGCAATGGCACGTCGATCAACGGTGTGCCGTGCCTGGAAGGCGAAATCATGTTCATGGAGCCCGGCGATGTCCTGGTGCTGGGTGATGCGCGTTGCAGCCTGGAAATCAGGCCACGCGAAGCTGACGGGGGCGAAAAAGACTGATGGCCGCAGTCTCACTGGCCCTGGCGCCCGGCGCCGTCATCGGCAATCTGCGCATTGACCGGGAACTGGGGCATGGCGCTTTCGGTGTTACCTACCTGGTCACAGACCTGCAATCGAATGAATCCTTCGCGCTCAAGGAGTACCTTCCGCGCAACCTTGTTGCCCGCAGCGAGGACGGCAAACTCCAGCCCAGCGACAAGGAAAATTCGGTGGCCTATCGCTCCGGATTGATTCACTTTCTTGAAGAGGGGCGGCTGGTCGCGCAGCTCAAACACCCGAATATCGTTGAAGTACTGCGATGCTTCGAGGCCAATGGCAGCGCCTACCTGCTGATGCCCCATTACCGCGGCGAACCGCTCGACAAGTTACTCAAGCGCAGCGGCACATTCAGGCCGGATGAGGCACTGGCGCTCTCCAGGCCCCTGCTCGACGCACTGCAATACATCCATGGGCAAGAGCTGGTCCACCAGGACATCAAGCCTGCCAATATATACATCACCGAAAATGGCCAGCCCATATTGCTCGATTTCGGCGCGGCCGGACAACGCCTGGAGGCGGGCACGTCGACCCGCTGGAAACTGGGAAGTGAAGGCTACGCGGCCCTCGAGCAGTTCGAGGCCGACGGCCGGATCGGGCCGTGGACAGACATCTACGGTCTGGCCGCGGCACTTTACCGCTGCGTCAGCGGGAAAATACCGGTGGCCGCTGTACAGCGCCTCAGGGCTTTAGGCGACAATGAGCCGGACCCGCTTATACCCATTGAAACCCTGGTGCCAGGTAGCGAGTTTTCCACTGTCCACAATGCCGTCAGGCAGGGTCTGGCGTTAAAACACGATGCCCGGCCCCAGACGGTTGCCCAATGGCGACCTGCGTTCAGCCAGGATAAAAAAACCAGGGGTGCCGCAGCCGCACCCATTGCCGACGGCATCGAACAGGAAGGCCGGGAATGGCTGCCAATGATCTTGTTGAGCGTGTTCGGTGTGATTCTCATCGCAGCGGTCATTTACCTGTTTGCCGGCAAAGGCCCGCAACCCGGAGAACCCGGCTCTGATCAGGCAACTACGGTCTCAGATGTCCAGGGCAAGTCCAGCGAAACGAGATTTTCATCACCCGAGGAAACCGCGCGCTGGAAGTCAGCGCTGGACGCCGACACCGCTTTTGGTTACCACAAATTCATGCAGGACTTCCCGGATTCCATTCATGAAGACCAGGCATTGGTGCACCTGGAACGGCTAGATCACCAGGCCTGGGGATACGCCGAAGCCGAAGGCACCCGGTCCGCCATTGAAACCTATCTGCAGAACTATCCTGCAGGCCATCACCTGGCCGATGCAGAGATCCTGTTACACGAATTTAAGCTGGCGGAAGAAGCAGCGCAACGCGAAAGGCTCGAACAGGAGCAACAGGACGAAGCTGCCTGGCAAGCGGCCCGCACTGAGAGAAACCTTGCTGCCATGGACAGGTATCTGTCCGCATGGCCAGGTGGCCTGCATGCTGATGAGGCCCGCACCCTGCGCCGGGAGATCGAAGGCGACGTCAACGACTCAAAGGCTTTCCAGGCGGCACGCAGACTCAATACGATCGATGCCTACGAATCCTATGTCAATGCGTTTCCAAAGGGCAGAAACATCGCCAGGGCGCTGGAAGCCATCGATGATCTCACGCTGCGCCCCGGTAAGACGTTCAAGGATTGTGCAGACTGCCCGACCATGGTGGTCGTTCCGGCGGGCTCTTTCTGGCAAGGATCTGAAGATACCGCTCCGTTTGCGCTGAAAATGGAGACACCAAAACGCATGGTCACCATCGCCGACCCCTTCGCTGTGGGCGTTTTCGAAATTACCCTGGAGCAATGGGACCTGTGCGTAGCAGATGGCGCCTGCAACAATCGCCCGCCTGATAATGGCTGGGGACGAGGCTCCAGGCCAGCCATCATGATTTCCTGGAATGACACGCAGGAGTTCACCAACTGGCTAAGCAGGAAAACCGGACAGTCATACAGCCTGCCCAGCGAAAGCCAGTGGGAGTACATTGCCCGGGCCGGTGAAGAAAGTGACTGGCTGGGTGGCAACCCTGCCAGCTTATGCGCTTTCGGAAACGTCGCCGGTGGTGAATCCGGGTTCAATTGGCAGCACGAGGAATGCAGTGACAATACCGCCATTGGAACCCTGCCGGTGGGTTCATTCAGAGCCAATACCTTTGGTGTTCACGATGTCGTAGGGAACGTGGCCGAATGGACGCTCGACTGCATGAACCTGTCTTACCTGGATGCACCAGCCGATGGCAGTGCCTGGGGCCGGGGTATCTGCAGTTCGCGCATGACCCGTGGCGGGTCCTGGTTCACCGGCTCACGCGAAATTCGATTGCCGGCGCGGTTCAATCTGAAAAACGGAGATCGCAACGACTTTACTGGATTCAGGGTGGTGCGTAGGGTGGAACTGCTTTGATAGGAACTCGCGCTGCAACAGGCCGGTTCTTCTTTGCCTGTGGCAAAACCGTCCCGGCCTGTTGCAGCGCTGGTCGCTTCAGGTGGCGTTCAGGGTAATGGTGCATACTTTTGGCATGATGAGACTGTTTTCTACTTTAATTTTTGTCTTGGGCTTCGCGTCCTCTGCTTTGCACGCCCAGGATTCGACGCCGGCGGAGGATGAAGATGGGTCCAGTGAACAGGTAGAGCAGCGTGAAGACTCCTACCGGCAGCAGATGGAACTGGAAGACGCCAGGTCGAGAGACCGGACTTATGTCGACAACACGTACACGCAAAGCGCCGGACAGGAAAAAATTGATAAGCTTCCGAAGGAGTCGCGGGAAAATATCCGCGATCAACTGGTCGATATCATCGTGGAAAACGGTGAGTGGGAACCCAAAGACGCGCTCGAAGAATATCCTTATACGCCAACGGCAGCTGCGCAGGGCGATCCCGAACTGAAGCAACAGGAACAGGAAGCCTGGGAAGAACAGATAGAGAAATACCATGAGCGCGAAGCTGCTGCATTCGGCACTCATCGCGGGCCGGTCCCCGGGCCGGGCAACCCGACTGGGCAGGAAGGCGGCCAGCAGGGCGAAGACTCACAACAGGGACAGCAAGGCGGCCAGCAGGGCAGCGGCCAGGCAGGTGAAGGCGCAAGTGGATCCGGCTCAGCGGGAACCTATCAACCTGGCGCCAATGGCTCTGAAGAAGAAATCAGTACGGCTGGAGTTTCCGAAAGCGCGCTCGATTTCCTGAGAGGCGGCCAGGGGCGGCAACAACCGCCGCCGCAAGGCGCTCAAGCTCAGGCTGACGCCCAGCAGCAAGCTCAGGCTGACGCCCAGCAGCAAGCCCAGGCTGACGCCCAGCAGCAGGCCCAGGCTGACGCCCAGCAGCAGGCCCAGGCTGACGCCCAGCAGCAGGCCCAGGCTGACGCCCAGCAGCAGGCCCAGGCTGACGCCCAGCAGCAAGCCCAGGCTGACGCCCAGCAGCAGGCACAGGAACAGGCGGAGGAAAGCGAGCAGAGCGAAGACGAAGCCTCACCGGAAACGGTCGAGATCGATACCCGCGGCATCATCGCCATTGAAGACCTCGACAAACTGGAAGGCGCCAACGTCCCGACTGAGCCGGAAGATGAAGAGGACCCCTAGCCGGGCTGCATTTATAATCGGTGTCGTTATATGTAGTTATGTGATTAGCCCGTGCATCTTCAAACACAAACCATCTTTCTACTGTTAATCTTCAGCCAGGCTCTGCACTCTGTCGAAGAATATGCCTTCCAGCTTTGGGAGGTGCTGGCCCCTGCACGATTAATCAGCAGCGTAATTTCAGCCGATTTGGCAGTAGGTTTTGGTATTGCGAATTCAACGATAGTTGTGTTCGGCTTGTTGTGTTATTTGGGGCCAATCCGCCACAATTGGAAAAGCGCGACATTCTTCATGTGGTTTTGGGCATTATTGGAATTGGGTAACAGTATTGGTCACACATTCTTCGCTGTGAGGGGAGCAGAATATTTCCCAGGAGTTTATACAGCACCACTTCTCTTTGTATTTTCTTTGCTCCTCCTACTCAGATTACTGAGAAACCGCAGTGTATCTCTCACATAAAAGAGCGTTTAAGTGCGTTCAGCTTAACTAAAATCATTTTTCTTCTTCGACTTCCTCGTGCCACTGGAAGATATTCAGCTCGATAAAGACAAAAGCGACAAGCCACAGGAACGCGTCCCAGAAATCGAGGAAGCTGCCCTCGAAGCCCCAATAGACCGCTGCCAGGAACAGGACCAGGTAGAAAAAGCCCTTCAGGTACTTGCCAAGACTCACCAGACGGTCCGTCAACCGGTCCCTCAATTGCATCCAGACTTCCAATTCAAGCAACATGACGATGATCAGCCAGGTGCAGGCATTGATGATGTCATTGACCGCCAGTCCCCAGGCTGAGGCAAGCGCTGCACGCGTGCCGATAATCTCTGCCCCGGCGACTTGCACCAATTGCTGTCCCTGCATTGCCGTGCAGCCAGCGGCGTCAATGGGCGGATAATCGTCCAGGCTGACCACATAGTTCCAGTCAGTACCAACCAGGCTGCAGACATCGGCAATAGTGAAGGGTAGTAAATTTGTAATGACAATATATTTGCTAATGTAACCGTAGAACGCGTAAACAATAAAAAAATAACAGATCGCTTTGATAGCCAACAGCAACCAGCTCAGCCCCCCTTTGAGTTTTTCATCAGAAATGATCGCTGTTTCAAACTCGAAGACGAGCAACAATACCAGCCATGCGATCGTATCGATAAACGCAGAAAAGGCTTCGACGATATTTCGCCAGGTGATGGTGTTTCCAAAAGTTTCAGCACTGGCGGCGATGTCCTCCTGCAAAAACTGGACAGCATTCCAGGCCAGCAGCAAGTACACCGTCCACTTGAAAATGGTGAATACGCGATGTGGGTGCAGAAATTTCCCGTGATGGGAAAGCGCCCCGTTCACTGACTAAACTCGCTGCGGCGGTAAGCACGGCAGGCATCCCCGAAGCCGCCGAAAATTGCCCTGGAAACTTCATTTTCCATGGGTTTCCACTCCGGGTGCCATTGCACACCCAGCGTGAAGCCGGGTGCGTCGATAACAGTGAATGCTTCGATCAGGCCATCGTCTGAAATGGCCGCTACTTCGAGCTCCGCGCCCAGCGTATTCACGCCCTGGGAGTGCAACGAGTTGACCGTGGCCCGGGCCTGGCCGGTTAGCTCGTGCAACAGCCCGCCCGCGGTGAATTCGACGTCATGGGAGGGGCCATACTGGACGTCCAACGGATCTTCAGGGTTTTCTTTGTGAACCCGGTAGCCCTGCATTTCGTGTACTTTTTGATGCAATGTGCCGCCAAAGGAGACGTTCATTTCCTGGAAGCCCCGGCATACGGCCAGCAATGGCATGCCGACACGAATGGCGGCCGGTATCAGTTCCAATGCAGCCAGGTCCCGGTGCGGATCGTGCCAGGTTCCGGGTTCGCTCGGATCGCCCAGGTAATGGTGCGGTTCGACATTTGACGGACTACCGGTCAGGAACAAGCCATCCAGCCGCTCAAGAATGTCCAGCACATCGAAACCTTCCGCCAGGCATGGCAAGGCGACCGGATAGGCGACAGCCGCGTCACTGACAGCCTGCAGGTATTTCTCACCTACCATGTGAAACGGATGCTGACCCTGCATCCTGCGATCTGAAATCACTCCAACCAGCGGACGGTTTCCCTTGATCGTCATGGTCAAATTTCTCCGTTTATCATGCCTGTCGTGCAGTATTCGCCGCGTAAAGGCATAAAAACTCAGCGGCCAGGGTTGCCCCTGCCAATGCCGTAATTTCTCCTACATCGTAAGCAGGCGCCACTTCGACAACGTCCATACCGACCACGTTGATCCCCGCCAGGCCACGGATGGTTTCCAGCGCCTGGTGAGTCGAAAGGCCCCCACAAACCGGTGTTCCTGTCCCGGGTGCATAGCAGGGGTCAAGACAGTCGATGTCAAAAGTCAGGTAGACCTCGTTATCACCCACGATCCGCTTCACCTCGGCGGCAACGGCCTCGGGTCCGTGGCTGTGAACCCAGCGTGAATCCAGGATATTGAAGTTCATCGGTTCGTCATTGGTGGTACGCAACCCAATCTGAACCGAGCGGCTGTCATCTACCAGCCCTTCCCGGGCGGCGTGATAAAACATGGTGCCGTGATCCAGGCGTTGCTGATCTTCGCCCCAGGTGTCGGAATGCGCATCGAAATGTACCAGCGACAACGGGCCGTGCTTTTTCGCATAGGAGCGCAACACCGGATAGGTAACGAAATGATCGCCGCCCAGCACCAGGCTGGCCGCGCCCGCATCCAGAATCCGGTCAAAATACTCCTCGATGAAGGGCACGATGGTTTCAGGCGTACCCGGATCAAACTCACAATCTCCGTAATCAATCACCGCGAGCGAATCGAACGGGTCGAAGTCCCAGGGCCAGGGCCGTTCCCAGCTGATTCCCGCGCTCGCCGCACGCACCGCCCTGGGCCCGAAACGCGCGCCGGGACGATTGGTCGTGGCGGTATCCAGCGGAATGCCGGTAACAGCCACGTCCACACCTTCCAGATCCCGGCTGTAGCGGCGGCGCATGAAACTGAGCGCGCCCGCATAGGAAGGCGAGCCCTTGACCGTGCCATAGGGGCTCTTTGCGGTAAACGCGTTGTCCCAGCCTTTGGCTTCGCTCATGAACCCGATTCCAGTGACTGTTGTGTGAGGTCCAGGGCTTTCCAGGCTATTTCCACCAGTTCATCGATGTGCCGGTTTTCTGAAATCAGCGGCGGGGAAACGATCATCGTGTCGCCCACAGCCCGCATGACCAGTCCATTATTGACACAAAAATCACGGCAACGGCTGCCCGCACCCAGGTCTTTGTGGAAACGTTCCCGGCTATTCCTGTCCTTAACAATTTCAATCGCGCCAACCAGTCCCAGGCTGCGGGCTTCACCAACTATGGGATGGTCAGCCAGGCTACCCCAGCGTTCACTGAAATAGGGCGCCGTGCGTTCCTTGACACGCTCTACGATCTTCTCCTGCTGCAGGATGCGCAGATTCGCCAGCGCCACTGCGCAGGCTGCAGGGTGCCCGGAATAGGTATAGCCGTGAGCGAACTCGCCACCATTGGCGATAACCACGTCAGCGACCCGGTCGCTGACCAGGGCGCCGCCCAGCGGCAGGTAACCCGAAGTTACACCCTTGGCGAAGGAGATAAGGTCAGGACTAATCCCAAAGTGCGTTGATCCAAACCATTCACCCAGGCGCCCGAATGCCGTGATGACTTCATCAGCCACCAGCAAAATTCCATACTCGTCACAGATACGCTGGATTTCCGGCCAATAGCTGTCCGGCGGAATGATCACGCCCCCTGCCCCCTGCACGGGTTCACCGAAAAAGGCAGCTACCTTGTCTGCACCGATCTCCAGAATTTTCTGTTCCAGCAACTGTGCCTGTTGCAGGCCGAATTCCTCGGCAGTAAGGTCTGCGCCCAGTTCAAAGGAATAGGGCTGATCAATATGCGTTATTCCCGGAACCGGCATGACCATCTGCTCGTGCATGGCCGACATGCCACCCAGACTTGCTCCGCCCAGTGTGCTGCCGTGGTAGGCATTCTTGCGGGCGATGATCGTCATCCTTTCGGGCTGTCCTTTGAGATCCCAGTAACGGCGAATCAGCCTGATCTGGGTATCGTTGGCTTCTGAACCTGAGCCGGTAAAAAACACGTGATTGAACTGGCCAGGGCTGAGGTCACTGAGCAGCTGTGACAACTCGATAGCCGGCGGGTGGGTGCATTGGAAGAAGCTGTTGTAATAAGGCAGTTCCTGCATCTGTTGCGTTGCCGCGTCGACCAGCTCCTGACGCCCGTAACCCAGATTCACACACCACAGACCGGCCATGCCGTCCAGTATCTGATGACCTTCGGAATCATAGATATACACGCCTTGCGCTCGCGTAATAATGCGCGCACCACCTTTTTCACCCAGTTCCTTGTGATCGGTGAAAGGATGCATGTAATGGCGGTGATCATCGCTCTTCCACTCTACCGTTTGATTGCCGATTTTTTCGGTCACTGGCCACCTCCAGATTCAGGGATGTTGGATTGTCCGCAGACTGTACCTGCACTCGGAAAATAATTCCACGGGCTTAAAGGCTTGCGTTTCGCCAGAGCTCTCCTAATAATCCGGGCTATGTTGATTAAACCTGTTACTACTTTTCTGTTGAGTGGATTAATGCTTGCTGCCTTGACCGCTTGCGAATCTGAACCTCTGCCGTCCGCTGATCCTGCCACGCAATTGATTACCGGTGTCAGCCTGATTGACGGCACAGGCGCACCCCGGCGTGCAGCCGCTGTTCGCATCCAAAGCGGAAAAATCATCGAAGTGGGTGACTTGCGACCTCGCCCAAACGATAGCGTAATCGATGGTGGCGGCCAGGTCCTGGCGCCCGGGTTTATCGATACGCACAGCCACGCCGACGCGCAACTGTTCGATCAGCCCGATGCCCTAGCTGCGACCAGCCAGGGCATCACCAGCGTGGTGTTAGGACAGGACGGCGGATCTCCTTTTCCGTTGCTGGATTTCCGTTTCAACCTGCTGAACAATCCGGTTGCCGTTAACGTTGCCGCATACTCGGGCCACAACACGTTGCGGGCACATGTCATGCAGGAGGGCTTTCGGCGGCACGCCACAAAGCCGGAAATCGCCGTGATGGGCCAGTTCCTGAGAGAAGACATGCAGGCCGGGGCGCTTGGTCTGGCTGCCGGCCTGGAATACGATCCGGGAATCTACTCGGAAACTGAAGAAGTGATCGCACTGGCCAGGATAGCTGCCGAACATGGCGGCCGCTACATCAGCCACGTGCGCAGTGAGGACCGCTGGTTCGAACAGGCCATCGACGAAATCATCGAAATCGGACGGCAGGCAGAAATCCCCGTCCAGGTATCCCACATCAAGCTGGCGCTGACCACCCTGTGGGGCCGGGCACCTGATATCCTGGCAAAAATGGACGCGGCCAGGGCGGAAGGCATCGACATTACTGCCGATATTTACCCGTACGAGTACTGGCAGTCAGGAATGATGGTGTTACTTCCGGAACGTGATATCACCGACCGCGCGGAAGTTGAATTTGCACTGGAAAAACTGGCGCCGCCGGAAGGCATGTGGTTCACATACTTCGCACCTCAGCCTGAGTATGTCGGCAAAACGCTGGTCGAAGTAGCCGCCCTGCGCGGCGTGGACCCGGTCACTGCGTTCATGCAACTGATCGCTGAATCTGAACAGATGTCAGCAGATACCGGAGAGAACGCAGACATGATCATCGGCACCAGCATGCGCGAAGACGATATCAGGGAGCTGATGGCCTGGCCACACACCAATATCTGCACCGATGGTTCGCTGGATGACCTGCATCCCCGCGGCGCCGGGTCTTTTCCCAGGGTGCTGGGGCGCTATGTTCGTGAGCAGGGCCTGCTCAGCCTGGAGCAAGCGGTTCACAAAATGACCGGCTTATCAGCTCGTCACATGGGTTTTGAAGACCGTGGTGTGATCCGGCCTGGCGCAATAGCCGACCTCGTACTGTTCGACCCTGAAACCGTGTTGGACCACGCCACGCCGGAAAATCCCGGGGCACTGAGCAGCGGCATCAGCAAGGTATGGGTCAATGGGCAAATCGTTTTTTCAGACCAGCGGGCAACGGCTGCGCGGCCGGGCCGGTTCATTGCCAGAGCTGGCACTCTGACCGGCACACTGACCGGCACTGACTGACGATCACTCAATCGTGTGGTCTGCCCTAACCAGCAGCATGAACAGCAAGCCCAGCAGGGCGAATATAGCGCCCGAGGCAATGGCGGTGGTCCAGCCGAATACGTGGGCCAGGAAGGGCACCAGCAACGCATTCACAACACCCATGACGTTGGCGCCCGTATTCATGACCCCACCGGCCGCACCTGCTTGCCGGCCACCCACGGCAACACTGGTTGCCCAGTAGGGCCCTTCATTCAGTTGGTTGAAAAAGAACAGCAACACCATTGCTGAAACGGCGATGGCCGGCGTGGGATGCAGGGCGCCGACCAGCAGCAATAGCGCTGAAACGCTCATCCCGATGATGACCGGCCAGCGACAACCCCAGCGTAGACCGAGCCGCCGGCACAAGCGGTCGCACAGCCAACCGCCCAGGGCGGCTCCGGCGGCGCCCGCCACCCATTGCGCAGACGCGACAAAACCGGCATCAGTCGCGCTGAACTCCCTGACCTCAACCAGGTAGTAAAAAAACCAGTTGAAGACGATGTAAAAAACGAAGTTCATTGATGAATAGCTCAACGTCAGGAACAGGATATCCCGGTTTTTCAGAACATCGAGCCAGCTTAGCTGGTCGCCGTCATCCGGCACTTTTCCCGATTCTGCAAAACTGTCCCGGCCCGCATTGATCAGCTCGATTTCCGCCTCGTTCACCGCATGATGGCTGGCCGGGTTATCCCGCGCATACCACCACCAGATACCCGCAGTTATCATGCCGAGCGGCGCCAGACACATGAAAGCGATACGCCATCCAAGCTCGCTGATGACCAGCGGAAGTGCAATGGCTGCCGCTGCGCCGCCCAGTGTCAAAGCCGTGCTTGAAAGACCCAGCGGCAAGGCCCAGCCGCCTCGCGGAAACCAGCGCACGATGCTGGCGTTCATTACCGGGAAAATCGGTGCGTGCGCTGCGCCCACCAGGAATCTGACCACGAACAGCGATGCGATAATCAAAAAGTGGGAAACGGTTTCCTGGCCCGGGACCAGGCAGGTGGCCAAAGTCAGAACAGCCCAGGTGACTGCGATCAACGTCAGAATTCGCCGCGGTCCAAACCTGTCCCCCAGCACGCCGCCCGGAATCTGAAACAGGGCATAACCCGCGGTGAAGGCTGCTAACACCCAGCCCCACTCGATTTCGCTGAGACCCAGGTCCTGCATGATCTCGGGGGCAGCGAAAGAAAGATTGGTTCGAAGGACGTAGGAGACGAAACTGGCCAGGGCAAGGATGGCCAAAATTCTCCAGCGGATCAATGTTGGCCTGTTGCCAGCTTGAATTTGAGAGGTACTCATTCGTCCGCCATAGCCTATACTATCTGCCGAACAATTTCCGCACGGAACACGGCATGACAGAAACGACATTTGAACTCCCCACGCTGATCGCGACCTCCGTGGTTCGCGGCGCGGAACAGGGTGACAGCCATGGCGGCATTTACCTGGTTGACCTGGCCGGCCAGGAAGTGACCCAGGTGGTGGACTGGGACAGCTCTGAAATCGACTTCCAGGGCCGGGGTTGGGACCGCGGATTGCGCGGGATCGCATTTTTTGCCGGCGAAATCTACATCGCCGCCAGTGATGAACTGTTCGTTTACGATCAGGAATTCAAGATCAAGCGTTCCTTTCGCAGCACTTACCTGAAACACTGTCATGAAATTTTCCAGCTGAACAACCACCTTTACCTGACTTCCACCGGGCACGACAGCATCCTGGGTTTTGACCTCGAGAAGCAGGCGTTTTTCTGGGCTATTCACTTGTCACTAACCGACCAAGGGCCTCGTGGAATTGCCTATGACCCGCAGGGAATCAACGGACCCGGTGGCGCAAACGGACCCAGGGCGCAGAATCTGATGCACCTGAATAATGTGTATGCAGACAAGCACGGTATATTTGTCAGCGGGCTTAATACCGAAGGTATCCTGCATATCGGAAACGGCAACGTGGTCAGCCAGGCGGTCGACATGCCCGAGGGCATGCACAATGCACGCCCATTTCGCGATGGTGTGCTTTTCAACGACACGGGGGCAGACCTGGTGCGTTACGTGGGACGCGATGGAACCCAACGGGCATTTCCTGTCCCCGTCTACGATACATCGGAGCTTGAACATGCCGAACTGGCCGACGGCCAACTGGCCCGGCAGGGTTTCGGACGGGGCCTGTGCGTCATCAATGACCGTATCATCGCCGCCGGATCTTCGCCGTCAACCATTACGCTTTACGACCTGGACAGTGGAACCGAAATCACGCGGGTGAATTTCTCAATGGATGTCCGCAATGCGATACACGGTCTGGAGGTCTGGCCATATTGACGCGCTTTGATGTCATCGTCGTTGGCGCCGGACACAATGGCCTGGTTGCCGCGTTTTACCTTGCAAAGGCCGGGCTGCACACGCTGGTCCTGGACCAGCGTGAGGTGGTGGGAGGATGTGCCGTCACCGAAGAAATCGATCCCGAGAATGCACCCGGCTGTCGCGTTTCAACGGCTTCCTACATGGCCTCGATGCTTCGCCCCGAGGTCATTCGCGATATGGACCTGCGGCGGCATGGACTGAAAATGATCGCTGCTGACCCCGGCCTGCAGATCGCGCTGCCGGACGGCCGGGTATTGCCGTGGTGGAGTGACGATCGCAAAACCCACCAGGAGCTGGCCCGCTTCAACCGCAATGATGCTGATACTTTCTTTCAACTGGATGAGGAACTCAAAACCCTGGCCCGGTTCCTGCAACCTTTTTTCCTCGAACCGCCACCAAAAACCGAGGCCACCGGGCTGACCGGTTTGCTCGAAGTACTGCGAGTCGGACGGCGTTTTCGTGGTTTGAAGGGCAGGCAGATTTCAGAACTGATCACCTTCCTGACCGGCAGCCTGGAACAATTCCTCGACCGCTATTTTGAATCCGAAGAAATAAAACGCCTGATCCTTGCCAACAACCTGTACGGCAAGCATGGCGGGCCGCGCGACCCCGGCTCTGCGATGGGCTTGTTGTTTCACCTGCTGAGCGGTGGTGAAGAAGGCAAGCAGGGTTTCAGCGGACATGTGATTGGCGGCATGGGCGCCATAACCCAGGCCATGGCGGCTGCCTGTGCCGAGGCCGGTGTTGAAATCCGCACCGGCATGGAAGTCAGCCGCATCGAATCGCAAGACGGCAAGTCACGGGGAGTCACCCTGGCAAACGGACAGTTCATCGAGTCCGGGCTCACTGTTTCCAATGCTGATCCAAAGCGCACGTTTCTCAAGCTGGTCGATCCGGCACAGCTCGATGAGCGATTCCGGCAGCAGATCCAGGCCATCCACATGGATGGACCGGCGGCCAAGGTCAACCTGGTCCTTGACCAGGCGCCGCAGGTTAACGGCATGCCGGCCACTGCACCGGACCTGCAGAAAATGCTGTTTACATTGGTGCCGACGTTCGAACAGGCACAGCGCAGTTATAACGCCGCCCAGCAGGGCGAGCTGGAACCGGAACTGTGGGTGGACTGTGTGCTGGCCTCAGCAATAGACCCGGGCCTGGTCACCCCTGGACACCATGTTCTGACCACCTTCGTGCAATACCTGCCTTACCAGCCTGCTGACGGCGGCTGGGACCGGCATCGCGACTGGCTGGGCGACCGGGTGGTTGAAATCATTGGCCGCTATGCACCCAATGTGCCCGCTGCCATCGTGGGCCGCGATATCATCACGCCGCTGGACCTGGAACGGCGTTTTGGCATCACCGAAGGCAATATCTTCCATGGCGACATCCGCCTGGACCAGCTGTTTTTCATGCGTCCCCTGCCCGGCTGGGCCGATTACTGCACGCCGATCGAAAACCTGTACCTGTGCGGCGCCGGTACTCATCCGGGGGGCGGGGTCACCGGTGCGCCCGGATACAACGCGGCGCACGCCATACTGAAACGCCGGAAATAAAAAAAGGGGCCATGCGGCCCCGTTTTCGTATCAGCTGTTAAGCGCTAATGTCCGAAACGCTGAATCCAGCGAATTCCGAATTGACGCGGCCGATTGACTGTCACGCGGGAACGGCCGAAGAAGTAATCCATTTCGTACGGGTTTGCGAACAATACCGCACGTTCGTCGGTCAGGTTGTTGACGTAAAGCTGCATGCTCCACTTGGTGGTATCGATACCAAACCTGAGATCGCCTATATTGTAGGACGGCTGCTTGATTTGCGGTGAAGGCCCATCGTCCAGCGTGAGCGGCTCAACCTGGTTGAACATGCTGCCGGTCCAGCTCCACTGCAGACGTACCCAGGCACTGGCGCCGCCGAATGCGTCCAGGTTCCAGTCGTATTGAGCATAGGCGGAACCTTTCCACTCAGGCGACAGCGGCAGACGTGTGCCGGAAGGCACCGTGACGCCAATATCCACATCGTCTGTCAGCTTGGCGTCCAGGTAGGTTGCGTTGGCGCCCACTGACAGGTTCTGTGTCGCTGCCCAGTCAAGCTGCATTTCAACGCCCTGGGACTTGGCGTTACCCACGTTGGCCACCACTTTCTGCCAGGGCTGGCCGCAGTTTGGCTCCGGCGGTGCATTGCTTGACCCGCAAAGCCGGTTGCTTGGGTCCACGACCTCCAACTGGTAGTCTTCCCACTTCATGTTGAAGTACGTAGCGTTAAATCGCAGCCGGCCGTTTGCAAAGGTATTCTTGGTCCCGATCTCCCAATTTTTCAGCTTGTCGCTGTCGTATTGCGACGGGAAGAACGGCATGCCGCGGCCGCGGTTGGTGCCGCCAGGCCGGTAACCTTCAGAATACAGGCCGTAGACCATGTTTTGATCGGTAATGTTATACGCCAGGCTGACTTTTGGAACCCAATCTTTTTCGTTGCTTGTCGGGCGCGAAACACCCTCGTCAGTCGGGTTGTAGCGCGGCTGTTCAACGAAATACTCCTTGTCCATCTTGCGCTTGAACCAGCGCGCCCCGCCTGTCAGGTCCAGGCGGTCGGTGATGTGCCAGACCACTTCACCAAACACTGCCCATTGTTTCCATTCTGTGCTGTCAACCGAGCGCCACCAGGCGCCGTCCGGCGATTGGGTCGGGATCGGGTAGCCATCGTCGACAAAATTACCCGCCAGAAAATGCTGCCAGGCAAGCGAATCTTCATAGTCATCTACAAACGTGTCGAAGGTCCAGTCCTCTTTCGAATCCTCATAGAAGAAGCCGGCAACCCAATCGATCGTGTCGCCCTGGTGGAACAGGCGGAACTCCTGCGAGAATTTCTTGTTCTTCTGGGCGTTCCGAAGGTAACCAACCGGATCGTTGTAATAAGCCCCGCCATAATAGGTCGTGTCGTACAACGAAGCGGGCTGGAAGCAGTAGCGCGAGTACGCGATAAAGTAAGGGTTGTAACAGAAGGTGCCGAAATATGCCGCGTAACCCGTCGAAGTGTCCTGGGTGTAGTTCCAGTCGCGGGTAAAATAAGACGTAGCGGAGACGAAATCGGCAAAGCCGAGATCACCTTCAAAAGTCAGGGCATACTGGGTCCAGTCCTGCCTGTCAGTCTCGAAGTCCGGATTGAAACGCACCAGGTTCAGCTCTCCGGCATACACCGGATCGTGTTCGTTGCGGCCACTGGAATCTGTCTTCTGATAGATAATGCCGGCCGTCATGGTCCAGTCATCGTTGATGAACCAGCGTGCCGCAATCCTGCCGCCTGTGTACTTGACGTCATTAAAGTCCTTTTGCACCGCATCTTCGTTTGTTTTCAAACCAAAACGGGGTGTCGTGCCTTCGACGATATCGATGAAGCCGCCGTCTTTGGCGCTGAAGCCAACCAGGCGCAGGGCCCAGGACTCACTCAGTGGAATGTTGACCATACCGCTGGCGTCGTAGCTCATGTCACCGCTCTTGGTCGTACTCAGGTCGACGTCGACGTAGGCATCGAATGCCGTCGGGTCAGGCTTGTTGGTCACGATACGCAATACACCCGACTGGGCGCTGGCGCCGTACAGGGTGCCCTGCGGGCCACTTAAAGCCTCGATCCTTTCGATATCGATCATCCTGGGATTGGGCTGGCCGTTGAGTACCAGGGATTGCTCATCAAGGTAAACAGCCGCTGAAGGCTCGGCAATGAATGTGCTCTGGGCATCTGCAATTCCGCGGAAGACCACCATCGCAGTACCCGGATTGGATTGCACAATGTTCAGGCTCGGAATAAAGCGAACATAATCGTCCATGCCCCGCAGGCCGGCCTGTTCAATGGTCTGTGCAGAAATAGCCTGGATACTCTGCGGAATGGCCTGCAAGTCTTCCGTGCGTTTTCGCGCAGTAACTGTTACCTCTTCCAGCATTATATTGCTGGATTCATCGTTCTGATCCTGCGCCATGGCGGTGGCTGCCGGGGCAGCGATCAGGGCAGAAATTGCAAGGGAAAGTGGACGGGGTCTAACGGGAATATTTTCGATCAGCGTACGCTCAGTCGACATTATTTAGTACCCTCTGTATCTCAAGAATTATAGTTGTAACTTCTTTTTTATTTGGGCGATCATAAAACGGCGCAAAAGAAATTACAAACGATTCAGCAAAATCAGGTAGTTAACGATGGACATAGAAGAATCCTTACGCGAACTCGGAGCGGTAGACTCCACGGCCCTGGTTGAGGCCATACTTTCGCAGGACGAAGAAGCCTGGAAAGCAAACCAGTTCCGCCAGCAGGAGTACGATGTACACACCCAGACCGAATCGCTGGTCATGGTGTTCTGCGACGGCTGGCCGGAGATGAAAGTCACCAAGGAGTCGGCCTGGGATGATCTGAAGGAGACAGCGGTTCCACTGATGCGGCATATCATCGATAATTTCTACCCGGCCGGTGGCACTGTCATCCGGGCGATGGCCGCCAAGCTGAAAGCCGGCGGCGTGATTGCGCCGCATCGCGACACCCACCAGACGTTTACGCACAGCCACCGGATTCATATCCCGATCACCACCAACCCGGGTGTGCGCTTCATGATCAACGGCCGCCCGTATCGTTTCACAGTGGGCGATGCTTACGAAATCAATAACCAGAAAAATCACAGCGTAATGAACAGCGGTAACGAGGATCGCATCACTTTTATTTTCGATTACCTGCCGCCGAAGGAAAATAACTGACCGGACTGCGCAGGCAAAATACCTTAGCGAAAAACCGGCTGGTCTTCTTCCGGCAGTTCTTTGAGCAGAGGCTCAAGGGTCTCGATCAGCTCACCCAGGTGTGATTCGTAGTTGCGCCAAAAATTGATTGCCTTGGTATAAATGGGCTGGCGAACCTGTTCCGAACTGGCCGTATTGATGGCCCGTTCGGTCTCGTAGAACCGCAGGCACTGGTCTTCCCAGGGAAGTCCGCAATACTCCAGCAGGCGGCGGGTCTGGTTTTCCTGGTCCAGCACCATATTCTCATAGTGGACATCCAGCACTTTGCCCGGCAGCACTTCACGCCAGTGTTCCATCATGCGGCGGTACTGCAGGTAATAATGGCCAAGTTCAAATTGCTCGTAAGTAAAAGACTGGCCTTTGAAGAACAGCTGCTTGTAACTTCCCAGGCAACTGTCCAGCGGGTGGCGGCGGGCGTCGATGACCCTGGCATTGGGCAAAATCAACTGCAGGAAACCGACGCTGGCAAAGTTATTCGGCATCTTGTCTATGAAATAGGCCTTGCCGGTCCGATAGCGCATGGTTGATTGCAGGTAGGCCTGGCCCATCGCACAGGCGACTTCCTGATCAATTTTTTGCACTGCCTCTGGATACTCGACCCTGCGCGGGCTGCGCTTGGTCAGTTCTGCAATCACACGAGACAGGTCGGGCAGTTCCATGGTGCCCTCGACCATGCTGTGACTGGCCAGGATCTGCTCAATCAGGGTCGAACCGGATCGCGGCAGGCCAACCACCAGGATGGGTGACGGGTCCGGGTCGCCCCAGCCTTCCCGCTCTTGCAGGAATTCATGACTGAATACATCGATGATGCGATCATGCACTACCTGGGTCTGTACGGGATCATAAATCTCATTTTCACGCCTGAGATCGTTGCCACGGCTGTAATGTTCAAAAGCCCGGTCATAGTCTTTTTCATTTTCATAGTGCTTGCCGAGCGACAGGAAAAAGTTGATCTTGGGTTCATCGGCCAGACCCTCGTCGCCAATCATCTGCTGCATGACATTCACCTCTTCTTCGTCAAACTCGAAGGTTTTGAGGTTGGCCAGGCTCCAGTAAGCCTCGCCATAAGCCGGGTGGTTCCTGATGCACTTTCTAAAGGCATTTATCGACTCGTCCTGGCGGCCAATGGTTTTCAGCACATGGCCCAAGCCGGACAGGGCGCCGGCGCTGCGTGGACTCAGCTCGAGCGCCTGGCGGTAGGCTTCCAGAGATTCTTCATTGCGTTGTGCCCGGGTCAGGATATTTCCCTTCACCACCCAGCTGTGAACCATTTTCGGATCGATCTCCAGGGCGTGCCCAACGGCTTCCAGCGCTTTGTCATAACGGTCCTGTTTCATGAACAGGTTGGCCAGGTCATTCCAGCCCGCAACGAAATCCGGCTGCAGTTCTACAGCACGCTCAAGCATTTTCCTTGCCGGCCGGAAGCGGCTGGCTTCCAGGGCAATGCTGCTGAGCATGCGAAGAGCTTTAATATCATCCGGATGCTGGTTGAGAATCTTCCTGAGAATTTTCTCCGCCTCCTCCATCTCACCGGCCCCCAGTGCCAACTCCGCATTATTCAGATCGGCCTGCCGGGGATTTAACTCCAGCGCTTCCTTGATGGTTTTTTCCGCTTCGGCATAGTGGCCGGATTCAGCCAGCGCCCGCGCCAATGCCATTCGTGTTTTAGACCGGCGTGGCGCCGCCTCGGCTGCCTTTGCCAGGTGTTCAGCGGCTTCAGCAGCCTTCTTGTCGGCCAGCAAAGCCAGGCCAAGGCCTTCCAATGCCCGCGGATAGCCCTCATGTTTGCCGAGCACCTCTCCGTAAAAACTCTTGGCTTCCTGCAGCCTTCTCTGTCGCAGGCAGATCTCGCCCAGCAGGCAAATGATATTGGCGTCCCTGCCTAATTGAGGGAGGGCGCGGCGGCAGATCAGTTCGGCTTCATCGGCATCCCCTGATTTGAGGGTTTTCAGCGCGAGGTCGTAGACGGCTTTGATTGGATTTGCAGACATTTTAAATTGCCAAAACACTGTGTGACTGGCCATACTTGGCGTTCAGGATCATACCCCTTTGATCACGCAAAGCAAGAGGTGCTCAATGCTCGACAGAACCGCTACCGACTGGCAGGCGCTGGCCGGCCAACTTCAATTCGAGGGCCGTGCTTTCATCAACGGCCGTTTTGTTGAGGCTTTGTCGGGACAGACCCGTGCAACCGGGAACCCGGCCAATGGCGTTACTTTGACGGAAGTTGCCCTGTGCGGCACTGAAGATGCTGACCTGGCAGTCCGTGACGCACGAGCAGTATTCGAAAAAGGAACCTGGTCGCGGATGGCGCCTATGGATCGCAAGATGGTGCTGGTGCGCTGGGCTGAATTGATCGAAAAACACGCAGACGAACTGGCTTTGCTGGAAACCCTGGATGTTGGAAAACCCATCTCTGACACGACCCATGTTGACGTACCGGCAACCGTTCGCACCATCCGCTGGAGCGGCGAGGCAATCGACAAGGTCTACGATGAGATTCCACCCACGCCCGCAGACACACTGGCATTGGTTCAGCGACTGCCGCTGGGCGTGGTAGCAGCCATCGTGCCGTGGAATTTTCCACTTTCGACTACGGCATGGAAACTCGCGCCATCACTGGCTACCGGTAACTCGGTGATCCTCAAGCCCGCTTCGAACACACCATTGTCCGCTCTTTATATTGCCGGCCTTGCTTCAGAGGCGGGCCTGCCTGACGGCGTGCTGCAGGTATTACCCGGGCCGGGTGGCAGCCTGGGCAAACATCTAGCAACCCACATGGACATCGATGGACTGACCTTTACCGGCTCTACGCCGGTCGGCAAGCAATTGATGGAATACTCGGGCCAGTCGAACCTCAAACGCACGTTCCTGGAACTCGGAGGTAAAAGTCCGAACATCGTGTTTGCCGACGCCAACCTGGAAAAAGCAGCCGCGATGGCAGCGGCGGCGGTTTTCTACAATGGCGGCCAGACCTGTACGGCCGGAACCCGACTGATCGTCGAGGAGAAAATCCAGGACCGTTTCCTGGAAATGGTGACCGAAAACGCCAAAAACTGGATGCCGGGTAACCCGCTGGACCCCGCAACCGCGATGGGCCCCATGATCGACGCCGGACAATTCAACACCGTCTCCGAATACGTCGATATTGGCCGGAATGAAGGCGCAGAATTGGTCTTCGGTGGCCAGCGCACACTCGAGGAAACGGGTGGTTACTACCATCAGCCGAGTATCTTTGCAGGCGTCGACAACGCGATGCGAATTGCGCAGGAAGAAATCTTCGGCCCGGTCCTTTCCGTTATACCATTCAAGACTGCGCAGGCAGCGGTAACGATAGCAAACGATTCAATATTCGGACTGGCAGGTGCGGTCTGGAGCAACAACATCAATACCGCTCACAAAGTCGCTGCAGCGGTGCGGGTCGGGACGATGGGCATCAACAACTACTTTGGCGGCGACATTACGGTTCCATTCGGCGGCTTCAAGCAAAGCGGAAACGGGCGCGACAAGTCAATCCATGCTTTCCATGATTATACCGAGCTGAAAACCACCTGGATTGAATTTGAATAACATGCAACTGAAACTTAACCCAAACCTGGAGATCCAGGCTTCACAGGTCAGCGACCAGCAGGTTTGTGTGGTCATTGATGATTTCCTTCTCAATCCGCAGGAGGCCGTGGCCTTCGCCTGTGAACACGCCGGCGAATTCATTAAGCTGGAACGGTCTTATCCCGGCATCGTCCTACCCGTTGACAACGCGCTGCTGGGTGATTTGAACCGCTTCATCCAGCGCGAAATGAGCCGCCTGTTTCCGTTCTGCAGGGGCGGCATAAACTTTCATACGCAGTTTTCGCTGGCCACGCTACAGCCTGAGGATTTCACATGGATTCAGCGCCTGTGCCACTCCGACCCCCGTCTCGAACCCGGCAGGGTTAATTTTGCCGCCTTGCTGTTCCTGTTCGACCAGCCGGAAATGGGTGGTACTGCTTTCTACAGCTGGAAAGACCCGGAATTTTGGCAGGAGATGACCGCCCTGCAGCGTGATGACCCGAATGCCGGCCTGGATGTCCTGCAGGAGAAATTCCAGATGTTCCGGGACCCGCCCTGCTACATGACTGAATCCAACGAGGCGGCTGAATTACTGGATAGGGTGCCGGCAAAATACAACCGGCTGGTGTTTTATTCAGGAGATTTGCCGCACAGCGCGTACATTGAAAACCCGGAATTACTTTCGTCTGACCCGGCCAGGGGCCGCCTGACGCTTAACTGCTTCGTCAGTGCACTACCGAAGTAAGGAGTCTCGCTTCGCTAACCGGCCCGCATTTAAGGATTATTACTTTTGTGAGACTTGCTCGCAGTCTTCGAAATCCGGATCTTCGGGGGTTTTTGAGGGATCGCACTCGACTTCCACTGCTTCATCCGGGGCGGGTTCTGCAGCAGGCGCGGTCGTCGTGGGCTCAGGCAACGCCGTACCCACCAGCGAATCTTCTTCGCCGGGAGCTATATCGGGGAGGCCCTGGTAGTAAGCCAGGCCAGCCAGGAACACCATCCCAAAAGCGGCGCTACTGAATCTTGCAATACGGTTCATTTGATCCCTTTTATCAACTTACAGGTCAATTCTATACCTGAAACATGGCCTCAGTGGAATCATTTCTCAACAATTCCGGTCCTGTTAATAAGACGTTTATAATGATCAAATCTCCCAGAGAAAGAAAATGAACTCGAAGACACTGGCAAAAGCAATCCTATTTTTGGTCATTTGCGTGTTGGCCTCGCCCCTTGCCGCCAAGGAAAAATTTCCTGCGACCACCAAGGACGGGTTGCCACTAAAAGAACAGAATCGGCATGGCGCCGTCTATGTAAAGCAAGGCGCATCACTGGCGGATTACAACAAGATCAAGATAATCGATTGTTACGTTGCTTTTGAAAAAAACTGGCAGCGTAATTACAACTCAGATGAAATGGACCTTAGTCGCCGTGTATCGGATAAAGACGTTGCAAGAATCAAGGAGGCGGTGAAAGAGGAGTTCCCCAAGGCCTTTACAAAGGAACTGGAAAAAGGCGGCTACCAAGTAGTCGACAATACGGGTAAGGACGTTCTTTTGCTGCGCCCGGCGATTATCAACCTCGCCGTTACCGCACCGGATATCCAGAGTGCGGGTATGTCGACAACCTTTATTCAGTCCAATGGCTCAATGACTCTGTATATGGAGCTATATGATTCGGCGACCAGCACAAAAATTGCCGAGGTCATGGATGCTGAGGCGGTAGGAGATGAAGGCTTTGCCCACCAGGGCGGAAGAGTGTCCAACCAGATGGAATTTGACCGGACGATGGAGACCTGGGCTACGACCCTCAGGAAACGATTGGATCAGGCCCACGGAAAATCATCGAAGTAATTTGTATACAGGAGATGCCAGGATGAAGAGAATATTCTTGAATATTGCTTTCTTAACGATAGCGCTGAGTTTCGCCACCGGATTATCGGCCAAGGAGTCAGCGTGGATCACCTCCGTCTATCAAGCGGTACCCCAGGATCAGGTCTACCGGGTCAACATCCAGCGAATTGACGGAAAACAGGGAATTGACGCCCGCCAGTACAAAGTCGATCCAGGTGAGCATTCGGTCCGGGTCAGCCTGATACTGGAAACCAAGTTTGCACCCAAACTGGCGCGGATCACCAATCGGGAAATCTACGTGAAGGAAATGAAATTCACCGCCGCAAACGGCGTGACCTATTTCATCGGCGGTAAAGTCGATCCTGATGCGTCCGATGATGCCCAGCGGGACGGTTCTTTCTGGGACCCGGTCATTTACAAAAAGAAAGGCGAACGGTAAAGCTGGATTTCTGAAAAACAGGATCTGACGACCGGCCCGGTCGCCGCGCACTTGCGGCGGCAGGGCATTCCATTCGCCCTTGGCCTGGTCGCCATTTTCTCGTTCGAGGTAGCCGACCTCTTTTTTATCTCCAGGCTGGGCAACGCACCGCTGGCCGCAGTCAGTTTCACCATGCCGGTGATCTGGCTGATTTACGGCATCGGCATCGGCTTTGAAGCCGGCGCGGCGTCCTGTGTATCCCGGGCAGTTGGACGCGGGGACCAGGCGGCGGCCCGACGTTTGACTACCGACACAATGGTTCTTGGGGTTCTGGTCGCGTTGTTCCTCTGCGGGCTGGGGCTGGCATCGATCGGCCCGGTGTTCTCACTGCTTGGCGCCACGCCGGAGTTGATGCCCCTGGTCGAGGATTACATGAGCGTGTGGTACTGGGTGGCCCCCCTGGATATTGCGCTGTGGACTTCGCTGGCGTCGATTCGCGCCCGTGGCAACACGCTGCTGGAGAGCAAGGTCATTGCGGCAGCCGCCCTGCTGAACCTGGTGCTCGACCCGGTATTGATCTTTGGCCTGTTCGGTTTCCCGCGCATGGGAGTCCAGGGTGCCGCATTGGCGACCCTCATCTCGACCGGGACCATACTGCTGTTCGCTCTCGCTTATTTGCATTTCAGGCTGAATGTCTACGCCAGCCCGCTCGCTCCACTGAAGACCATCATGAAGTCCTGGCGCCATATGCTGCACATTGGTGTCCCGGCCATGATGACCAATGCAATCATCCCCATATCGAGTGGTATTGTCGTTGCCATGGTCGCCGCTTACGGCGTTGACGCAGTGGCCGGCTTTGGAATCGCGATGCGTATAGAACCGATATTCCTGATTCCTTTTTATGCGCTTTCTGCTGTATCCAGTCCGTTCTTCGGCCAGAATTTCGGCTCGGACCAGGTTGACCGCCTGCTCGAAGCAAAGCGGGTGATCACCCGTTTTTGTCTCGGCTTCGGTTTGGCGCTTGGCATCCTGCTGATGCTCATCGCCAAACCCCTGACTGGCCTGTTCAGTCAATCGCCAGCCATTCAAACCGTCGCCGTGAATTACCTCTGGATCGTGGCATTGTCCTACGGCGCCTATGGCCTGGTGATGTCGGTCAACGCCTCTTTCAACGGCATGGGCAAGCCGGTTCCTGGCGTCGTGATTTCCAGCTGCCGCGTGATCGTCGTGTTTTTGCCCCTGGCGCTGACCGGCAGGTATTTTTTCGATTTACCCGGGCTATTTGCCGCAACCACACTGTCCAACCTGCTGATGGGCGCAGCAGGGTTCGCCTGGCTGAGTGCACAAATCAATCAAGCGAAGACCAGGTCTCCTCAACCCATGACCTGATCTGCAGAGCCTCCTGCCAGCGGTCGGACAATTCGGCCTGGTTCGCGTCCGTCATCGCGTACGGTGGCGGACCCAGTTCGCACAGGAAAATTAACGTTGCATCATCGTCGTTGCGCTGGCGCCACATGCCAATCCCATCACTCCACCATTCACGAAATTGCAGGACCCAGTCGCTGTGCTGGGGAAAATCGATCTGAACCTGCACCTGTTCGCGATTGGCGATTCGCCCCTGGAAACAGTCGGAACGCTCGAGAATACGGTGCATATAGGCCCGGTCAGTAGCGCCCAGGGGCAGGCGCATTTCGCGGTCGATCACATAATGTGAAAGATCGGCACAAAGCCGCATTTCCGGCACGGCCTCAATTAACTGCAGCGTGTAGTAAAGGTCATTCAAAGTGCAATCGCGATGGGTTTCGAACAACAACGGCAAACCGGCCGTACGTGCATCTGACATCCACTGGCGGATGACAGGAATCCCCTCTTCCACTGTCAGCGGCATGACCTGGCCAATCACATTGACCAGGCTGGCATCCAGTTCATCAGCAAGCCCCAGCAGCGCAGGCAACTCCTCAACCGAGGCAGGGAATGCATTGACCATGCATTTCAGTCCGTAATCGAGGTAGAGCGGCTTCAATTTCAGGAAATCGCTGATTTCATGCACCGCCGGATCGATGCAAAGCCCGTGATATCCGGCTTCTGCAACCCTTCTGAAATTTTCTTCCATGGGCCTTTCCGGCACGCCGGGCTGGCGCAACTCCATGGCCCAGAGTGACTGGTAAACTTCCAGTTTTTGTGTCATTTCAATCCCTCAGTCCCGATGCCTGGATCGTTGCCTTTAGTGCACCGGGGTCTCCCGTGGTCATCAGGTTGACGCCTGACACGCCCGGGATTTCGGAAATTTGCTGCATCAGTTCAGCGCATATTGCGATTCCCTCCTGTTGCGGGTCGCCAGCCTCTTCCAGCCTCTGGATGGTTGCGGCAGGAATTCGGGAATCGCTCATGTGCTTCCTGACCCACCTGGCTGTAGAGGCCGAAGGTAAAGGCGAAAGCGAGACCAGAATCGAATAATGCCTGTCCAGCCCGGCTGCAATGAATCGCTTCATGTAGCGTTCCAGGATCTCCATGTTGAAGCACAACTGGGTCTGCAAAAAGCGGGCGCCTGCAGCGGCGCGCCTGGTCAAGGACTCCGCCGGCCAGTTAGGGCCAGGACGAAATAGCCGTGCCCCGGTGCCGATGAAGAAATCCTCTCCGAGCGAGGCAGCCAGCTCGATCAACTCCCGGCCTGTCAGTTCAAAGACTGTACTGGCCCGGACCGCATGATCTTTAGGCACCCGGTGCCCACGCATCAGCATGACACTTCCCACACCCAGGGCCTGCAGACCCATCAAGTCACTTTGCAGCGCCAGACGATTGCGGTCCCGGCAGGTCATGATCGGAACGGGATCGAATCCGTCCTCTATCAGGATGGTGGCTGCAGCCAGTGCCGACATCTGCACCCAGGCGTAAGGGTTGTCTGTCACCTGGATGCCGTCAACAAGACCAGCCAGCTCATGTGCCTGGCGCCGGACGTCATCAGCGGATGATTCGTTATGGACAGTCAGTTCGGCCGAAATGGCGAATGAGTCACCCTGGACTGCCTTCCTGAACGTATTCAAGCCCGCAGCAGCCTTCAGAATGAATTGAGAAATGAAACGGCGTTTCCGCCGTAAATGCGCCCGGCCCGGGCCCGCTCAAGGTATTCCCCTTCCCATGGTGTGGGCAATTCATCCAGCTCGCCACCCGAATGTGTCACCCGCTGAACACGGTATTTGTGATACATCTTCAACTGCATTCCAAACGGGATTATCTTTTCCACATCGTCACCCCACTGTTCGCGATGATATGCGGGCAGGTTGTACCAGGCTACTGTCGGTCGTTTGTGATGGGCGTTGTGAAAACCAAAACACAACGTGAAGTAATTCGGCCAGTCATATTTCAGGCACTCGGGATTACTGAACGTGTGCGCCTGCTCGGTGGCCCGGCCGCCATAGCGCGATTCAGGTTTGTCCTCGAACAGAGTCGGGTTGCCATCGTAGTCATGCTGAACTCCATCCTTGAATCGCAGAATGTGCATCATGATCATGTAAGCCACGAGATACAGCAGCGCCGCTTTCGGGTAGTAAAAAAGAACCGTGAAAAAGATTCCACCGCGGATCATGAGCACAACGGTGTTGCGCAATTTCTGGTCACTGCGTTGTGCAATGATGAAAGCGGAAAAGACCGTAATGAAGTGCATGATCATGTCGTGTGCCGGTATGTAGAACCATTCGAAAAACCGGATCCATTCCACCAAACGGGGATGGCGCTCCAGAAATTCATCACACATAAACCAGACCGAGTCATCGTTATCCATGTGATGCCGGAAATGCTTGTAACGAATGTCCTCGAAGGTCCCGTAACAGGTGCCGCAGATCCAGTTCAGGAACCGCCCCAGGCGAGCATTAACATCATTGCTGCGAAACACCGTGTTGTGACCACACTCGTGGATCAGGTATGCACAAATGGTCATGGCGTGCCCCAACAGCACGGTAGCACCCGCATTAATCCATGGGTTGCTGTTGAACAGGCCATACCAGCCCAGCAGATAACCGCCAACACCGTACAGCAACGCTGCGCCGTGAAAAACCAGGCCCCTGGGTTCATGAAAAGCTTTTACGATCGCATTCATCGGGCAAGTATCAACCGGCTAATTTGTGCCTGCAAGTCATAACTAATAATGTCTGTCAGCACACCCTGTATTTTGTCATGTTTACTAGACTAAATAACAAAGGAAACATCATTGGCTGACAAGGAATGGTATCGCCGCCGGCGCCATCAGGCGGTTGTCATGATCCGCTCCGGGAACGGTCACTAATTGCCAATTGAATGGGATTTTCCTTTGTTCGGCATATTCTCTGGCCGTTTCATAAAAGGCAAACCCACGCTCCAGGCGGTGATCCCCTTGCGCCATGGCCTCCGGGCTACGCCGCAAATTGGGGTGTTCAGAGTCATTATCCGCTTCTCCCAACAGGAGGGTGACAGGCAACTGCAGGGCGGCGGCCAGGTTCTCGCGACTTACCGCGGATCGTCTCAGGCCATAGGGAAAGTCCTGGTCGAAATCCGGCATCATGTACCAGCCGGCATTGGCGCTGACGATTTGCGAAACACGCGCCCCGGGGACGTGAAAAATGAAGCGGTGTACAAATTGCGAACCCGCCGAGTGGCCGTATAGCGAATAGCGCCCGCTGGTTATGGCAAAGCGGCGGCGGACTTCATCGAAAATCGGCTCTATGGCAGAGTAGGACCAACGGTTTTCGGTGACGATATTATCGTCCTGGTCGAATACATTACCGAGGTTGTAGCCTTCCGGGCCCGGAAAATTCCGGTTGCTGAATTCCGGCACAACCAGCAGAAAATCATGTTCTTTCGCCAACTCATGCCATTGGTCGCGATATTCATCCGCGTTCCGGTTAACCCCGTGCATGACAAATACAACCGGGCGGTCAGGCGCCAGGTTTAACGGCTTGGTAATGAAAACCCTGATCGGAGGACCATCCAGCGCATCCACTTTAATGAGAATTTTTGCGGCAGTAGCTGCAGGTGCCCAGCACACCGTTAGCGCCATAAAAAATATTTTCAGCAAAGTGAGTTTCATGGATGCCATTCTATTCTGAAAAGGTACACTAAGCTGCATGGAAAAATCATACCGAAATCTGAGTTACTGGCACGACAGCGTTCCCGGCTCACTCGAA
>Ga0265303_10000064_pt1 | contig 43765 bp, 42 predicted proteins | sample Helome_2_FD_192494 | JGI IMG/M metagenome (GOLD analysis project Ga0265303, IMG submission 192494) | Marine sediment microbial communities from subtidal zone of North Sea - Hel_20160317 (Illumina Assembly) | ecosystem: Environmental > Aquatic > Marine > Subtidal zone > Sediment ... | reverse complement strand
CCAAAAGATGATTTACGCCGCTAAATTCATTTTGTGGCTGCTCAGCCTGATGCCGGCCGGAATGCCATACTGGCTATCGGGTAAGGGCGCCGGCCTGTGGATGCGGCTTTCACCGGTCAAACGCCACACTGCCGAACGCAACCTTGATCGCTGTTATCCCGGGATTTCTCTGCAGGAACGTGATCGCCTGGTTTACGAGAGTTTCCGGCACTACCTGTGTGCCATCCTGGAAACCGGCCGCAACTGGTACTGGCCGTTGGAAAAATTGCAGTCACTGTGCGATGGCGTAGTGAATGAAGAGCTGATTTGGGACAGCCTCAAAACCGGCCGCGGTGGCGTTGCGCTGGCACCGCATTTCGGAGCCTGGGAATACCTGGGCATGTATCTCCAGGGTATTCCGGATATAGCCATTTTGTACAAACCACCTTCCAATCCCGGGCTTGAAAAAGCCCTGTTGTCCCGCCGGCGCAGAGGTGGAGGCGCATTGATTCCGGCCACTGCCTCAGGATTACGCAAGCTCTATGCACACATCCGGGCGGGCAAGGGTGCGGGAATATTACCCGACCAGCAACCCTCGTCCGGGCAAGGCCGTTTCGCCTCATTTTTTGGCAACCAGGCGCTAACCGGTGTACTGGTGCCCCGGCTGGTGCAGCGCACTAATTGCGTAGTCGTAGCCACGGTTTGTGAACGACTCAAGGGCGGGCGTTACCGGGTCCACATGATGAAAGTCGACGATGAAATCTACGCAGAAGACATGGTTACTTCACTGACCGCGATGAATAAGGCTATTGAGCGCTGTATTGCGATCGATCCGGCACAATACCTGTGGAGTTACCGGCGCTTCAAGGCACAGCCAGAAGGCGCGGAGCCGTTTTATGATATTCGCTGATTAATCACGCCAGAATGCGGGTGTCAGCAAAACAAGCAGTGTATAGATTTCAAGCCGCCCCAGGAGCATGGCGACGCACAGGATGATCTTGGCGGGGTCATTCAACTCGGCATAGTTTGGCCCGACGTATCCGAGCCCCGGCCCGAGGTTGGTGATGCAGGCGCCTACTGCTGAATAAGCCGTTTCCGAATCCAGACCAGTGGCAGTGAGAAGCATGGTCATGACGGCAAAATTCGCGATGTAAAGGAAGAAGAATCCCCACACGGCGCTGATCACGGTGTCGGAAGTTTTCTGGCCGCCAATTTTTATAGGAATGATGGCGTGCGGGTGAATCAATCGCTGGATTTCACGAATGGACTGGCGGTAAAGCAAGATGATACGGATCACCTTCATGCCACCGGCTGTACTTCCGGCGCAACCGCCGATAAATGCGATGAGAATCAATAGCACGGGTAAAAAGCCAGGCCAGGTATAAAAAGGCGCGGTAGTAAACCCGGTGGTCGTCATGGTGGAGACAACCTGGAAAATTCCGTAGCGGAACGATGAAGACAGGGTCTCGTAGGTGCCGGAAAAGTACAGCGCGAAACTGACAATGATCGCGAATGCGAACAGCAGTGATGCATAGACTTTCAGCTCGGGATCCAGAAAGTAGGGTTGGGCACTGGCACGCCGCCACGCGGTGAAATGCAGGGCAAAGTTGATTCCGGCGATGGCCATGAAAACAACTGCGACTATTTCAACGGTCGGGTTGTTCCAGTAGGCCAGGCTGTCGTTATGGGTTGAGAACCCGCCGATGGCAACGGTACTGAATGCATGTCCAACTGCGTCGAACAGCTTCATTCCAGCCAGCCAGTAGGCGAAAATACAGGTAATGGTGATGCCCACGTAAATCAGCCATAAGGCTTTCGCAGTTTCAGTGATACGCGGTGTCAACTTGGAGTCTTTCATCGGTCCCGGGGTTTCCGCCCGGTACAATTGCATACCGCCGACCCTCAGCATGGGCAGGATGGCGACCGCAAGTACGATGATCCCCATACCGCCCAGCCACTGCAATTGCTGGCGGTAATAAAGCACTGCCCTGGGAAGCGCATCAATATTGGTAACGATGGTTGCCCCAGTGGTTGTCAGTCCCGACATCGATTCGAAAACCGCGTCAACATAACTGAGGTCCGGAGAGGTCAATAACACAAACGGCAAAGCCCCGACGAGCACCAGCACCAGCCAACTGCTGACGACGATCAGGAAGCCGTCCCGCAAGCGCAGTTCCTGGTGTGCATTGCGCACCGGGAAATAAATAAGCAGGCCAAGTGCCAGCAGGCTGGCGGCACTGACCAGGAACAGGCCGGCCGAACCATCCGAATAAAACAGGGATACCAGCACCGGCGGTAACATCATCAGGCTGGATCCCGCAACCAGGAAGCCGATGACTCTTTGAACGGCGGAAAAACCCATCTCGGCCTCAGATGAACAACGCGCTGACCTGGAAAAGACGCTCGACCGAAGCAATCTGGCGCTTGTCGGGGACAAACAGGATCACGTGGTCATTTTCCAGGATCACAGTGTCGTGATGCGCAATGATCACGTCATCGCCCCTGACGACGGCAGGGATGGTCGTGCCGGCAGGCAGATCGATGTCTTCAATGGCTCTTCCGACTACCTTCGAACTCCGCTTGTCGCCCAGCGCTACAGCCTCGATGGCTTCAGCGGCGCCTCTTCGCAGGGAATGAATGCGCACCATGTTGCCCTGGCGAATATGCGTAAGCAGGGCGCCGATGGTGATCGTTTGCGGAGAAACCGCGATATCGATTGAACTGGATTCAACCAGGTCCACGTAGCTGGGCCGGTTAATGATGGCAATCACCTTTTCAGCACCCATGCGCTTGGCCAGCATGGAAGAGAGGATATTGGCCTCGTCGTCGTTGGTCAGAACACAATAAACATCGGTGGTGTCGATGGCTTCTTCGCGCAACAGATCTTCGTCGGCGCAATCTCCCACAAGAACGATGGCTTTTTCAAGGTGTTCGGCAATTTCCTCGGCGCGTTGCAGATTCCTTTCAATGATTTTTACATGGTGATTGCGTTCCAGCTGCCGTGCCAGGTTGCTGCCGATATTTCCACCGCCGGCCAGGATGATCCGGCGGACCGGGTTATCCAGCGGGCGTAGTTCTTTCATCATTGTGCGGATATTGCGCTGGGCGGCGAGGAAAAATACCGTGTCGTTCTCTTCTATGACCGTCAGCCCGTCCGGAATAATGGTTTTATCCTTGCGGTAAATCGCTGCCACACGGGCTTCTGCGCCGGCCGGCATGTGATGGCGAAGCGTGTGCAACCGGTGGCCTATCAGCGGTCCCCCGGCATAAGCCTGGGTGGCGACAAGCTGGGCCCGCCCATCAGCGAAATCCAGCACCTGCAGGGCACCGGGATACTCGATCAGTCGTGCGATGTACTGGGTCACCAATGTTTCGGGGCTGATCAAAACATCGACCGGGCAATGTTCACGCTCGAACAACTCAGGGTGTTCGATGTAATCCGATGACCGGATGCGGGCGATCCGAGTGGGTGTGTTGTACATTGTGTACGCGACCTGACAAGCGGTCATGTTTACCTCGTCACTGCTGGTCAAAGCAATGATCAGGTCGGCGTCTTCAATACCCGCCCGCACAAGTACTGTTGGGTGAGAGGCGTGGCCGATAACGCCACGAATATCGAGACGGTCCTGGAGATCTTTCAAGTGGGCGGCATTGGTGTCCACCACTGTGATGTCGTTTTCTTCGCCGGAGAGACTGTGTGCTACGGTTGAACCAACCTGGCCGGCGCCGAGAATAACGATCTTCATTTGCTGTCTCCGCGCGACGCCGATGCGGTTTTCGGGTCAATACCCAGAGCCCGGAGTTTTCTGTACAGGTGAGTTCTTTCCATGCCTACAGATTCTGCCAGTTTGCCCACGCTGCCCCCGGCTTCCTTGAGTTTGTAAACCAGGTATTCCCGTTCAAACTGTTCCCTTGCCTCACGCAGGGGCAAGTTGAAAAACTGGGGGTGTGTACCGCCAGCTGCTGCGGGCGCAGTGGGGCTTTGTTGCAGGGCTTCTTCCACTTCGGTTACTGAAACTTCGCCTTCACCGCCGAGTACGAGCAGGCGCTGAATCAGGTTGCGCAATTCCCGGATATTCCCTGGCCAGGCATGGTTTCGCAGGCGGTTTTGGGCAGCAACCGAAAAAGACCGGTAAGGCAGATTTTCCTGGTTTGGAAACGTTTCGGCATAGAATCGGACCAGTTCCGGCACATCATCGGGGCGTTCCCTCAACGCCGGGACCTGCAGCGGCAAGACATTGAGCCGGTAATAAAGTTGCTGTAGAGGATTGTCGTCACGCGCCAGGTCCAGCACGCTGGCGCTGGCGCTGGCGATCAAACGACAATCCTGATCATCAAGGCCAGCTTCGAGAATCTGGCCTAGAGTTTTCAGGGCCTCATCAGGGAGATCCTGCAATTCCGGAAAAAAAAGGGTTCCATTACTCGCTTTTTTGAAGGCGTCCAGCAGATAGGTTCGGATGTCCTCCGAAACAAGCTCGTTGTGGATCAGGGTAACGAACTCGCCTTTTTGTTGGCTCTGGCTGTGAATAAAGCGTGCGAGGTTTTCCCGCCCGCTGCCCTTTTCGCCGGAGATCATCGCGGGAAGATTGCGTTGGGCTGCCTGTTCAGCCTTGCTTCGCAGCACTTGCATCAGTGCACTGCTTCCAATGGGTTCGTTAGTGGATGAGGTTGCAGGAACAGAGGGTTTGCGGGACGACCTTCCCGCTTCCAGTGCCTGTTTGACGAGTGACAGCAGTTTTGCCAGTGAGATCGGTTTCTGCACGAAATCATGGGCGCCCAGGCGAGTCGCCTCGATCGCCGATTCCAGCGAGCCATGCCCGGACATGACGATAATGGGGCATTCAAGCCCCCCACCTGAAGACCATTCCCTCAGTAAAGTGATGCCATCGACATCAGGCATCCAGATATCCAGCAACACCAGGTCCGGCGTGCTGCGTGCGAATTGGGTCCGGGCCTCTTCACCGTTTTCGGCGACGGTGACCTGGTGTCCTTCATCTTCTAGAATGTCGCGCACCAGTTCGCGGATATCGGGTTCGTCATCGACGACGAGAATATGTGCCTGGGTCATTTTTTTGCGGCCTGTTGCTTTCGCGCAACAGCTTACTCCACAGGCAGCCGGATTTGAACCCTGGCTCCGCCTTCGGGTGGGTTTGATATTTCTATATGGCCGTTATGCTCCGACACGATTTTTCTGCAGATGGCCAGTCCAAGGCCGCTGCCGCGCGTCTTGTTGCTGACGTAAGGCTCGAAAGGCTGGCTCAGAACCATGTCCGGGAAACCCGGCCCGTTATCCCTGAGTTCAAGCTCAAGCCAGTTTCTTCCATTACGTTCAGTCGTTGCGCTGACGATCGTTATGGTAACCGGCTCATTACCCCCAGCCTCCTGTGAGTTCCGGATCAGGTTATGCAACAGTTGGCGGAGACGGCCGCCATCGGCTGAAAGTTCTTCCCGGCCGGCACCGAGTTCGAGTTCAAAGTGCAGGTTGGAATCGCCTTGCTGATAAAGCGCGACCACTTCTTTGACCAACGCCTCCGAATCAAGTGGCTCGAGGCTCAAAGCCGGTTCCTGGGCATAGTCACCGAAAGCGTCGACCAGTTTTCGCAAGGCTTCGACCTGGGAGACGATGGTATCCGATGCCTTGTCCAGCATTGCACGGTCGCCCGACTCGAGCTTGTCTGACAATTTCATGCGTAATCGCTCAGCGGCCAGCCGGATGGGGGTGAGCGGATTTTTTACTTCGTGAGCGAGACGCTTTGCTACCTCTGCCCAGGCTGCGTCTCTCTGGGCCTGGTTCAGAATAGTGACATCATCGAACACAACCACGTAGCCGTCTTCCGAGCGTTCACCGGGTAGTGAGGCCATGGGCAGGCGGGACCCGCGTATAAGCAACACCAGTGGCGTTCCCGGGCGGTCGATCTTGATTTCCTGCTGCCATTGAGCTCTTCCTTTTTGTATTTGCTGTGTCACCGCGTCGATAAACGTCGACAGGAAGGGTGCGAATGTCAGGAGATCATCGAGAGCTTGCGCTGCCGGTGTTGTGCCCTCCAGGTCGAGGCCATAGCGCTGCGGTAACCCGAGAATCTGTTTACTCGACGCATTGCTGGTGATGACCCGGGATTGATGATCCAGCGTCATCACACCCGAGGACAGGTTGCCCAGCACGGTTTCCAGGTATTCCCCCTGGGCTTGTAGCTCTGCCCTGCTCTCTTCAGCTTCAAAACTGGCTTTTTTCAGCGCCTGGGTCATCTGGTTAAAGGACTCCACCAGGAATCCGATTTCATCTCGCTGACCCGCCGCAACTTCCATGCCGAAATCACCTGCCGCAACTTCTCGGGTCGCGGTGGAAAGGGATGAAAGGGGGGAAACCATTCTGCGGGCTGCATGGAGGGCGGCAAGGATGGCAAGCAGGATGGTAAGGATCAGAACCAGTGTCAGCACCAACAGGAAACTTTGCTTGAGTGACTGTCTCAGGTAACTCACGTTCTGATACCTGTGGTATTCCTGTTCAATGGATCCGGTCAGGGTCGTAATATCAGGCGGTAGCGGATATATGGCCTGGAGAAATCTGGGAGAAGTTCCAGGGTACGTCGCCGCCATCAACTGGATAACGCGTATTTGCAGGCTGCCGTTAGCGGTCGGTTCAGCTGCGGCATATTCACCCTGCTGGCTTGCCTGCAGGATGGCGAAGTCCGCAGGCCGCTCCGGCAGGCCGGTGAGAGTGTTGATGTGAGCCGTGGCAACCAGTTTGCCACCGGTCTCCAGAACTGACAGTTCGACCGGTCCGGCCGAACGGACCCGCGCGACTAATGCCTGTCGCAACAGTTCACCCTCTTCGAGTAAGCTGGACAGGTCAGCTGCAGTATCCCTGAGCTGATTTCTCACCTCCAGTGTCCGGGTATCGAGAAACTCCTGCCCCAACTCAAGCGAATCTGCCAGCGCTGCTTCCACCTGGACATCAAACCAGCCATCGATTGTGCTGGTTAGAAACCACGCGGAAAAGAAAAACACGATCAGAGCGGGCGGTAACGAAAGGGCAAGAAAATTACGCACCCAGCGGGCAGCAAGCAATGCGCCGGGTTTGCCATGTCTTACATTCTGAACCAGGGCGTGTAATCGATAGGCAATGCTCCACAGCAGCACGGCCAACGCCAGGCCGGTCACGATCAACACCCAGATAAAACTGTTTTCGAGCCAGTTCTTGTCGAGGCCAGTGGATTCGTTCTGAACACCGCTGACCAGCAATAACGCCACCAGCAAGGCGGTCAGCAACGCCACGGCAGGCAGCGTGCGGAACAGCAGCCGTTTCAACTTGTTCTTTTTTTTTGAAGCGGAGTTCATGGCAGCCTCATGTGCCGGGCTCGACAGCCAGTGGCCAGGATGACCAGGATGTGTCGTGGTGCCACCTTGCGGACAGAAGAACCGGCAATCGCATCGGCGGCGGCATCGATTTCTGGTCCAGCCGGGTCCTGGCGAGGATTTCGTAATCACCAGAGGGTAATACACCTGTTTCGAAAGAGACCTGGAGTTTCGAAAGGTCGGCTAATATGTGTCTCAGGCGTGGAAAAGTCTTCACCGTGTTGCTGCCGGCATGAGTCAACTGGTAATGGTCACTCAAAGGGAGATAACGGATTTCATAACTGTTGGTGTGCTCGACTGCCCGAATCTGGCTGGCGGTGTCGCGCAGGGTCAGCTCAAGGTCTATCGTCAATGGAACACCGTGTATGAGGGCTTCGCGTGCTTCGTCACTGAGGGCCAGCCTTTGTTCGCAACTGACATTCACCTGGCCGTTTGACCAGTTTGCTTCAATGCGGGTCAGTTCGAACCGTTCATTTGCCGACGGGTTTGAACATGCGGTCAGCAAAACCAGCGCGGCGATTGAGATCACCCAGCCCCATTCAGACTTTTTTACGGAGGTTGGCATAGAAAAAACCGTCCATCTCCTGTTCACCAGGCAAAATTTGACGGCCGCTTCCCAGCCTGGTGCCCCAGGAAGCATCGAGCGTCTCGGCGTCTGCATCCGGATGAGTTTCGACAAAAGTCTGTATCTGCCTGTTGTTTTCAAGCCTGAGCACCGAGCAAGTCGCGTACACGAGGATACCCCCGGGCTTCAACAGAGGCCAGAGCCGGTTGAGTAGTCTGGCCTGCGTGGAAGCGGCTTCCTGCACCTGTTCAGGTGATCTGAGCCACTTGATTTCGGGGTGGCGGCGGATCACGCCGGTGGCTGAACACGGAGCGTCCAGTAAAATCCGGTCGAAACGTTCGCCATCCCACCAGCTGTCCGTTGCGGCCGCATCCGTGGCCACAAGATTAACATTTTGCTTTTCGTAAAGGCCCAGCCTTTGCAGGTTTTCCTGCACGCGTCCGAGCCGGGTTTTGCTCTGATCAATGACGGTGAGATTCACTCCGGGAACCTGTTCCAGGATATGGCACGTTTTACCCCCGGGTGCTGCGCAGGCGTCCAGTACGTGATGGTGTTTTTCCAGCTGAAGCAATCCGGCCGCCAGCTGCGCAGCAGGATCCTGCACGGAAAATCGTCCTTCCTCGAAGCCGGGCAACAGGGTTACAGTCATTGCCGGGCTGATTTTTATCGCATGCTCCAGTGTTGTGTGGTGTTCAACTTCGAAGCCGCCAGCGTTCAGCTTTTCCAGTGTTTCAGGAATGTTGAACCGGCAGTTCAGTCTTAACCACAGCGCACCCGCCTGCTGGTTTGCAGTCGCGATAGCTTCCCAGTCGTCAGGCCAGTCTTTTTTCAGCGATTCGAGCAACCAGCCTGGGTGTGCAAAGTGCGCGTCCTGCGTTTCCAGCTTCGCGCATATTTCTGTCTGTTCCCGCTGAAACCTTCGCAACACTGCATTGATGACGGAAACGGCCCAGGGTTTGCCGAGTTTTCTGGCGCATTCTGCAGTTTCATGGATCGCGGCATGCGCTGCGCCATCATCTTTCCACAACTGGTACAGGCCGATCAGGATCAAGCGCTGGATGTCCCGGTCTTTGCGCCTCAGTGGCTTGCGCAGCAACTGTGCAGAGATCCATTCCAGCGCGCTCAGCCAGCGCAGCACACCGTAACTGAGATGTCTTGCAAACGCACGGTCCCTGGGGCTTTGCTGCCGGTTTTCTGCATCGGCTTCTGCCAGGTTGTTGCTGTTATCCAAAACGCTTGCGAGCATGCGCAAGGTCACCAGCCGGGGGCTGTGAGAGGGTGTTTTGCTCAATGCTCGATGTCCAGCTGGCCTGGCAGGGTTTTGGCGTTCAGGTAGTCCGCAGCGCTCATCCGGCGTTTGCCCGGCCGCTGCAGCTCCAGTAAGCGCAATACCTTGTTACCGGTTGCGACATCGATTCCCAGCTTTCCTGCATGGAGGACCTTCCCCGGTTCGCTATTGTGTTTTTCGTTAATGGTTTGAGACGTCCAGATTCGGGTTCTTTCACCTTCGATCATGCACCAGGCCACAGGCCAGGGGTTGAATGCTCGAATTTTCCGCTCCAGCGTGACAGCGTTTTCTGACCACTCAAGCTGCGCTTCCGCTTTCTCAAGCTTACGCGCATAGGTCACCCCGAGAGCTGGCTGGTCTTCCGCCTTAAGGGCTTCCCCACGATCCAGTTGATGCACGCAGTCCAGAAGGGTGGAGGCACCCAACTCTGCCAGTTTGTCGTGCAGACTGCCACCGGTTTCCGTTTCATCCAACCGGATTGAGGCACGTTTCAATACCGGGCCCGTATCCAGTCCTTCGTCCATCTGCATGATGCAAACCCCGGATTCGCTGTCGCCCGCCTCGATTGCACGCTGTATCGGGGCGGCTCCGCGCCAGCGGGGGAGTAGTGACGCATGTACATTCCAGCATCCGAATCTGGGTATCTGCAGTATTTCAGCGGGCAGGATCTGGCCGTAAGCCACCACGATCATCAGGTCGACTTGCAGGCGGGTTATCAGATCAATCGCAGCAGAGTCCTTAAGCGTAACAGGCTGATGTACTTCAATGCCGCAGTCGATCCCAGTCTGCTTGACGGGGCTGGCCTGTAATTTTCTGCCCCGCCCGGCTGGCCGGTCGGGTTGGCTCAGCACTGCCACGGGCCGCAGCCCCTCTTCAATCAAACGTTGCAGTGGCGGCACCGAGAAATCAGGAGTGCCGGCAAACAGGATTCGAAGACGGGACTGGCTGCGCAGCGGGTTCAGAGTACGGTCCCCGGAGTACTCTGTCCCGCTACTTTCCGTTGCTTTTCCAACTTCTTGGTCAGCATGCGGCGTTTGAGCGGGGAAAGGTAGTCCACGAACAGTTTGCCTTCCAGATGATCCATTTCATGCTGCAGGCAAATCGCGTGCATACCTTCCAGATCTTCTTCAAAAGTGCTTCCGTCAGCATTTTGGGCGGTCACGCGGATTTTCTCCGCTCTGCTCACTTCCGCATAAATTCCTGGAACCGAGAGGCAGCCTTCCTCGCAGGTCTCGGTGCCTTCTGACGCGAGGATTTCCGGGTTGATATAGACCCGTGGTTGGTCCTGAGCCTCGCTGACATCAAGCACCAGCAGGCGCCTGTGAACGTTTACCTGCGTGGCAGCAAGGCCAATACCCTGCGCGAAATACATGGTCTCGGTCAGGTCTTCGATCAGGCGTAAGAGTGGCTCGTCAAACGCTTCGACTGGCTTGGCGACTGTTCTCAGGCGCGGATCGGGAATTTCAAGAATTTCGAGTTTGGACATATATTTACACGCTAATAAAATAATTTAGATGAACTTTGCTTCGGTATTTATTATGATAGCCAATGGCGGGCCCCGTTCGCCAGAGTAAAAACTGACCGCATCTGACAGATGGCTGGATGCCTACTAGAGAGGAAGGAACGTGATCAGAAAACTCATGCACCTCACCTTTGCGGCGATTATGCTGGCTGGAGTTGCCTTGGCGCAAGAAGTTGCCGTGCGCTCCGACCACCCGGATGAATACGTGGTGGTTAAAGGCGATACGCTGTGGGATATTTCCGGAAAATTTCTGGATAAACCATGGCAATGGCCTGCAATATGGCAAGCGAACCCGCAAATTGAAAATCCCCACCTGATTTACCCTGGCGACGTAGTTTCGCTAGTGTACATTGATGGTGTCCCTCAACTAAGACTCAACCGTAACGGCGCGAACACCGTGAAGATGTCACCGTCCATACGTGTTATGGATCGTGATGATGCGATCAATGCTATACCGTTCGAGTCAATCGCACCGTTTGTTCGAGACCTGCGGGTGCTGTCGCCCAGCGAATTCGAAGGCTTGCCGTATGTAGTGGCAAACCAGGAAGAACGCAGGACAGCAACCTATACCGACACAACATATGTGCGCGGCCTGGATGCCGAGGTTGGCCAGGAATTCATCGTGGCTCGATTGATGAATATTTACGACCTGATCGGAAACCCACCGGAACTGCGACGGGTTCTGCCCCAGCGTGGGTGGCGGGTAGTGTCTAATGTCTGGGATCGTGAGCAACACCACTACAACCAGGTTTCTCCCTGGGACCGCCGGCCCAAGAACCCCATGGGTTACGAGATGTTCGAAGTCAGCCGTGTTCGAGTGGCGAAAGCCGGGGAAATTTCCGTCATGGATGTCATCCGTGACCGGACAGAAGTCCGGCCCGGAGACTTTATACTTCCAGTAAGCGACATGGGTTACGCGAGTGTTTTCCACCCAAGTGCGATGGACGAAGTTCCTGAAGGGCTGAAAGTTCTTGCTACTTCCGGGCAGAGAAGTGGTGTTGGCCTGTACCAGATCGTGTCGATCAATGGCGGCACCAACCAGGGCATCCAGGAAGGCAATGTCTTCTCGGCATTCCGCACCGGGCAGAAAGTCGCAGACCGGGTCGGGTTCCGTGAAGGAAGCTTTTCCACGGATGCCAGGGTGCGCCTGCCAGAAACTTACGATGGCCTGATCATGGTGTTCAGGACCTTCGATGACATCAGCTACGGCATGGTCCTGGGCGGCTCCAGGGTGGTGCTTGAGTTCGATATTCTGCGGCACCCGGACGAACGTATGTAAATCGAAGGCAAGCTGTTTCACGCAGGCGGCTGCCTGCAGACAAGAGGTTTGCTGTCACGAAACACAGAAGCTGGTTGATTGCTATACGAGCCCCCCGCCTGGGGGGCTCGCATTTTGTGCGCCTGGCGGAGCACTTTGAGAGTGTTGAAGGCCTGGTTTCGGCTGGGCCGGGCCAATTGCGCAAGGCCGGCCTGGATGAAGAAACCATCCAGGCTTTGAAACAGCCTGACGAAGCGTTACTCGCTTCTGACCTCGAGTGGCTATCCTGCGAATCGCATCATCTCGTGACCTGGGAGCATAAGCAGTTTCCTCCGCTTTTGCGGGATATTCCTTCGCCACCAGCTGCGCTTTTTGTCGATGGCGACCCGGATGTCCTTTGGCAGCCCCAGGTGGCTGTCATCGGCAGCCGCAACCCAACCGCTGGCGGCAGGGATAACGCCCGTGATTTTGCTACCGAGCTAAGCAAACAGGGCATGGCGATCACCAGTGGGCTGGCGGCCGGAATTGATTCTGTCGCACACACGGCAGCGCTGGATGCTGGCGGGCACACCATTGCGGTTATGGGCACGGGACTGGACCGAATCTATCCCGCAAGCAGCAAAAACCTGGCGCTCCGTGTTCGTGAACAGGGTGTGCTGGTGTCTGAATTACCACTGGGAACCGGTGCCAAACGATCGCATTTTCCATCGCGTAACCGCATCATTTCGGGTTTGAGCCTGGGTGTCCTGGTGATTGAAGCCGGGCTTAGAAGCGGCACTTTGATTACTGCACGACTGGCCGGCAACCAGGGCCGGGATGTTTTCGCATTGCCGGGATCCATTCACAATCCCATGGTCAAGGGCTGTCACCGGCTGATCCGGGATGGGGCAAAGCTGGTTGAAACCGTGGAAGAAATCTTGCAGGAGTTAGCGCCCATGGCGGGCCTGCTGGCTGGAGAACTAAAAGGCCAGCTCGAACTCAAACAAACTGAAAAGGGGGCGTTTTCGCTTGATTCTGAAGCTTGTGACCCCCAATTGGACGAGGACCCCGATTACCAGGAGCTCTGGGCATGCCTGGGTTACGACCCGAAACCCATTGACGCGATAATTGAGCAAAGTGGATTGACGGCGAGAGCTGTGTCAGCCATGCTGCTCTTGCTAGAGCTGAGAGGAAAGGTTGAGGCGCATACGGGGGGAGCCTACAGCCGTAAAAAAATAAGAGGTTTATAATGAAAGAAAACGTGCTCGACGTGCTGATGTACCTGTTCGAGAATTACTTCTACGACGAACCCGACGAGCAACCTGACCGGGCTTCCATGGAAGAAAACCTGCACGAAGCCGGCTTCAGTAACGGGGAAATCGAGAAGGCTTTCGAGTGGCTTGATGGTCTTGCTGAGCAACGCTACCAGCCGGATTTCAAGATGCACACGGATCAGCCAATCCGTATTTTTGTCGATTCTGAAATCAATCGTCTCGATACGGCGTGCCGTGATTTTATTCTTTTCCTGTCGAATTCGGGCATTCTCGATGCCCAGCGCAGGGAGTTGGTGCTGGACCGTTTGATGGCCCTGGAAAGTGATGAGATTCTGCTCGAAGATGTGAAATGGGTGGTTCTCATGGTGCTTTTCAACCAGCCGGGACAGGAAGCCAATTACGCCTGGATGGAAGATTTGATGTTTGACACGGAGCAAGACTACCGCCATTAATAAAAAGGGCGGCACGCAGTTCGCGCTGTCAAGGCAAGCAATCCTAGTAGAGAAAAGCGATGAAAAATCGCAAAGGGTAGCTTTAATTTTAAATTTGTGAGGATCGTGTCATTAATCTTCTCATCGTAGAATCGCCGGCCAAAGCGGCAACCATTAACCGGTACCTTGGAACGGATTTCACGGTATTGGCATCTTATGGGCATGTCAGGGACCTCCCGTCAAAGGACGGTGCGGTAGACCCTGATAATGACTTTGCCATGACTTATGAGCTGAGTGAAGACAGCGAAAAGCATGTCAGGGCAATCATCAAGGCCGCCAAGAAGGCCGATGCGGTTTATCTCGCAACGGACCTTGACCGCGAAGGCGAGGCCATTTCATGGCATATCTATGAAATTCTGCGCGAGAAAGGCTTAGCTGAAAATAGGCCATTCTTCCGGGTCGAGTTTTCAGAAATCACAGAGAGAGCCATCAAGGAAGCGGTGGAAAATCCACGCGAATTGTCGATGGACCTGGTAAACGCGCAGCAGGCACGACGGGCGCTGGATCACCTGGTCGGATTCAATCTGTCACCTCTGCTGTGGAAAAAGATCAAGACCGGCCTGTCTGCCGGACGGGTTCAGAGCCCGGCCCTGCGAATGATTGTTGAACGCGAGCGTGAAATCGAGGCATTCGAAGCGCAGGAGTACTGGACAATCGAAGCGGACATGAATCATGCGGACCAGGCTTTCCAGTCCAGGCTGGTCCGAATAGAGAATGACCGGCTGAAACAGTTCGATATCTCCGATGCTGACCATGCGCAACGGGTGCGTGACCGTCTTTTGAAGGCGGCCGACGGCAAACTGCGCGTAGACAGGGTGACGCGCAAGCAGCGCAAGAGGCGCCCATCTCCACCGTTCATCACTTCCACTTTGCAGCAGGACGCATCCAGAAAATTACGGTTTTCTGCTCAGCGCACCATGCGTACAGCCCAGAATCTCTATGAAGCAGGGCATATTACTTACATGCGAACAGACTCGGTGCACCTGTCCAACGATGCGCTTGCAGACTTGCGGGGGCAGATAAAGAGCAGGTACGGCGAAGAGTACGTGCCCGAAAAGCCGAATTTCTACAAGACCAAGTCCAAGAACGCCCAGGAGGCGCATGAAGCCATCCGTCCAACTTCAGCGGAAGCGACACCTTCGGCAATCAAGTCAAAGCTCACTGAAGACCAGTTTCGTCTCTATGAGTTGGTTTACCGGCGGGCGATGGCGTCGCAGATGGTTCCCGCGCTGGTTGATACGGTCGCCGTTGAATTCGATTGCGACTCAGATGCCACTTTCCGGGCCAATGGTTCGGTCATCGCATTTCCCGGGTTCCTTCGCGTATACGAGGTATCCCAACCGCAAGGAAAGGAAGAGCAGGAAACCAACTTGCCGGAGATGAGCGAAGGTGACATGGTGAACCTTCATGATATCCGGGCGGAGCAACATTTTACCGAGCCGCCGCCCCGTTTTTCTGAAGCCAGCCTGGTTAAGACACTGGAGGATTATGGGATCGGCCGGCCGTCAACTTATGCCAGCATCATCCAGACTCTGGTGCGAAGAAAGTATGTAGACCTGGACCGCAGAAGGTTTATTCCAACCGACACGGGTAGGGTGGTAGCCCGATTCCTCGAAAATCATTTCGAACCCTACGTCGATTACGAATTCACCGCGCGGATGGAAGACACGCTGGATGAAATCTCGCGGGGAGAACTGCACTGGATTCCACCCCTGATGCAGTTCTGGAAGCCTTTCATAGAGCGTATCAGGGACAAGGAGGAGTCGGTCAGCCGCCAGGAAGCAAAACTGACCCGGGTGTTGGGCACAGACCCTGCAAGCGGCAAAGAAGTTTCTGTTCGTCTCGGGCGATTTGGCCCGCATGCGCAAATCGGCAGCGTCGAGGACGAGGAAAAACCCAAATTTGCCGGCCTTCAACCGGGACACCGCCTGGAGACCATCACCCTGGAAGAGGCGCTTGAGTTATTCAAACTACCCCGCAAACTGGGGTTCACGCCAGAAGGCGAAGAGGTGTCTGCGGGGATTGGCCGATTCGGCCCTTACATCCGTTACGGCAGCAAGTTTGTTTCACTCAAGGATGCTGATCCACATACCGTGGAGCTGTCCCAGGCGCTGGAGTTGGTCGCGGCGAAAAAACAGGCAGACCTCGATCGTATTCTGAGAACTTTTGAAGGCACCGATGTCCAGATTCTGAAAGGCCGCTGGGGTCCGTTCATTACCGACGGCAAGAAGAATGCGCGCATGTCCAAGGACCGCGAGCCCGACTCGATGACGCTGGAAGAGTGTCTTGCGGCGCTTGAAGCCGCGCCGGATAAACGCGGCCGCAAGAAAGCGGCCAAGAAAAAAACGGCCAAGAAAAAGGCGACCAGAAAAAAGACGGGCAAAAAGAAAGCGTCCAAAAAGCGTGCAACTGTGAAGTCCGCGGCATCAACTACCAACAGTTAGGCAGCCGGTGTCCGGTCGTTCTTTATTAAGCATTGGCCAGGCTACGGCATGTTTGCAGGCCGGAAAACTCATAGGCTATCCAACCGAAGCGGTTTACGGGCTTGGTTGTGACCCGCGCAATGAAACCGCTGTCCGGCAGTTGCTCTCACTGAAGGAGCGCCCCGAATCCGCCGGGCTCATTCTCATAGCCGATGATATCGAGCGATTAATGCCCTTCATCAAACCTCTGAGCCAGGTACTTGAGACTCGGGCCATGTCGGTCTGGCCTGGCCCGGTTACCTGGCTCATCCCACGAGCGGATGATGTTCCATCCTGGCTCGCTGGAGACCATAAAACCATTGCATTGCGGCTTACGGATCATCCGGTCTGTACGGCTCTTTGCAGGGCATTTGGCGGCGCGATAGTGTCGACCAGCGCGAACCCTAGACACGCAGATCCCGCCCGCAGTGCAGTCAGCGTGGAAGCTTATTTTGGAACCGCGTTGTGTGGCATTGTTGAGGGCGACTTGGGTTGTGATGAGAACCCCAGTGAAATCCGGGATTTGATCAGCGGGCAGGTGTTGAGAAAAGGGTGATGGTGAGACGGGAAGATCAAGAGTTTACGACCCAGGTAAAAAGCTACCTGCTGGATCTCCAGGCGCGGATTTGCCTGGCCCTGGAAACCGAAGACGGCGGGCAACAATTTCTTGAAGATGACTGGTCGAGAAGTGAAAACGATTCATCGCGCGAAGGTCCGGTACTTGGCGGGGGCGGTCGCAGCAGGGTTATGGCCGGTGGTGCGGTGTTTGAGCAGGCCGGGGTTAATTTTTCGCACGTGACAGGGGATAGCTTGCCGCCTTCCGCTACCGCGGTGCGGCCGGAGCTTGTGGGACGGAGCTTTGAAGCACTGGGCGTCTCACTGGTGATTCATCCAAATAGTCCACATATACCCACTTCGCACGCCAATGTCCGGTTTTTTATTGCTGAAAAGGAAGGCGAGATCCCAGTCTGGTGGTTTGGTGGTGGTTATGACCTGACGCCGTATTACCCGGTGCTCGAGGATGTAATTGCATGGCACCGTGCCGCGGAGATAGCGTGCCGGCCTTTCGGTGAGGATGTTTATCCTGAATATAAAGAGTGGTGCGATCGCTACTTCTACCTGAGCCACCGGCAGGAAGCGCGGGGTGTAGGTGGATTGTTCTTCGATGACCTGAATGAATGGGGTTTCGAAAAAAGCTTCGATTTTCTAAAGGCCGTGGGAGACAGTTATCTCGATGCCTACCTGCCCATAGTCAGGCGGCGAAAAGAACAGAATTGGACAGACCTGCAACGTGAATTCCAACTCTACCGGAGAGGCCGGTACGTTGAATTCAACCTGGTATACGATCGCGGCACACTGTTCGGCCTGCAGTCAGGCGGCCGGACAGAATCAATTCTGATGTCCCTCCCCCCCCTGGTTTCCTGGCGTTACAACTGGCACCCCGAACCCGATTCCGAAGAAGCTGTTCTCTACCAGTACCTCTCTCCAAAAAACTGGCTTGATCAATGAGCGAGTTCAGTCAGGCAGAGAGGGTGGGGCGACTTTGCCGCAGGCAAAAAAGTACCGCCCGAACGCCGTTGTGCGGTGGTGTCTTCGATCACCAAAGATAGGGAAGATATTCCTCGGGAATAGGGTTTTCGTGGCTTTCGTTGTCCCACATGATCGTGACAATCCACCAGCGGTCGTCCTGGTAAAGCAATTGGATGCTGTTGATACCGCGGGCAATTGGGGCGCTATCTACGCTGTTCTTTGCCTCGTAGGTGCTGAACGCCTGCACCAGATTTCCATAGCGGTTCATCTTGCGCATGATTTCGGTTTCATAAAAATCATTTTCAGCCAGGAAGGGCTCTGCATCTTCAATCCACTCGTCAATATTCATAACCCGCAGCCCACCTTCAGTGTGAACCCGCTTGCCGATGGGTATCAGGCGTGCACCTTCCAGGAAAAGGCTGCGATTCCGGTACCAGTTTCGTTTCCCGGCCGGGCCCGAAATAGTGTCGTACATAGCCTTGATAATGGCGTCCGGTGATTTGACGTCTTCAGGTCTTGGTTTGGCCGCAGCTTTCTTTTCACCTGCTTCACTCATGCTGTTTCTCTCCTTGCTTCAATTACAGCCAGTTCCCGTGCCCATAGAGTGCAGGATTCTGCGGAGGGATGGAAGCCGTCTTCGCAAAATCCAGGTTCCAGAGGATTGATGCGGGTGGGCACGTGAACGGCATTTGGATAGCCGGAAATGATGGATGCCGCGATGCCGTCCAGCGTCGCCGAACGTAAGCCCAGGGTATACCGCAGTGGCTGTGGCGGTAGCGGAAACCTGGACATGGGGGGTAAGCCGGCGAAAATGATCCTGGCCTCTGGATATCGCCAGCTGATGTTGTCCAGCAATTCCGTCAGTTTTACCCGCCAATTCCGGGTGCTGCTCAGCCCGGTCACGTTATTGACGCCTACTGACAGCAATACGAGGTGAGCCGGGTAAATATCTTCAATCGCCGCCAGGCAACGGAGCACATCTTCAATCGTGTTGCCGGTCTGGCCTTCGATACGCCAGTGAACGCAGCAGTCACGTTCCGCCGCCACGGCATGGGCAAATTGAACCGGAAGTGACTCCGTTACATGAGCCGTTCCTACACCGTCGATGATCGAATCGCCCAGCGCCAGCAAGTGCAGCACTTCGCCAGTGCCAACGATGCCCTGGCGATCCCCCGGCGCTCCCGGCAGGCGCAGCGCCTTGCGGCGCAAGCAGAGCCCCTGCAAAGCGGTGATGGGCAACATAAGCCAGAAAACCAGGCGTTGGATCATGTTCTAGTGAGCCGTATCCCAGTCCGGACCATGCCCGGTATCAACAATCAGCGGGACGTCCAGTCGCGCTGCGCCGGACATGCGGTCAACGACTGCCTGCTTCAGATGCTCCAGTTGGTCCTGTTTGACCTCGAACACCAATTCATCGTGAACCTGCATCACCAGCCGGGCGTCCGGGCGGGTCTGCTCCAGCCATTGATCCACATCGATCATGGCCCGCTTGATGATGTCCGCGGCGGTACCCTGCATCGGCGCGTTTATCGCGGCACGCTCGGCGCCCTGCCGTCTTTGCATATTGCTGGCAGTGATGTCCGGCAGATAAAGCCGGCGGCCAAACAGTGTTTCCACGTAGCCCTGTTCACGCGCCTGCTCACGCGTTTTTTCCATGAACTGCTGCACGCCCGGGTAGCGCATGAAATAAGTATCCATATAAGCCTGTGCTTCCGTGCGTCCTATGTTCAGTTGACGGGATAGTCCGAAGGCGGACATGCCGTACATCAGGCCGAAGTTGATGGCCTTGGCTGCGCGCCTGTGATCGTTGTCAACGTCGGCGTAGGGCACGTCAAAAACTTCGCTGGCGGTGGCCTGGTGAACGTCAACTTTATTGTGGAACGCCTTCAGCAGGCCTTCATCACCCGACAAATGCGCCATGATGCGCAATTCGATCTGAGAATAATCGCAGGCCATGATCAGGCTTCCTTCAGGCGCTACAAATGCCTCCCTGATTTTTCTCCCTTGCGCTGTGCGGATGGGAATATTCTGCAAATTGGGGTTCGACGATGAAAGGCGCCCCGTTGCGGCCACAGCCTGGTGATAGGAAGTATGGACACGGCCTGTGCGCGGGTTGATTTGCTCCGGCAGTTTGTCCGTGTAGGTTGATTTCAGTTTCGACAGCGAGCGGTATTCCAGAACCAGGCTGGGTAATTCATAATCGACGGCCAGTTCCTGTAAAACATCTTCCGCCGTCGAAGGCTGACCTTTCGGGGTTTTACGAATAACCGGCAGCCCGAGTTTTTCAAACAGGATTTGTTGCAGTTGCTTGGGCGATCCGAGATTGAAAGGCTGACCGGCTGCAGCGTGTGCTTCCTGCTCGAGTTTCAGGATCTGCACGGCCATTTCCGTGCTTTGTTTGGCCAGTAATTCACCATCAATCAATACACCGCGCTGTTCCATCCTGGCCAGCACCGGTATCAACGGGATCTCGATGTCCTTGAGTACAGACGCAAGAGATTCTTCTTTTTGCAGCCGGGGCCACAGATGCTCGTGCAATTGAAGCGTAATGTCGGCATCTTCAGCGGCGTAATGACTGGCTTCCTGGATGTTGACCTGGCTGAATGAAATCTGTTTCGCTCCTTTGCCTGCGATTTCTTCATAGTGGGTTGTCTGGCGACCCAGGTATTTCAGTGCCAGTGAATCCATGTCGTGACGGCTGCCGGTGCTGTTGAAAACGTAAGATTCCAGCATGGTGTCAAATGCAACGCCACGTACAGTGACGTCATACCCGGACAATACGTTCATGTCGTACTTGATGTGTTGCCCGACTTTCGGGCGGCCAGGGTCTTCCAGCAGCGGCTTTAGCCTGGCTAGCACTTCCTTGCGATCCAGTTGTTGTTCTGCAGCGGGGTAATCGTGCCCAACGGGAATATATGCCGCCCGTCCATTTTCAGTTGAAAAACTCAGACCGACCAGCTCTGCCTGCATTGAGTCCAGACTGGTTGTCTCGGTATCGAACGCGATCAGACCGGCCTTATCGAGTTCTCCGATCAATTGCTCGAGGTCTGTCATTGAAGCAATCGTCCGGTAGTCGGTTTCAGGTCGCTTTTCAGTATCGCCTTCATCCACTTCCTGCAGCCAGCTGTTGAATTCGTAACGTTTGAGCGCTTCGATCAGCGGCTTTTTGTCGATTTCGCCGCGTTGCAACCCGAGCGGCTGACAATCCAGTTCGAGGTCCCGGCGAATGGTTGCCAGTTCCCTGGAAAGCGGCAATTGTTGCAAACCAGCCTGGAGATTCTCACCAATTTTGCCGCCCACCTCGTCTGCATGCGCAATCACCTGGTCCAGGGATCCCCATTTGCCCAGCCACTTGGCCGCCGTCTTGGGGCCGCATTTTTCAACCCCTGGAATGTTGTCGGACTTGTCCCCCGTCAGTGCGAGGAAATCGACGATCTGCTCGGGGGTGACGTCGAATTTTTCTTTTACGCCGTCGCGATCCATATCCGTGTTGGTCATCGTGTTGGTCAGCGTCGTGCGCTCATTGACCAGTTGCGCCATATCCTTGTCACCGGTTGAAATAACACAGCTCATGCCGGCTTTTTCGGCCTCTGTGGCCAATGTGCCAATGACGTCATCGGCTTCCACGCCCGCAACCTGCAACAGGGGTAACCCGAGCATTTGCGTGAACTCGAGAATGGCCTCTACCTGCTGGCGCAATTCAGAGGGCATTGGCGGTCGGTTTGCTTTGTATTCCGGAAACAGTTCGTGGCGGAAAGTCGGCCCCTTGGCGTCGAATACAACCGCAATGTACTCGGGCGCCGCCTCGTTCAACAATCGCTTGAGCATATTGGCGACACCGAGCAAGGCGCCAGTTGGCTCACCACGGCTGTTGGTCAGGTTGGGAAGGGCATGAAAAGCTCGGTATAGATAGGATGAACCATCAACGAGATATAGCGTCGGTTTCGTGCTCATATTTTATTCGGGATCATTTGTTGGTTTTACAGGTCTGATATTATGAGAGTCTAACTCAGAGGGAGGCCGAGTCGATGAGAAACCTGTTAATCAATCCCGCACAACGCGCGCCGGCGGTGATCATGATTTCTGCATTGATGATGCTTACTACCTCCTTGTTTGCGCAGGAAGATCTTGAAAAACCGCCACCGATTCCGCCTGAGAACACTGAGGGCGTGCCGATTCCACCAAAAATCCAGGATGAAATGATTGAGCCTGTCGTAACCATACGTGAGGAAGAGGAGCGCCGGATCGAGGAGTATTCCATGAATGGCCGGGTTTACATGGTTAAAGTGACGCCAATAGGCGGGATACCCTATTACTACGTTGATACCAATGGAGACGGAAAGCTGGAGCTTGATGTCGATCAGCAGGCTTTGAATCCGGTTCAGCCGGTTCACTGGAAGGTCATGGAGTGGAAGTAGGCTGCACTGGAAATCAGGCGGACAGACAGGATTCCGTTGCAAAATTCATCGGCTGGATTGGCCGCGGTGTTTCGTGGCTGACGCTGGCGATGGTTTTACTGACGTTTGCCGTCGTCGTCTTGCGTTATGGCTTTAACCAGGGCTGGATCTGGTTGCAGGAAAGTGTCACCTACCTGCACGCTACCGTCTTCATGGTGGCTGCCGCCTGGGCTTATCAGACCGATGACCACGTTCGTGTGGATATTTTTTTTCGCGATGGTTCAAGCAGGTATAAAGACGGGGTCAATCTCGCAGGCACCCTTCTTTTGCTGGTGCCGTTCAGCCTGTTTTTACTGATCATCGGATGGAATTACGTCGCTGCATCCTGGGCCACCACGGAAGCTTCGCGTGAGGCGGGTGGGTTGCCGCTGGTATTCCTTCTGAAAAGCCTGATTCTGATTATGCCCGCCCTGTTATTGCTGCAATCCTGGAGTACCGCAAGGCTGTGTTTCAGGCGACTCCGCAATCGTGTCTGACCGGCGCCGTGAGAAAATCGACGCGGTACTTGCGCACAGGCAACCTGAACTGACAGTACTCGCCGAGCACCTTCACAAACCAAGAAATTTTTCGGCCATTGTTCGGACCTGCGACGCGGTAGGTATCAACGAAATGCATGCAGTACCCGGTGAAGAAGGCCTGGCAATTCACTGGAAGACTTCCCAGGGCGCTGAAAAGTGGATGCGAGTGCGGGCGCACCAGGATCTTGCCAGCGCCTGCCGGTATCTCAAGGAGATGGGCTTTCAGCTGGTGGCAGCCCACTTGTCGCCCGAAGCCATGGATTACCGGGAACTGGATTACACGTTGCCTACAGCGCTGGTTGTGGGCACGGAATTGTTCGGTGTCAGCGAGCAGGCGCTGGCTCTTGCTGACCATCAGGTCAGGATTCCGATGAGGGGTATGACTCAGTCTCTTAACGTTTCGGTTGCCTGCGCTATTGTGCTGTATGAAGCGATGAGGCAACGGGAACTGGCAGGTCTGTACGGCCAGGCCCGGCTTGACCGCGAAACCATGGAAAGCCAGCGTTTCGAGTGGCTGCACCCGGCGCTGACCCGTTTCTGCCGTGAGCGTAACCTCGAGTATCCGGAACTGGACGAAGACGGAGACGTTATTGGGGACTTACCCCGGGGTACCCCGTAAATGATGAAGTACTTCAGCAGCGTCCGGAGTGGATCCGGTCCACAACCTGAACGATATGGCTGCCTGTTCTACCAACATACCGAGCCCGTCTGAATAGCGGATTCCCTGGTCCATGCAGCCGCGCTGAAGTGGCTCAGCAGCCGCTCCATAATTCATGTCATAGCACAGCCCGCCCGGATTCAGCCATGTGCTCATCAGCGTGGGCGCCTGGCCGCTATGACCGAGAGAAGTGGCATTGATGATCAGGTCAAAAGGGGCTTCAGATTGCAGGTTTGCAGGCACGCAAACCTCAACAGTGCCCAGGTCTGAATGAGATTCGGCCAGCAGGATTGCGCGCTCGATGCTTCGGTTAGCGACTACGATGGTTTCAGGGCGGGTTCGAAGCAGGGCGCCCAGTACGCTGGCGGCGGCGCCACCGGCGCCGATCAGGCATATTCGGGACCCCGTCATTTCCAGGGAAGAAATGGACAGCAAGTCATTGACCAGTCCCCTTCCGTCGGTGCTGTGCGCATACCATTCGTCTGCGCTTTCAAACACCAGGGTGTTAGCAGCCCTGGCCCGCCTGGAGCTGTCGCTACAGCGATGGGCGAGTTTCCATGCGGCATTCTTGAAAGGTGCCGTAATATTGCAGCCACGGCCATCCTGCGTGGCCAGGGCTCTGGTCAGTTCCGGAAACGACTCGCTGGTCGCTTCGATGGCCTGGTAATCCACATTGAGCCCGCATTGTTCAGCGAAACGCCCATGGATTGCGGGTGAAAGTGATTGGGCTACCGGATTGCCGAATACGGCAAGCCTGATTACTGGTCCCGAAGCCATTCAGCCGCCTGTATCGCGAAGTACGTCAGCACACCATCCGCGCCGGCCCGTTTGAAACAGGTCAATGCCTCCAGCACCACGGCCTGCTCATCCAGCCATCCATTGAGGGCGGCAGCCTTAAGCATCGCGTATTCGCCTGATACCTGGTAGGCAAAGGTGGGCACCTCGAAAGACTCCTTCACCCGCCGGATGATATCCAGGTAGGGCAGGCCCGGTTTGACCATCACCATGTCGGCCCCTTCCGCCAGGTCCAGTTCAACTTCACGCAATGCTTCATTGGTGTTGGCGGGATCCATCTGGAAGGAGAACTTGTTGGCGCCCTTGAGGTTGCCGGCTGAGCCTACGGCATCCCGGAAAGGGCCGTAAAAACTGGAAGCGTACTTGGCCGCGTAAGAGAGAATCTGTTTGTTGGGGAATCCTTCAGTTTCCAGCGCTTGCCGGATCGCGGCGATTCTGCCATCCATCATGTCTGAAGGCGCCACAACGTCCGCACCGGCTTCAACATGTGACAAAGCCTGTTTGACCAGCACGTCGACCGTTTCATCGTTTACAACATATCCGGTTTCGTCGACCAGACCGTCCAGGCCGTGTGAAGTGAACGGGTCAAGCGCAACGTCCGTTATGACACCCAGTTCAGGAAAACGCTCTTTCAGTGCTGTTGCGGTACGTTGCGCCAGGCCTTCGGGATTCCAGGCTTCACGCGCATCGTCCGACTTGCAGTCAGCTGGCACTACGGGAAAGAGTGAATGGCCGGAATGCCCAGTTCCAGGCAATATTCCGCCCGGGGCAGAAGACGGTCAATGGTCATGCGCTCAACGCCCGGCATGGACTTGATAGGTTCCACAGCGTTATCGCCTTCAAGTACAAATACGGGCCATATCAGATCGTCACTGCTGAACTTGACTTCGCGCATCATGCGGCGGGAAAAATCATGGGCTCGCATTCTGCGCATGCGGGTGGCTGGAAAAGTCATTGCGTTATTCCTCGTTTTTATCTTTGCTGATTTTAAACCTTTGGGGTGATCTCATACCACTCATTAAGCCGGGAAATCAGCTCAGCCAGTCCTGCTTTGCTTTTCGACGAAAAAACCTGCGCTGTTGCGATAGACGGCAGTGATTTGCGAACTTTGAGAAGAGTGGCCTGGGCCGGTCCGCGCTTGAGTTTGTCGCCCTTGGTCAAAAGCAGGTGGCACGGCAATCTGGAGACAGAACACCAGGCGATCATCTGCTCATCGAATTCACGCATGGGGTGGCGAATATCCATCACCAGAACCACACCCCGCAGGCACTCCCTTTGCTCGAAGTACTGCTGCATGACCTGGCGCCAATGTGCTTTCAGCTTGGCGGGTACCTTGGCGTAGCCATAACCTGGCAGGTCCGCAATGCGCCGGTCCGCATCAATATCAAAAATGACGATCTGTTGGGTACGCCCCGGTGTTTTACTGGTTCGAGCCAGGGATTTCTGGTCAGTCAACGTATTGATTGAACTGGATTTACCTGCGTTTGAACGGCCTGCGAACGCCACCTCGAAACCGACGTCAGGCGGCAACTGTTGCAGCTTGTGTGCGCTGATTACGTAGCTTGCAGAGCGGTATGGGTTATGTAAATGCGATTCAGATGTCATTTGATTGTCTGTTTAGGTGGAACGTGGCGATTGAAACCGCGATAATATCGGGCCATTCTAGCCTGAATACAGTCATACCGAATCTAGGAGATCGCAAAATGAGTTTTTTGCTCCGGGCCATAGCCAGTTCACTGGTCCTCGTCAGCCTGCAATCCTTTGCCCAGGGAGATGCCACCGCGGGGCAAGCCAAATCGGCCATTTGTGCCGCGTGTCACGGCGCGGACGGCAATAGCGTTGTTCCCAATTGGCCAAAACTTGCCGGCCAACACCAACAATACCTTGTGCGGCAGGCAACACTGATCAAGTCGAATGACCGCCCCGTGCCTGAAATGATGGGGATCACTCCTGGCTTGAGCGAACAGGATATCCTGGATATTTCCGCCTGGTATTCACAACAGTCAGCAACTGGTGGTGTCGCCGACGAATCGAAAGTGGTCCTCGGAGAACAAATTTTTCGTGCGGGTAATGCCGAATCCGGAGTGCCTGCGTGCATGTCCTGCCACGGCCCCGCCGGTGAAGGCAACCCACTCTCCGGATACCCGGCTGTGGCCGGCCAGCATGCCATGTACACAGACAAGATGCTGACCCGTTTCCGCAGTGGTGAGAATTGGGGCGAGGATGACAAGTCAAGCCAGGTCATGAATGGTGCGGCGGCCAGGCTGACAGATGAAGAAATTGAAGCCGTTGCCAGCTATATCCAGGGACTGTACCTGAGTTCCGAATGAACCGAATGCACCAACAGTGGTCAGTAGACAGTACCTATAGAAAGCATGGTCGGCAGGAGCAAACAATGAAGAAAATATACATTTTGAGGTTGGCAGCACTTTGCCTGGTGCTGGCGGCCTTCTCAAATATGGCCCAGGCACAGGACGGCAAGCCCGTTGAGTATCAGGAAGGCTTGCATTATTCCCTGATCGAGGGCGCACCGGTCAAGAGTGGAAATCAGTATGTTCTGGAAGAGGCATTCAGTTACCTGTGCACACATTGCAATACATTTGATCCTTACGTGGAAAGCTGGAAAAAGAGAAAACCTGAATACGTGAAATTCAGGAGAATACCGGTAGGGTTTGGCCGTGGTTCCTGGGAACTGTATGCCCGGGGTTACGTGACCGCTGAAATGATGAATGTTCCTGACGAGGCGCATACCGCTTTGATGGACCGGATCTGGAAAGAAAAGAACATTATCCGGAACATGGATGAACTGGCCACGTTTTACAGCCAGTTCGGTTTGGACAAGGAAAAATTCCTGTCTACTTCACGTTCTTTCGCGGTTGACGGAAAGTTGCGCAAAGACCAGGCCCTGGTCCAGGCCTATGGTATTCGTGCAACGCCTTCGCTGGTGCTAAACGGTAAATACCGCATCGTCGGCAATGAAGCGGTCGCCAGCTTTGACGTCATGTTTGACGTTGTGGACTATCTGATCGCACAAGAAGCAGCATCTGTACAGCAGGCAAGTGTCGCAGCCGATTGAGACGTTCGGTGAAACTGGCCAGACACTCCGCTTTCTGAGCTTCAATATTCAGGCGGGGACTTCGACAGCACGGTATCACCACTACGTCACGCACAGCTGGCGCCAGGTTTTGCCACATGCCAAACGTTCAGAGAACCTCGATGCCATCGCCGAATTGGTCACTCCTTATGACATGGTTGCGTTGCAGGAAGTGGACTCGGGAAGTCTTAGATCCGGCTATATCAACCAGTCACGGTACCTGGCAAACCATGCAAGCATGCCGTTCTGGTGCCACCAATCCAACAGAAAGGTGGGGACGGTGGCCTACGCAGGAAACGGCTTCCTCAGCCGCTTCGAGCCGGACGCGGTGGAGGAACACCGGCTGCCCGGTGTCATCCCTGGAAGAGGAACACTTTTGGTGCGTTACGGGCACGGATTCAACGGCCTGGATGTCGCCGTCGTGCATCTGGCGCTGGGTAAACGCGCCAGGGCGCAGCAGCTGAAATTTCTCGCGCGTGAACTGGACAGCAGCCGGCATTTGGTCGTGCTGGGTGATTTCAACACCCAGGTGGATACACCCCATTTATTGGAACTGCGCGACACACTGGCCTTGCAGGCGCCTACTCAGGGCATGCCGACTTATCCGTCCTGGCAGCCCCAGCGTGCCATCGATCATGTTCTGGTCAGCGAAACACTTCAGGTAGGCGTAGCAGAAGTGCTGGACGTCGCTTTGTCTGACCACTGCCCCGTGGCTTTGGAAATTACCTTACCAAAAGAATTGCGATTGCAGGAAGCGACGCGTCCTGTCATCAGTGTAGAAACGGGAACCAATTCCTAGAAGCCTACCAGCATCCTGAGGCCAACCAGCATCAGGAACCCACCGAAGATTTTCTTTACCAGATCAGGATGCAGGCGGTGCACTGTTGCAACCCCAAGCGGCGCGGCGATGGCGCTGGTAAGCGCAATTCCGAGAAAAGCGGGCAGGTGGATATATCCTAAAGCGTCATCCGGCATATCGCCTTTCAGACCAAACAACACGAAAGCAATAGAACCCGCAATTGCGATGGGATAACCGCAGGCAGCTGAAGTAGCCACGGCATTTTGTGCTCTTATTCCATGCCACAACTGCCACGGCCCGGTCAGCGCTCCGCCACCAATTCCGATCAGGCTGGATATGGCACCAATGATGAACCCGACGAAGCTGACACCGGGCTGTCCAGGCAATGGTTTTTCACCGATGGGTTTGCGACCCATGAATAACTGCAGCCCGGCCATGATGGCGAAAACGCCCACTACCCGGATCAATGCTTCACCCGGCATGCGGTCAGCAACGGCAGCGCCAAGCACTGCCCCCATTGCCAGGCCGCCCGCCAGGGAGCGGACCAATGACCACCGAACCGCAGCTTTGCGGTGGTGCGCAATCGTGGAACTGAGCGAAGTAACCAGCATGGTTCCGAGAGATGTAGCAATGGCCATGTGAATGGCCCACGGTGCGGTCAGCGGATCCCTGAGAAAAATAAAGGTAAGTGCAGGCACGACCACAAAGCCTCCGCCGATTCCGAGGAATCCGGCAAGATAACCGGCCAGTATGCCAGTCAAGGCGTATTCAAGAATCATTCGCTTGCCGCGGACTGATCATTTTCATATTCTGGTGCACGTGAATCCCCGCCTTGTCAAAAATCTGACCCCCGGTGTAAGCCGATTGGGCAGCGCGCTCAAGTTTAACCTTGTGAGGCCTGCACAAACAGGCTTGATCCTGTTCATTTGCATGCTGGCTTCATTCACCCTGCCTGCAGCCGAAAAACCCGGTTCCACTCAACTTGAGAAATTCAGCATGGCCTGGCGTGCTGCCGCACATGGCAGCCGCGCGGATTTTGAGCGGCTAATGCCTGAATTGGAAGACTACCTGCTATATCCCTATTTGCGTTATGAAGACTTGAGATTTCGCAGGGCGAAGGTGCCTGATGAAGAAATGGCGGCATTTCTCGCACAACATCTGGATTGGGCGTTTACCCCGGGACTCGAGCGGGCCTGGCTGCGGACATTGGGACAACGTGACCAATGGAATTCATTGATTCAGTATGCACCCGGCTCGCTTGACGATACGGAGGTCGATTGCTACCTGGCCCAGGCCCGGATCAAGCGTGGGGAAACCGCAGGCCTGGTTGCTGAGGCTCAGTCACTCTGGACTGTTGGCAAGTCTCAGCCGGATGCTTGTGACCCGGTTTTCCGCTGGTTGAAAAACGAGGGCGGCATTACCACCGGGCTGGCCTGGGAACGAATTCGCAGAGCCATGGAGGCCAGGCAGCCCAGGCTCACGCTATACCTGGCCCGATTTCTGGCTCCTGAAGACAAGATCTGGGCTGACCGCTGGTACCAGCTGGATCGCAGCGCCTATCGCCAGTTGAAACAGTCCGCGAAATGGCCGGATCAGGAAAAAAGCCGCGATATTGCGGCTTATGGGTTGAAACGGCTGGCGAGATCTGACCCTGACAGGGCGTGGGAAACCTACCAGGCGATAGCATCCCGGTTTAACTGGGGCTTTGACGTACAAGGCGGAATTCTCCGGGAGATTGCTCTGTGGTCTGCGCTTGAGGGTGCGGATGGGACGCCGCAGCGCCTCAATGCCGTTCCTTTGACTTACCGGGACGGGAAACTGTTGGAGTGGTGGGTGCGTTACAACCTTTCTAATGAGCATTGGGCCGAAGTCATTCTTGCAATAGATGAAATGCCCGCGGAACAGCGGGATGATTCCCGCTGGCGTTTTTGGTCGGCCCGGGCACGCCTTGAAACCGGCGCTATCGAACAGTCGAATCAAGAGCTTGCCGGCTTGGCCCTGGAAGCCAACTATTACGGCTTCCTGGCCGCTGACCTGTTGGACCTTCCTTATACGATCTGTCCGCTAGAGCCCAACGTCACGCAACAGCAGGCGAACGCCCTGAAAGAGCAACCCGGTTTTCAGCGGGCGCTGGAACTCAGGAAGGCTGGAGTCCCCGGTTGGTCCCGTAGTGAGTGGAAAATCGCGGTGAAACCGCTGGATCGGGACGGGCTGCGTGCAGCGGCAGCGCTGTCTATCCAGGAAAACTGGCCTGATATGGCAATATTCGCCCTGGGCAATAGCGGCGATCTGCGCTGGTATGACTGGCGGTTTCCACTGGAATTCTCCAACCTGGTCGAAGTGCAGGCCAGTAAGCGCAATCTCGACTCCGCCTGGGTGATGGGCCTGATGCGCTCTGAAAGCGCCATGGCGGAGGACGCCCTCTCATCGGCTGGTGCCAGGGGGCTCATGCAGGTCATGCCGGGTACCGCCAGGTTACTGGCCAAACAGCACTCGTTCAATTACACCGGTCATCAGCAGTTAATGCAGGCGGAATCCAATATCGAGTTTGGAACGGCCTACCTCAGGGATTTACTGGACCGGTTTGGAGATAACGAAGTTCTTGTTTCCGGCGCTTACAATGCCGGCCCGCATGTTGTCGATCGCTGGGTGGCCGACAGGCAGACCGAAGATCCGGCAATCTGGGTCGAAACGCTGCCTTATTTCGAGACCAGGGATTACATTCCCCGGGTGCTGGCTTTTTCCACCATCTACGATTGGCGGCTGCAAAACCCGGTTGCACGATTATCTTCACGCATGCCCGCTTTTGACACGCCAAATACCGCAAACCCGTCCGGTGCTGCCGCGTCAACCGAAATTGTTTGCCGGGCACCCGGCTGAGGCGTTAATACGCCAGGGAGCGAACTATGCAAATCGTATTGCTTGGTGCTACCGGGTTTCTGGGGCACCACCTGTTACCCGCGCTTTCAGCAGCGGGTCATGACTGCATTGTGCTCAGCCGCTATAAGCCGGGTTGCCGGGAACTGACCGTCATTCCCGGTGTAGAAGTGCGGCAGGCAAATCTCCATGATGACGAGCAATTGAAACGTCATTTTAGCGGCGCTGATGCTGTCATCAACATGGTTGGCATCCTGAATGAAAGCGGACGCAACGGTAAGGGCTTCAACAAGTCCCATGTTGAACTCGCGGAAAAGATCATCAATGCGTGCCACGCGTGCAATGTGCGGCGCCTGCTCCAGGTGAGTGCTTTGCACGCCGGCAAGGGAAGCAGCCACTACCTGGCAAGCAAAGGCCAGGCCGAAGATCTTATCCGCTCTGCGCAGGACCTGGAATTTACGATCGTACAACCGTCGGTTATTTTTGGCGAGGGAGACAGTTTTTTTAATCGTTTTGCCAGCCTGTTGAAAGTCGCGCCGGTTCTGCCCCTGGCCTGTCCCGGCTCGAAACTGCAACCGGTGTGGGTGGGCGATGTGGTTGCAGCCATGACCCAGGCACTGGTTGACGCCGGGACTTTCGGGCAGACCTTGATCATGGTTGGTCCCAAAGAATACACGTTGCGCGAACTGGTTGAGTTCACCCTATGCGTCAGCGGACGCAAGTGCAAGATAATCGGCCTGCCGGACGCTTTGTCCCGGTTGCAGGGGCGGTTGATGGACTTCGTTCCCGGCAAACCATTTTCCTCGGATAATTACCGGTCACTGCAAACGGATAACACCAGTGTTGAGAACAGCCTGTGGCGCTTTGGCATAAGTCCGCGGTCGATCGAAAACACCGTACCGGCGTACCTGGGTGGTGCCGGGCGCCAGCAGAAACTTGATAAATGCCGCAAAAAGACGGAAGGCTGAGATGATGCAGGTATACCTGGTCGGCGGGGCTGTGCGCGATGAATTGCTGGGCATTGGCGTTGAGGAACGTGACTGGGTTGTTGTTGGCGGTACAGCCGAGGAACTGCTGGCACAGGGCTACCGCCAGGTGGGCGCTTCCTTTCCCGTTTTCCTGCATCCGGATTCCGCCGAGGAATTTGCCCTGGCGCGCACCGAGCGTAAGCAGGGGCATGGCTATCACGGGTTTTCCGTTGATTTCCATCCCGGCGTCACGCTGACGGAGGATCTGGCGCGCCGGGATCTGACCATTAACGCCATGGCACGTGACGAAAACGGCGCACTGATTGACCCCTTTAACGGCCGGAGTGATCTGGAGCAGCGCGTTTTGCGCCATGTCTCGGAAGCGTTTAGTGAAGACCCTCTGAGAGTATTGCGCGTGGCACGCTTTGCTGCCCGCTTTGCAGACCTCGGTTTCAGGGTGCATGCCTCGACACTTCAATTGATGCGGGGAATGGTCGAATCAGGCGAGCTTGAGCACCTTGTGCCCGAGCGTGTCTGGACCGAATTTGAAAAAGCGTTTTCCAGCAGCCAACCGGGAGTATTTATTGAAATACTGCGTGAATGCGGCGCCCTGGCAGTGCTTTTGCCGGAAGTTGATCGCCTGTTTGGCATTCCGCAACCGGAAAAATACCACCCGGAAATTGATACCGGAATACATGTGCTGATGACGATGAACCTTGCCGCGGCCATGGAAAGTAAGCCTGAAGTGGTATTTGCACTGTTGCTGCACGACCTGGGAAAAGGGCTGACCCCTGAGTCCAGGCTGCCTTCTCATTTCGGACATGAAAAGAGCGGTATGCCACTGGTGCGAGAGGTATGCGCCCGGTTGCGGGTTCCGGGTGCGTTTCAGAACCTGGCCCTGGTGGTTTGTGAACTGCACCTGCGCTGTCACCGGCTCATCGAAGCACGCCCCGCGACCATCATGAAGTTGATCGAGGATGCTGACTTGCTCCGTCGCCCGGAGCGAATATCCTATTTTCTGCAGGCTTGCGAAGCGGACTACCGGGGCAGAAAAGGACTGGAAAACCGGCCTTATCCGCAAGCCGAACGTCTCCGCAGGGCTTTGCAGGCGGCGCTGGCTATTCGTACGGCGGATATTCCGACTGACGGGCTGGTGGGTGCGCAGATAGGAGAAAAGATCAGGCAAGCACGGATCGACGCTATAGGCGGTGCCGTAGGTCCTGCAAACTAAAGCCCCGCAGCGGCGCGTCGAGGCCGCGGCCCAGGCCCATCACCTGGAACTTCTCGCCCATCATGCCGGGCAGGGTAAGCTGCCTGGCCTCGGCACTGAGAGCCGCGCCACCGTCTGCGCTGTTCTCGCTGTGATTGGCAAGCAATTGGTCCAGGCCACAACCCAGCAGAAAAAAAGTCTGGCTGGCGTATCCTTCAACATCCAGTCCGCACTCGTCAGCCGCTTCAGCCAGCGCAGTAAAATCCACCCAGGCCGTGATGTCCTGTAAACCCGGCCAGAAGAACGGGTCGTCATGCGCCCGATGTCGATAGTGGCACATCAGCGTGCCGCCTGACCGTTCGGGTAGATAAAACTCGCTTCTCGGATAACCGTAGTCGACGAACAGGGCCAGGCCGCGTGACAGGCGCGCGCTAACTGACCGCAGCCAGTGTGCAAGGTACAGGTTGATTTCTGATTGGTAGCCGCTGCTGAACTCACGGCCGGTGTCTGACACTAAGTGGGCAACGGCCTGTTGCAACTGCGCCGGAGCCTCCCTGTATCCCCATGTGAAGCGGTTTTCCTGTGGTGTTACACACAGCTGTTCGATACTGTTCTTGCCTTGCCTGAATCTTTCCACCGCGAGTGCATCCAGCACTTCATTGGCCAGCAGTACGCCCTGCCAGTCCTCGCCCGGCGGTTCATCCAGCCACTCTACGTGGTCGAGTAAATCGGGGTTCGCCGCGATCTGTCCGCGCTGCACCTTGCGCAGGTCTGCGCTGCGCTCCAGGATCAGGTACTTACGGGGGAGATGCTCAGGTGGCAGGTTCTGCAGCAGGTCGGCAGCCAGACGGCCGGTACCGGCCCCAATCTCCAGAATATCGTAACACCCCAGTTGCTCGCTTATCTCGGTGACCTGGCCCGCCAGGCAAGTGGCAAACAGCGACCCCAGTTCGGGCGATGTGATGAAATCACCCCCTGGGCCCAGCTTGTGCAGGCCGGCTGAGTAATAGCCCAGACCGGGTTCATACAGCGCCATTTCCATGTACGTTGAAAAAGGCATCATGCCGTCGTTGTCCAGATTTTTTCTTATACGCGCACAGAGTTCCTTGCTCAATGGCTTGAGCTCTGCGGAGGGTTCGGGCAGGATGTTGCGGGACATAGGTGGCAAGTGTGTTTGAGTGAAAAGTACATGTCCAGAAGAAAAACAGCACTGGTAACCGGGGCCGCGGCAAGAATTGGGGCGGAGATTTGCGAGACTTTGCATCGCAGGGGTTGCGATGTCCTGATCCATTACAACTCCAGCCACTCTGCGGCAGGGAATCTCGCTGATCGGTTGAATAGCGAGCGCGAAAACAGCGCATTCGTTGCGCAAGCTGATCTGTCGTCACCGCAGGGGCTGGAACAGCTTGCCATTGAGGCGAGGAAGCGTTTCGCGAGTCTCGATATCCTGGTCAATAACGCCTCGCGTTTTTATCCCACAGCGATGGGCGAAACCCAGGCCTGGCAATGGGATGATCTGCTGAACAGCAACCTTCGCGGCCCTTATTTCCTGGTGCAGGCCTTACTCGAGGAATTAAAGGTCGCCGGTGGGTCGATCGTCAATATTGTCGACATCCATGCCGAGCGCCCGATGCCCGGACATGCGGTTTATTGCATGTCGAAGGCAGGCCTGGCGATGATGACCCAGGCGCTCGCCCAGGAACTGGGGCCTTCAATCCGCGTGAATGGCGTGTCCCCCGGAGCGATTCTCTGGCCCGCTAATGAAATGAACTCAAAGGGAAAACAGACCATCCTGGACCGGGTAGTGCTGGATCGTATTGGTGATCCAGCTGATATTGCCTCGGCGGTTGCTTACCTCTGCCTGGATGCGCCGTACATCACGGGCCAGATACTGGCTGTGGATGGTGGGCGTTCCCTGAACATTTAGACTGGCTGGAAATCGACTGGCCTGAGTTCGACCAACCGGAGTTCCACTAACCTGGGTTCCGGGTCTTGCCGCGGAAATGCATTCCAGAGTTCGATCAACGTTTTTCTTTCTACAGGGTGTATCAGTTCCGGTGCCAGGTCAGCCAGCGGTTTGAGGACATATGCCGCTTGCAGAATCTCTTCACGGGGTATTTCCAGTTGCGGAGAGAGCAGGTACAGATCGTCGTACAGGAGTATATCGATATCCAGGGTCCGGCTGGAGTACCTGGGAACCTGCCGGTCCCGGTCATGCCGGTTTTCCAGGTCACCGAGAAAAGCTTTTAGCTCCAGCGGAGTCATCCGGGTCTCGGCCCTGGCCACCAGGTTGATGAAATCGTCACCCTCGAAACCGTATGCGGCGCACTGGTAAACCGGCGACAGCACCACGGCAGAAAAAGTATCCCGCAGGCAGTTGATGGCCGAGGCGATGTTTTTCTCTGCTTCGATGTTGCTGCCCAGGCCGAGGTAAACGGTATGCATGGGTCCGGGACTACTGCCCGTCATTGCTGCGTTCAATAATCACACCGACGGCGCTGGAGCCGCGAACGGCGCCCGGCTTGCTCAATTTAAGCCGCAACCGGTTGACGGGAAATTCAGCCAGCACGATGGCAGCACATTTTTCCGCGAGTGTTTCGACCAGTTGGAACTCGCTTTGCTCGATAAACCGGATAAGCCGTTTCGACACGGCCTTGTAGTCCAGCGTGTCCTCGATGGAATCGGAATTCGCCGCATTGCGGATATCGAATTCCATTTCCAGGTCCAGGCTGACCGCCTGCCGGATTTCACGTTCCCAGTCAAAAATACCGATAACGGTTTCGACGGTCAGGTTCTCTACAAATACCCTGTCCATGTTATTTCCCATTAGGCCCAGTCAGTCTTCGTCATGAGTTCGTCCAGCGGCCAGCGCGGCCGGGCCCTGATGATTTGCGCTTCGGATTCTCCCGCCAGCAGGCGATAGTAACCCGCCAGGGCGATCATTGCCCCGTTGTCGGTACAAAATTCAATGCGCGGGTAGGACACGCCCCAACCATACTTCTTGCCGGCCTGGGACAGGGTCTCGCGCAACTGCAGGTTGGCGCCGACACCACCGGCAATGACCAACTGTCCGCAACGGGTCTGCTGCATGGCCCTGCGGCACTTGATGACCATTGTTTCCACTACCGCTTTTTGAAAGCCAGCGGCAATGTCAGCACGTGCATTCTCCTCATCACCGTGCTTATGCCACAGGTTTCGGGTATGGGTTTTCAACCCGCTGAAGCTGAATTCCAGTCCAGGCCGGTCCGTCATTGGCCTGGGAAAGCGGTATTTGTCCGGATCTCCGGATTCCGCTGCCCGGGCCAGCACCGGGCCCCCGGGGTAGCCCAGTCCAAGCAGTTTGGCCGTTTTATCGAATGCTTCACCGGCAGCGTCATCCAGGGTTTCGCCAAGCACGCGGTATTCGCCAATCCTGCGGACTTCCACCAACATGGAATGGCCACCTGAAACGAGCAGTGCGACAAAAGGAAAATCCGGCGGATCGGGTTCCAGCAACGGGGCCAGCAAGTGGCCCTCCATGTGGTGTACCGCAACGGCGGGCACATCCAGCGCTTGTGCAATGGCACGTCCGGCCGCTGCACCGACCAGCAGGGCTCCGATCAGGCCCGGGCCTGCCGTGTAGGCGACTCCGTCGATCTCTTCTTGTGTACTGCCTGCGGCCGCCAGGCATTCATCCAGCAACGGCAGCAGTTTTCTGACATGATCCCGCGAAGCAATTTCCGGCACCACGCCGCCATATTCCGCATGGATATGAGCCTGAGAATACAGCGCATGCGACATCAGGCCGGCCACTCCGTCATAAATGGCCACCCCGGTTTCATCGCATGAAGTTTCAATACCCAGTACGCGCATAGCATCTATATACGTGTACGTTGCGCTGTCTGCAATACTTAAGGTGTTTTAAGCGGATGGTGATTACGGCATCATGTGCCTGTGTTATCTTTTCCGGCTTGATTTTCATGGGACTGAATTTTGGCTAAAGGTTTGGGTGTGGCGGCTTCCGGCAGTGCCGAAGTATCGCAGACAGCAGTAGAGATACTCAAAGCGGGCGGAAACGCGTTCGACGCGGTGCTGGGCGCATTGTGCACGGCCTCCATTGCAGAACCGCTGCTGGTCAGCCTGGGGGGTGGCGGGTTTTTGCTTGGCCTGCCGGATGGGGACAAGCCCCGTGTTTATGATTTCTTTTGCCAGACTCCGGGGCACAGGCGTGCGGATAGTGAGCTCGATTTCTATCCCATCATTGCTGACTTTGGCACCGCGGAGCAGGAGTTTCATATCGGCATGGGCTCTATCGCCGTTCCCGGCGTTGTTGCAGGGATTTGCGCGGCGCACCGTGACCTGGGCCGTATGCCCTTCGAGGAAATCACCAGGCCTGCGATCGACCTGGCCCGTTGCGGCGTGCTGGTCGACGCCTATCACCATTACATCATCCGCATCCTGCGGCCCATCATGGAAGCAACGCCGGAATCATTGCGCCTGTATGAATCCCCTGGCCGGCCAGGAGAATTGATCCGGCAAGGGGAATTGCTTTGCAATCCGGATGCGGCGGACACGCTCGAAGCCCTTGTTGCAGAAGGGCCGGATCTTTTTTACCACGGGGAATGGGCACAGCAACTGGCGGCCGACAGCCTCGCCGGGGGTGGGCACATTACCATCGAAGACCTGGCAGCTTACCAGGTAACGCGCCGGGAACCTGTCGTGTTCAGGCATCGTGGCGCTCGCTGCGCCATTAATCCTCCGCCTTCTCCCGGAGGAAGCCTGGTGGCTTTCGCGCTCGGTGTGATGGAGGACTGGCATTCTGAAAACGACGCGTGGGGCAGCACCGGACACGTGTTGAACTTGTTGCGGGGTATGCGGGCCGCCAGTGTTGCCCGGCACGAGTATTCCATGGAGGCCGGGCTCGAGCTCAGGAAAATGGAACAATTGCTTGGCCCGGAAACCATTCGCCGGTGGCAACAGGGCCTGAAATTACACTCGCTATTCAGCCGGGGTACAACACACATCAGCGTGGCGGATGCGGAGGGCAATATTGCCAGCCTTACGGCCTCCAATGGAGAGGGGTGCTCCTACGTAGTACCCGCCAGCGGAATCATGTTGAACAATATGCTGGGAGAGGAAGACCTGAATCCGGGCGGATTCAATCGCTGGAAAGAAGGTAAGCGGCTTGCCTCGATGATGTCTCCTGCAATTATTGAGCAGGCCGACGGTACACGGATTGCCCTGGGTTCAGGCGGTTCGAACCGTATTCGCAGCGCCATTACGCAAGTGATGGTCAATTTGCTGGATTTCGATATGACACCCGGACAGGCGGTTGCAGCACCTCGCGTGCACCTGGAAGGCGACATGCTGAGCCTTGAGCCAGGTTTTTCAGAAACTGCCCTGAACGCCCTTGAGTCTGCTGCGCCCCGAACGCATCTTTGGCCTGAGAAGAACCTGTTTTTTGGCGGAGTCCACACAGTTTCAGTAAAACATGGCGGCATTTTCGATGGTGCCGGTGATCCACGCCGTGGCGGTGTCGTGGCCTTCGCCTGAAAATAAATGGCAACAAACCTTTGCGTCAGCGCACCAACACTTGGTAAAATAAGCGGCTAAGTTGAATCCGCGCCAAAAATGGCGCCTTTTTATAGAGTGAAGATTAAATGCCGAGTGTAAAAGTTCGCGATAACGAGCCTTTTGAGTACGCGCTGCGCCGCTTCAAGCGGTCCTGCGAGAAGGCCGGTGTACTGGCTGAAACCCGTCGCCGTGAGTACTACGAAAAGCCCACCCAGGAACGCAAACGTAAAGCGGCTGCCGCCGTTAAGCGCAACATGCGCCGCCTGTCACGGGAAGTCGTTCGCCGCACCCGTCTATACTGAATGTCCCTGAAGTCCCGTATCCAGGATGATGTCAAATCAGCCATGCGCGCGCACGAGCGTGAGCAACTGGCTACGCTGCGACTGGTAACGGCTGCCATCAAGCAAATTGAAGTCGATGAGCGGATTGAGCTTAACGACGAGCAGGTGCTGGCGGTACTGGACAAGATGGTGAAGCAGCGCCGCGAGTCGCTGGAGCAGTATGAGAAAGCTGGCCGGGAAGACCTTGCGGAAACGGAACGCTTCGAACTGGCCCTGATCCAGGGCTACCTCCCTGAACCGCTGGGCGAGGCCGAGTTGACTGAATTGATCACGTCAACCATTTCTGAGGTTGGCGCCAGCAGTATCCGGGACATGGGTTCAGTGATGAGCGCTCTGCGGTCCCAGGTTCAGGGCCGGGCCGACATGAAAGCGGTCAGCCAGGTCGTCAAAACACAACTGACATCCTGAATGGCGGGCCTGATCCCGGACTCGTTTATCGAAGAACTGCTCGGTCGTCTCGATATTGTCGAAATCATTGAACGACGTGTTCCCCTCAGGCGCGCTGGCCGGGAATTTCAGGCTTGCTGCCCGTTCCACGACGAAAAAACTCCCTCATTTACAGTGAGTCCGCAAAAGCAGTTTTATCACTGTTTTGGCTGCGGGGCACATGGCTCTGCAATTGGTTTCATGATGAATTTCGAAGGGCTCGAGTTTGTTGATGCGGTTGAGGATCTTGCCCATCATGCCGGTCTTGAAGTGCCGCGGGAAGCCAAACGTGCCGCCCGGCCATCAGCAGATTTGTATGAAATCCTTGAAGCCGCGGCTGAATACTACCAGGAGCAGCTCAAGTCCAGTGATGAGGCCATCGGCTATCTCAAGCAGCGCGGTCTTTCCGGTGAAGTAGCGAAAACGTTTGGCATCGGATTTGCTCCGCCTGGCTGGGACCCGCTCAGCAGCAAGTTGGGCACGGACGAGAAACGGATGAGCCAGCTCAGACGGGCCGGCATGTTAAGCCAGGGCAAGAGCGGTGAGTACGACAAGTTCCGGCACCGCATCATGTTTCCCATTCATGACCGTCGCGGTCGTGTTATCGGGTTTGGTGGCAGGGCGCTTGAAGACGATGGACCCAAGTATCTCAATTCGCCCGAAACGGAGTTGTTTCACAAGGGCAGGGAGTTATATGGTCTTTTCCTGGCACGAAAAAGCCAGGCGAAACTGGATCGCATCCTGGTCGTTGAGGGCTACATGGATGTCGTTGCACTGGCGCAGTTTGGTTTCACCAATTGCGTAGCCACTCTTGGGACGGCAACTACCGGTGATCAGGCTGAACTGCTTTTTCGTGCGGCCGACGAAGTGGTTTACTGCTTTGATGGTGACCGTGCCGGGAGAAAAGCGGCCTGGCGCGCACTGGAAGCAACCCTGCCCCGTTTGCGAGAGGGCCGGCAGGCACGATTTCTTTTTCTGCCGGAAGGTGAAGATCCGGACAGCATGGTTCGGAAGCTGGGTGCAGAAGCATTTGCCCAGGAACTGGACGAATCTCAGGCTTTGTCCGATTTCTTTTTCGATCATTTTACCAAGGCGGTCGATATGAAATCGACAGACGGCCGGGCCAGGTTGGTTGAGTTATCAAAACCGATGGTCGACAGGATTCCGCAGGGCGTTTTTCATGACATGATGTTGGCTCGCCTTGAAAACCTGGCGCAGCATCGCATCAGTGAGCCCGTGAGGCCGCGTTCCGCGTCGGGAAAGGCATTCGGTGCTGACAGGCCAACGCAACAGAGAACGTCCATGAGGATGGCCCTGGCGCAGCTGGTGCAAAACCCGTCTCTCGCTTTGAGTAGCGGAAATCTTGATGTTTTCGATGGTTGTGACTTACCGGGCTTTGAAATCTACCGTGAACTTGTTGACTTCTGTTCCAAAAGCCCCAATATGACAACCGCTCAGCTATTGGAACTATGGCACGATAATCCTGCCCAATCGCATTTGAACACGCTGGCTACCTGGCAATTGCCGGGGGAGGACTCGCGATTGGCACAGGAGTACAGGGATGCTGTGACAGGGTTGGAGTTGCAGTGGGCAGAAGCACAAATTGCACGGATGCCGAAAATCGTCGATTTGTCGACGGAAGATAGAAAAAAATTGCTCTCGCTGCAGCAGCGGCGACAGGAATTAATCGAATGTTTACAGGGTGAAAGCGAAGACTAGTTGTAACGTTGTCGCCGTGTTGATGGTCTTGAACTATAGTTAGTTGGCATCAAAAATATTATGAACGAAAATCAGCAATCACAATTAAAAGAGCTCATTACCAAGGGTAAAGAGCAGGGTTTCCTCACGTACGCCCAGGTGAATGATCATCTGCCGGACGATATTGTCGATCCGGAACAGATTGAAGACATCATCAACATGATCAACGATATGGGAATTTCAGTGCATGAAGTTGCACCGGATTCCGATACGCTGATTCTGAACGATACAGCCTCCACGGCCACCGAGGATGACACCGCTGCCGAAGAGGCAGCAGCAGCCCTGGCAGCAGTAGAAACCGAAATCGGCCGGACCACAGACCCCGTGCGCATGTATATGCGTGAAATGGGTACCGTGGAACTTCTGACGCGCGAGGGTGAAATTGCCATCGCCAAGCGTATTGAAGACGGCTTGCTGCAAGTCCATCATGCCCTGTCGCGCTTCCCCGGCACTTATGCCGCGCTGTTGGTCCAGTATGCAAATTACAAGGACGGCAGGCAGCGCCTGACCGAACTGATGATCGACTTCATCGATCCGGTAGAACTGGCCAAGCAGGAAATTCCCAAACCGCCCAAGCCCGCCAAGGCCAAGGTCGCGTCGGACTCAGACGATGAGAAAGACAAAGACGAGGACGAGGACGAGGAAGAAGAGGATCAGGGGCCAACCGGACCCGATCCGGAAGAAGTCGATGCCAAGTTCGAGCAAATGGCCAAGCTGTACAAGAAGTTCCTCCAATTGCAGGACAAGCACGGCCCGGGACATGCCAATGCCATCAAGGTTATGGATGACATGGCTTACATATTCAAGCGCATCAAGTATCCCGCGAAGATGGTGGACCACCTGGTCGACCGGCTGCGGTATGTCGTGTCACAGACACGTGACCTGGAGCGCATGATTCTGCAGATGGCGGTGGCGCAGGCCAAGATGCCCAAGTCCATTTTCCTGAAGTCATTCACCGAGAACGAAGCCAATCCAAAGTGGTTGACTCCGATACTCAAGGGCACGCAGAAGTGGGTGCCGGCTCTGAATGAATATGCGCCGGAAATCCGGGCTGTACAGGTAAAACTGGCACGCCTGGAGAAGGAAGCGCGGCTCACTATCGCCGACCTGAAAGACATCAACCGCACCATGTCCATTGGTGAGGCCAAAGCGCGCCGGGCCAAGAAAGAAATGGTCGAGGCCAACCTGCGCCTGGTGATCTCGATCGCCAAGAAGTACACCAACCGCGGCCTGCAGTTCCTGGACCTGATCCAGGAAGGCAATATCGGCCTGATGAAAGCCGTGGACAAGTTTGAATACCGTCGCGGCTATAAGTTCTCGACCTACGCCACCTGGTGGATCAGGCAGGCCATTACGCGTTCTATCGCGGACCAGGCCCGCACCATCCGTATCCCGGTGCACATGATCGAGACGATCAACAAGCTCAACCGCATCTCGCGCCAGATGCTGCAGGAAATGGGCCGCGAGCCCGTGCCTGAAGAACTGGCCGAGCGCATGGAAATGCCGGAAGACAAGGTGCGCAAGGTCCTCAAGATCGCCAAGGAGCCCATTTCGATGGAAACCCCAATCGGTGATGACGAAGATTCACACCTGGGTGATTTCATCGAAGATGCAAACATTTCCTCGCCGGTGGATTCAGCCACAGGTTCCGGCCTGACCGGTACCGTGCAGGGTGTGCTGGCCGGTCTGACGCCGCGTGAAGCCAAGGTGCTGCGCATGCGTTTTGGTATCGACATGAATACCGACCACACGCTGGAAGAGGTTGGCAAGCAGTTTGACGTCACCCGTGAGCGTATCCGCCAGATCGAAGCCAAGGCACTCAGGAAACTGCGTCACCCGACCCGTTCGGAGCAACTCAGGAGCTTCCTGGACCTGGATTGAGCGGTGGTCCTTTTGGCCGATTTCTATCCGGGTTTGTGATGTGCACGCATCTCCTTCGCCATCGCCCTGATTTCATCCAGGTCGCGGACCATTTCACTCCAGCCGTACCACAGAGAGTAATCCGGGTTCTGATGGAATGCGCCCTGGAAGGCCCGCATGCGGTGCTTGAGGTGCATTTCGAAAAGCCGGTTTTCGACAGGAGTCGGCGCATCGTGGAAGGCCAGCAGGTCAGGGAAGGCATAGGCATAACTTTCTGGTTTCTGCAGGATACCGTCTTTGTACAGGCCTGCCACTTCGAGAATGGCTTGCGCCATCAGGCGGTCGATTTTCTCGATCAGGGCGTCGCCTTTGGCCATTTCTTCATTCACATAGTTTTCGGAATGGCACTCGCTGCAGACTTTGACCATTTTCGCCCGTTCCTTATCAAATTCCTCGGCGCTGAGCCTGGCCACTTGTGCCCCTGAAACCACGTCCAGCCGGGCGGTGGGCTGGCCGGCGGGGTCCAGAACGCCCAGTGCCTGCAGGATGGTGACCCGATCCGCCCACCACTGCTCGCTTTCTCCGGGATAGGGGGCCAGGCCGTTGGTACGCACGGCCAAAAATCCCCAGGCGGTGCGAACTTCGTGGTTACCATCGGCCATGTGACAGGTTTGACAAGTGGGAGCCACAGAGGTGGCGGGCAGGATGCCGTCACGTTTCATCTGGTGGCGGATGCCGTGTTTCGAG